>Ga0315320_10001463_pt1 | contig 19633 bp, 10 predicted proteins | sample M140m21515metaG_FD_203458 | JGI IMG/M metagenome (GOLD analysis project Ga0315320, IMG submission 203458) | Ammonia-oxidizing marine archaeal communities from Monterey Bay, California, United States - M1 40m 21515 | ecosystem: Environmental > Aquatic > Marine > Coastal | place: USA: California... | reverse complement strand
GAATGGGATTTCGAGGGCGGTGATAAAGAGAAGCCTAATCAGCCTGTGATATACGGCGGTTCTGAAACCATAGGGCCGTTCCGAATAATTTCGCTAGGCGGGCGATTAGGCAGTATCCAAGTCTCTCGGGCGTCTGGTGCTTCTAGCGGTCAGGAAAACGTAATTGGAATTGCCGTGACAAAAATTGGCGACCGTTACGAGCCTAATGCTGAACGTCTATTGCAAAGAGTTAATTCAGCTGGTTTCCGAAAAGCGGGTGTTTTGCTTCACCCAAAGGCGAAGTAACTTTCACCTGTCCAATCAAATGAACGGAAAGAAACAACGTGAAAATTTGGTTTAATAAAATCAATGAGAGTCGTCGTTCTATCTTCGAGGTAGAGGATAAGGACGAAAATGGGATTCCCGTCGATGTGGAAGTTACCATCGGGAGAGATGAAACCAATATGTTGGTTTTGGAAAGTCCATTAGTCTCCCGTTTTCACGCTGTGGTTCGGCGAAAAGATAATGTGTTCGAACTGGAGAACATTGGCTTAAACGTCTGCATGATCGGCGATACCGAGATCGGCGTAGGCGAATCCGCTCAATTTGATACCGGGATGCCGGTGAGAATCTGGCCGTTTACGCTCAGCTTTGAACTCGAGACGCTTCCCCAAGTGAGTCGAGAAGAATTCGATGGTCACGTTCGGAAAGTGATGGCTAATCTCGAACAGAAGATCCATAAGCAACTATTAGAACGTCTTGATCTTGTGGGCATGGAAAGTTCACGGACACCTGATCAGAAAAGTATTCTTCTGTTAGAGCATAACATTGAAGATTGCTGTCGTGAAATGCAGGTTTTTTCAGAAGAGAATGAGGAGCTATTAAATAGCGTAGTTGGGTTGGTTTTGAGAGATTTGCTCACCAATCAAATAATTCTTGAAGGTGGGCAGGATGCCGCGAAATTGGCACCGCTCGCGTGTAATGAATTTGACGTGCCGGCGACACTGATTCCTGAACGCGAAATTGAGTTGGAAAACTTGATGCGGATGCTCAAGGATAAATTGCAGATCGATATCCCAACGGACATCAGTGAAAAGGTCAGGATTGTCGATCAAAATGCACAGGCCGTGTTTCCTTCGTTCCAAAGATTTTTGCACGGTGAATTGCGGAAATATGTAATCCTCAGAGCGTTAAAGAAAGACCTCAAGGATACAGTGTTCGGGTTTGGTCCTCTTCAAGATTTGCTGCGTGTTCCAACGATCACCGAGATTATGGTCGTCTCAAGTGATCAGATTTACGTTGAGACTGACGGCGTGATTGAAAAATCTGGTCGACGTTTTATCTCAGACCATGTTACCGAATCGGTGATTGAGCGCATCGTAGCGCAAGTTGGGCGGCGGATTGACAAAAGCCAACCTTTGGTTGACGCCCGTCTTCCGGATGGTTCGCGTGTTAATGCAATCATTCCACCGCTTTCTGTTTCAGGTCCCTGCCTTACGATTAGGCGGTTTCCGAAAGACCGGCTTACCGTCGAGGAACTGATAAACAAACAGAGTCTAACCAGTTCAGCAGCGGCCTTCCTAAGAGCGGCTGTTGGAAATCGGCGAAATATTCTCGTGAGTGGGGGCACGGGCAGTGGGAAGACAACGATGCTGAACGCGATGAGCAGTTTCATCTCGTCAAAAGAACGGATCGTAACAGTTGAAGATACCGCTGAATTAAAAATGCATCAGGAGCATGTGGTTACCTTGGAAACTAGGGCGGCCAATGTAGAAGGCACAGGCGCCTACACGGCCCGTGACTTAGTTAAAAATGCACTCAGGATGAGACCAGACCGATTGATTGTTGGTGAGTGTCGTGGCGGCGAAGCCCTAGATATGCTGCAAGCGATGAATACTGGCCATGATGGTTCGATGACAACTGTCCATGCCAACAGCGCTAACGAGGTCATTGAACGACTTGAATTACTGGTACTAATGGCGGTTGAATTGCCAATTAAAGCGATCCATCGCCAAATTGCTTCTGCCCTCGATTTGGTCGTTCAACTGACACGCATGCAGGACGGTCGAAGAATGGTTACCCAAATTGCTGAAGTAGAACGAATGGATGAGGAAACTGGTAATTTGATTGTTACCGATATATTTAATGCAAGAGACGGAATCATGCTGCGTCCGACAGGGCATCTTCCTACCTTTGTGGATCAGTTAGTTGATAAAAACCTTTTGGATTTGAGATTTCTCTATCAAGAAGATCGCAAATCGCACGCGGGACCTAATGTCATCGAAGCCCAGCCACCAATGGCGAGAAACCTTACTGCGGATCCGCCGACTGCAGAGCTGTTACCCTAGTTTCGTTTTTTTTCCGGCCGAACAAACGTTTAAAAATTCATCCACTAACAGAGATTCATGAGCACAGCCGACACACTACTTTTGAGCACGCTAATGGGCATTGCCGCCGGTGTGGCCTCGTGGACAAGTCGTGGCTGGGTTGGGCGGATCATTGATTTTATTGAACTTGACGTTCAGAAAAAATTGAAGGCCATGCGGATCGTGGCTCCGCGTCTTCGAATGTATCTATCCAGCTGGATCTATTTAATGGTCATTGCCCTCGCGGGGTTGTGGTTTGGATACGGCAATCCAATCTTTGCGATCATGGCAGTGATGATCATGGGGCCACTTCCCTGGTATTTATTGCGAAGAATGGCTGAGCGGCGCCGATTACAAATTGAGGATCAGTTAGCGGGGAGTATGACTACCTTGGCTGGGGCAATTCGAGCTGGCCTCTCGCTTGCACAAGCATTAGAAATTTTAGCTGAACAGTCGCCGCAACCCATTCGGCTTGAATTTCAACACATGGTTGGCCAGTATTCGATGGGTAAAACGCTGCAAGAGACATTACTCGAAGCGAAGCAGCGTTTGCAGAGTGAAAATTTTTCTATGTTTGCCGCCGCTATGCTTGCGAGTCGTGAGAGCGGTGGAAAATTGAATGAAACGGTCGAGCGGATTGCCGAATCCGTTCGCGAGTTTCAGAGGCTCGAACGAAAAATCGAATCAGAAACAGCCCAGGCTCGCAAATCGGCAACCTACATGGCCATCGCCCCTCCGGTCATTCTTTTGGTTTATTATTTTGTCGATCCAATTAATACGGGGCGTCTATTCGTGACACTTCCCGGGCAAATCATGCTTTCCATCGCTGTGTTATTAAACGTATCAGCCTGGTTGTGGGCGAGATCGATTCTTTCTCCAGACATCTAGGGAAGCATTTTATATCCTTACAAACCTCCGATAGTTAACAAGTTTATATCAACCCAATAAGACCGTGAATTTTATTTTCCTAACGCAATTTGAATTACTGGCGGCCGCCGATGCAGCGGCAGCGGTGCCGACCGTTGTCACGGCAGCGTCTGTATTTATGTTCGCATGGTGGGTCGCGCGGTCGCTGCAGACGGGTGACCTGGAACAGGGTAACGAGTGGCGGTTTGACGTTAGTCGAATCAACGATCTGCGCCGAAACGATTCGATGTACAGGATCTTCCAGCCAGTCATTAGAGTGTTGGCTCAATTGAATCGAGGCGCTTTTCGGGATTTCCTGCCGAATATTTACCGCGAAATTCAAGCTGCTGGTTTGCCGCGAACCTGGTTGCCGGAGGAATACCTCGCCAAGTTGCAGCTGATTGGATTGATGGTGTCGCCGTTCATTATCGTCGGTTGCGTTCAGTGGATGGGTGGCTTTGGAATTGTCATGGGCGTGATTTTCACGTTCGTGTTTATCATCCTGCTGCGGAGAAACCTCCGACGTAAAGCAATGATTCGCCTTACCAATATTAAGCGCCGAATGCCATTTATGCTTGATTTGATGACTCTCTTAATGGAAGCGGGAACGACATTTTTGCACGCACTTGAGCAGGCCGTAGGAGAGTACCGTGGACATGCGTTATCACATGAGTTCGCGAGAGTGTTAACGGATATGAATCTTGGCAAGACACGAAGGCAAGCCTTTGAGTCGATGCGTGATCGGCTTCAAGATGATGAGATCACAAGTATTATCGGTTCGATGTTGCAAGCTGAGCAATTGGGGACACCGCTTTCTGGCGTATTCCGTACTCAAGCTGACGTTTTAAGAATGAAACGATCCCAACGTGCCGAAGCGATTGCAGGTGAAGCGGCGGTAAAGATGCTGCTGCCTGGCGTATTGGTGATGGCGGCAACGGTGATCGTGATTATCGGCCCTTTCGCACTGAATTTTCTGATCTTTGGTTTTAACATTGACTAGCTCATGATTGAGAGAAAGTCTCTAATAGTCTGAAGCCAAACTCAAATAGACAAGAGTTATGAAAAACGAAAACTGTCCAAATTGTGGTGGAAAACTTGGCGTTCCGGAGAAGCTTAAAGGCCGACCGGTTCGATGCCCCAAGTGCGATTTGGAATTCATTCCGGATGAGCTTAAACGGAAGTCAAAATCGAGCGGCAAAAAGAAATCTTCCGGAACTTTTAAAGAACCTGCATTGCGTGCTCTGCCGATGCCAGCAGGAGTTGCTGAGGAGCGACAGGATTCATCGGAAACGGTTACTCAACTTGAGCGGCCTGACTCCCCGCTGATGCCACCTAAGAAAAAACGCAAATCGAAAAAGAAAGCGGAAAGTGTTTCATCTGCGGTTACTGCTGTCGAACCGGAAGTAGTTGCAGGAAAACCGAATCAGGGCACTACTCAAACTGAGTTGGCGCGTGCGGAGACTATTGAAACGCCCACAGTGGCGAAGATTATTCAGCAAGAGACGGTTGAACCCAAGCTTACCAAAGATGGCAAACTGCCGACTTTGTTGCTCGCTGATGAAGAGAAGCCTCGTGTCACAGAGAAGGGTGGGCTGAAATCGAATCCAATTGTGATCGGGCTGCTGATCTGCTTTAGTCTTGTCAGTTCAGCTGGGATGCTATTCCTGATTGAATCGGGACATCCAGAAGCAAAACAAGAGGTAGAGGAAGCTCGGGGGGATGTGGTCAGGTTTTATCAGGTTCGGGAAGATCAGGAGTTGCAGCCTTATCAACGCGAACTAAGGGAAGCTCAGCGAGCGTACTCCCGCGGAGATTATTCTGCTGAATCGAGTTACTACCAAAAAGTAATGCTTCGGTTCCACAATGAAAATTTAACAAAGTATTCGGGACTGACGGGTAGTCCCGTTGGTGATATAGAACTTGAGAAAAATGTCTCTTTGTTGCTGAAGGATGCGAAGAAACGGGCAAAGAGAAAGTTTTAATACGGTCCACGTTGACTTGCGGACACTCCCCTAAGATTTCGAAAATGATATGGCGAAAGATCGATCAAAAAAACGCTACGACAAGCTTGAGCTCATTGGTGAGGGTGAGTATGCGAAGGTTTATTCGGCGGAAGATACTAAACTAGGACGAAGCGTCGCTGTTAAGCGGGTCCGTAAAAAGTTTCTTGATGATAAAGAGAAACTGTCGCGTTACTGGAAAGAAGCCCAGTTACTGGTTGACGTTGAGCACCCCAACATTCTCACAATCTACGATTTGATGAAATCGAAGGGTTGCTTGGTTCTTGAGCTCATGAAAGGGAACCTCAAGCAGATCTATGGTGACCGCCCGATGCCGGTTAAAGATATTCGGGAAATGCTACTGCAGGTTGCTCGGGGATTAGAGTGTTTGCACAAGAATCAAATTACTCACGGTGATGTTAAGCCAGAAAATTTAATGTTGAGTCGGCAGGATGTCGTCAAGTTGGGTGACTTTGGTTTGGCGAGGCGTGCGAGCGATGAAGAGGGTGGTCTACTGAAGGGAACGACCAAGTATATGGCTCCCGAGTTGGTGTCCGAGGATTTTGGAGAAGTCGGAACCGCGAGCGATCTCTATTCCCTTGGGTTTTCAGCTCTAGAATTAATGATCGGCCCCGAATTTGATTCCCTTTTTCCGGACTTAATCGCCTTTGGCAGCAACAAGCAAATGGCTTGGATGATGTGGCATTGTTCAGCGGATCGTAAGTTCCCAGATATCCAAACGGTACTCGAGGGAGTACCAGATGATTTGGCTTCGATTCTTCAAAAACTAACTGCCAAGCCACAGAGCGAGCGTTATGGAACAGCCAAAGAGCTGATTGATGACTTGACTGGCGGCACCAAATTAATTGGCGAAGCGATTCGTGATGACGAAGCAGAGGCAACTGAATTAGCCAAACAGAAAACTCGCAAACGGCGAATTAAAGCGGCTATTGCCTGTAGTCTAAGTTTGATTATTTGCGCGGTGATTTTTTGGGCAATCCAGGAACCGCCACCCAAACCCGTTGTGAAAGTGATCGACCCTGTAAAAGGGGTTGTGAAAAATGTACTTCCAATCGATCAGAAATTTGTGCTAGACCAATCTGGCAATTGGAAGGAATACAAACTTACCGCCTCCGATAGCGTTCTTATCAATCGCAAGAAACGCCTGCTCAGTGATCTGCAACTGGGGGACCGAATCGTCGTTCACAGTCGACCTAGAACTGAAACCGCCGCAGGCTTTTTAGAAGTGTTCGCGTTCCGGCCAGAAACTCACAAAGGTGTTTTGACGTTGGTTGATTCAGAAAACGGAAAGATCAAGTTTTCCGTAAACGATGGAGCGGACGAGGGAGAAGTGTTTGAATTAGCTGCAATTGACGAAACAGAGATTAGTCTCAATGAGGAAACTGAGAACGAAGGCCAACCGTTAACGATTGCAGAATTAGCAGAGGGCGACGAGGTCATCGTTGATTTGTCGGATGATGAGTCCGGCATGGTTGCCTTAAAAGTAGTGGCGACTCGGCTAATTTCAATCGAGGGTTTAATAAGGAAGCTCGATCCGCCGAACGGGACAATTACGATTGGCGTTAATAACGGTGGTGAAGAGGAACAGTTGGTGACTTTGCCAATTGATCCTGCCTGCATGATTACCTTGAATGGTCTGGCTTCGATTGATGAAAGGCTTTTGAGTGTTGCGAATATCCAGGTTGGGGATGAAGTAAAAATCGGACATGACATAAAAATAAAAACAATAGATGCCTACCGTGATTTTGGAGATTTAGGACGAATTTTATCGATCGACTATTCGGCCAACACAATCGACGTCAAGAGCGTCGATGCCACCGAAAAACAGCAATATAGAATCACACCACAAACAACTCTTCAATTAGGAGGAGTTGCGGTCAAATTGACAGATCTGCGACCTGGGGACTCGGTCGAATTGAGTCATGATTCACCGGATGATGCGATGCCGCCGTTAATTTCACTTGATGCGACACGGTCGCCAAATCAGAAACGTTGGGTAATATTGATTGGCAACCAGGCGTTTGATTCGAACAAGGTCACCGAAAACTCAACCGCTAATGCGGATTTGGGTTCCCTGCAAAGTGCTTTGGTTGAGCGCTTTGCGGTTCCAGCGAATCAGATTTCTGTGTTTGAAAATGAGAGTTCGGTTCGTTTAAAGAATGAGATCCCTAACTTGCTTGGCCGCCTTGGTTCGTCTGATGAACTTTACGTTTACATTACGACCCGTGGCTACCTAGATAAGGGTGATCGTTCCTATTTGGCTGCCAAAGAATTCGTTCCTGCGAAAATGGAAGAGACGGGGTTAGCATTGGATTGGCTAATCGATCAACTGGATGAGTCCGCACCTAGTCGAAAATTATTATTGCTCGACTGTAGCGCTAATGACTCGGAGAAGTCAGCAGGTGGATTGGCGATGGTTGAATCGATTCAAGCTTCGAAACGTGGTGGTTATCCAAAATCAACCTACATTCTGTCGAGTTCCGGAGAAGGGGAGGCCGGCTTGGCTTCAGCGGAAGAACCAGGAAGAAGTCTGTTTGGCTTGTCACTCGCAAAAGCCTTTGCGGGGGAGGCGGATCAGCAGCGAGATAGTGATATTGATACCACTGAATTGACGACGTTTGTCATTGAATCGGTGGAAGGGATGGCAAAAGCAAGTGGCCGTTCCCAACGGCCTAAGTTGATTCTTCCCGATGATACGCCGCCCAGACTTTCCGACGCTGCTAGGCAGGCGACGATCGACCTTCTCTCAAAACTTGGTCAAAAAGGTTTTAAGGAACCGGAAATTCGATCGGAGGCCAGCGAAGCAGAAAGGCTTGCCGGTGGCGAGCCGGACCCAATGTTGGCCGCAGGTATCTTGTTGATTCGTGTAGGTAAGATCAACGAGTCGCTCGAGATTTTGGAAAGCATCCGACTTTCACACCCTGAATTTTTAGTTGCTCATCAGGCGGTAATTTGGATTCATTTTTATAAAAAACACTACAAGATCGGCACTGCAAAAATCTCTGAACTGCTGGCACAGATTCCGAAGCCCGAAAAGGCCGGGGAAACTTATAGCAAAGAAGATCTAGCCCTATTTGAATGGGCCGGTAGGCTTCGGGAATTAGCCGAACTTGGTGACTGGGTTCCGGCACCTCGTGTTCCTGAAAACCAGGATTTGTCGAACTGTGATCGTTTGGCGTCCGGTCATGGGCCTGTGGCCAATGAGAAATACCTTGCCGGAAGGAAAGCGGTCAAAGAGAGAGTTGAGCAGTTTCAATCAGAACTTGCGGCTGAGCCGGATTCCAAAGCAAAATTGGAACGGGAGCGAATCGATTTCTATGTTGAAAAAATTGCTAGTCCCAGTACCGTCACCTTGATTCGAAGCGGACTCGACAAATAGTTCTCTTGCCAAAACTAAACTAATTTGCGGCCAGTGACTGAAAGCAGTTCGAAATAGAATCGTCAGGGTCGACCAACCTTGTGTATCTTTACATTTTTCGGCAGCTTGATTTCGAATCACTGAGTATTTTTGTGAGTTCGCGGAAGGGGAGTGCGTCCATAAGAATTAAGTTTTTATGAACGCACGAAGCTAGCAAGATCACAGTGTGATAAAATAGCCATTTTGACTTAAAAAAAACGCAATTAAGGCCGGCAATCCTTTTTTTTTGTTACCAAGTTCCGGAATAGCCACGAAAACTGGCTCCCCCCGTTTTTCCAATTCAATTCGTTTTGGTATTCTATTGGTTTCAGTGGAACGACCCGTTCGCAGGCCGGGTGTAAACACATTTGACAAACACCAAAGGTGGACGAGAGTCCCCGATTGATAAAATTAAATATGGGCAATAGACAAGTCGCAGTGACCGGTTTCGGCATTAACAGTGCTTTGGGCAATGGTATTGATGTCAACACAGCGGCATTAAAAGCCGGTAAATCTGGGATCGTATCCACTAGGCCTCATTGGGTTGAGCACAAGTTCAAATCTCAAGTCGCCGGGAACATATCTACCGAGGGTCTTGAGGCATTATTTGACCGGAAAGTATGTCGCTTTCTTGGTCAACCAGCACTGCTTGCTGCTGCTGCAATGAAAGATGCAATTGCGCATTCCGGATTGACCGACGAGCAAGTTCAATCTCCTGACACAGGTATCATCGTGGGAACGGGTGCCGGCGCGAGCATCACGGACGTGTACTTTATGTGTCAGCGGCTTGATAAGCGTGGTGCCGCCAAGGTAGGCGCCTATCACGTTCCGCTGATAATGGGGTCATCGCTATCGGCAAATCTTGGCAGCATTTTCCAAATTCACGGCCATTCGTATACCATCACTTCGGCTTGCGCTACTTCGGCTCACGCAATTATGCTGGGACTTGATACGATTCGGTCTGGACGACAGAATCGCGTCTTCGTTGGTGGATCTGAAGATGTAAATATTTATGCAGCCGGGTCATTTGACGGCATGAATGCACTCTCATCTGCGTTCAATGACGATCCGACCCGAGCATCTCGTCCCCTTGATAAAGCCCGCGACGGATTCGTTTTTTCTGGTGGTGCTGGAATCTTGGTTCTCGAAGAATTAGAAGCGGCGAAAGCTAGGGGAGCGACTATTTATGCTGTCGTAGCGGGAGCGGCGGCTTCTTGTGATGGTGATCAGATGGTCGTGCCCAATGGCGTCGGTGCCCAGCAGGCCATGTCTGAGGCCTTGAAGGATTCAGGTCTACAAGCAAGTGACATTGATTATCTCAACTTGCACGGTACTTCTACGCCCGTTGGAGATACATCTGAACTGCGGGGCGTGATGAATGTGTTCGGTGAGAATGTTCCACCATTTTCGTCTACGAAATCGATGACCGGCCACGCGCTGGGAGCCGCTGGATCACAAGAAGCGATTTTCACGATTCTTATGATGCAACATGGATTCATCGCTCCCAACATCAATCTCGAAGATCCAGATGAGTTGGTTGGGGATCTACCTGTGGTAAAGACAACGCAGGAAGCGGATATTAAGTATGCGATAAGCAACTCATTCGGCTTTGGCGGTACGAATTGCAGTTTGATCTTTGCAAAAGAAGCCCTGTAAAACGTTTCTATGACTGTTGTTTTGGGCTGTTCCAGTCTGACTCTGTTGGACGACTGGACTGCGCTTAAGTTCGCCTGGCTGTACGGGTGTCTTGGCGGACTTATTAAGTTTACTGCCCCTCCAATTTAGGGCGAAATCGCTAAAAACATTGGAAACCGGCCCACCTGCTTAGTTGCAGTTTCAAATTTTGCGCTAAATTGCCGAAACTAAGGATAGTTAGGCCTAATTTCGATAGCTCGCCAGTGGAAAATGTGGATAAGTCACCTGCATCAGCTTTATTGGGCGTTAAACTATCAAACGGGTCATTTTCTTAGTCGCTGGGCCGCAAACTCATGGAATCGCGTTCGGAAGACGAAATACAAGATTTACTTAATCGCTATCGCGAAGCGATCGATTATGAAGCGCCGGGCTTCCTTGAGAAATTCGTGAATTCAATTGAGATGCCTGATTTCAAGCTAATTGCTCGAATCGTCGCATTGGATATTCAATTGCGCCGCGGACCGGTGACCGATTCCTCGCCCGATAAAATTCGGGATTTTGGCGACGAATTTTCAATTCTCGTTGAGCGTGTCCTCCGCAGTCAGTCCGAGAGCCCATGCGGCGACCTTACAGCTGAGATGCAGTTGGACGCGACGAGTTTTGATGTATCAAAAGAATTCGCCCTCGAGACTTCTAGTGGCGAATTAAAATCAGCCACCGCGCCGGTGAGTTCGCCCGAAATGGTGATCGACCACTATCGATTAATCAAAGCAATTGGAACTGGCGGGATGGGAACTGTCTGGTTGGCTCAGCAAGATGAACCAGTTAGACGACGCGTTGCGCTAAAAGTAACCAACAACCGATTCAATTCCAAAAAAACGCACGCAAGATTTGAAGCTGAGCGGCAAGCGATTGCTTTAATGGACCACCAGAATATTGCCAAAATTCTGGATGCAGGAACGACTGTTGACGGCCATCCTTATTTTGTAATGGAACTGGTGGATGGGGTCCCGCTAAACGAATATTGCGACAGTCGAAAGCTGGGTTTAAACCAGCGACTGGAGTTAATGATCCCGGTTTGTAACGCGATTCAACATGCGCATCAAAAAGGGATCATTCACCGTGACCTCAAGCATTCCAATGTTTTGGTAACTGAGTATGACGGCGTGCCTGTTCCCAAGGTAATTGATTTTGGGCTGGCAAAATCTCAAGTCAACGAATTAACGCTTACGGACAAGACATTGTTTACGGAAATTGGCAAGGTCGTTGGCACGATTCAGTACATGAGTCCTGAGCAGGCGGAGACCTCCAATGTCGATGTCGATACGCGAAGCGATATCTATTCGCTCGGAGTAATGATCTATAAGCTGCTAGTCGGTGTCACTCCGCTTGATGATGGCGATCTGAAGAAAATGCCATTGCTAGAAGCATTGAAGATCATTCGTGAAAATGATCCGCCTAAGCCAAGCCTCAAGATCCGAGGCGTATCGGAATATGATTCGGAAGCGCTGATTAATAGAAGCGGTCGGGCAGACGAATTGGCGTCTCAACTCAAAGGCGATCTCGACTGTATCGTCATGAAAGCTTTGGAGTCAGACCGCAGACATCGTTACCAGACGGCCAATGCGTTAGCTTTGGAGCTAAAAAGGTATTTGGGTAATGAAAAGATTTCAGCCCGTCCCCATTCCACGATTTATTCGCTTCGAAAGTTTGTGAAACGTAACCGTGGCCTCGTGGCATCAATATCTTCGGTGGCTGTCTTATTGATTGCGGGCATTGTCGCTACCAGTATCGCCTATATCTGGGCGTTGGAAGAAGGGGTGAATGCTCGTTCAGCTGCACAGAAAAGCGAACGAGATCGGGTTAGACTCCGCGAAGTAAATGCAAATTTAGATGCAACACAGCGGACGCTTCGCAGTCGATTACTTTCAGCCAAACTGAATTTGGCATGGAACCATTGGAAAATGGGCGCCGCGACCGATGCGATTGGGATTCTTAATCAATTGAGCCAGGACGGTGAAGGTGGCTGGGAGGTTGATTATCTCTGGTCCGAGTTTAATTCAAGTCAAAACACCTTATACGGTCACGCTAATGCAGTTGAAACTTCAACCGTTAGCCGAGATGGGAAATGGCTGGCAACCTGCGGTCGAGATAATTGTGTGTATTTGTGGCAGGTGGATGGACCTGAAAAAATCGCCCAGTTTCGAACCACGGAAACCCCCACCTGTTTAAGTTTTTCAGAGGACGGGACAAAGCTCGCCTGCGGGGATCTCGAAAATAAGATTTACATCTGGGATCTTTCGAGCAAGACTACAGAAAAAGTGTGCGGGCCTTACGACAGCGACATCATGTCGGTTGAGTTCTGCCCAGGTACGAATTTATTACTGTTTGGAATGAACATAAAAGATACGTTCAAGAGCGATGGACGCGTTTTTACCTTTAAAAATCATTCCGAAACTGGCCTGCCGTATCAGTTTCTATCGCTTGATAGTTATGAACTGGTTGACTCGCTTCCCATTCTCGCCTCGGATGAGGCGTTATTGAGCTTTAGTGCCGATGGAGGCCGGTTAGCAACCTCCGGTCGGGACGGCAGGATTTATATTTGGAAAAGAGAAAACGGCAAGTACAAACTGCATACCACCCATGATCACTCGGATGCGGAACTGACGGCGATGAGTTTATCGCCAACGGGACGTCTAATGACTTGCGGATATTCGGATCAATCTGTTTTGGTCTGGGAATTAGCAAATGACAAATTGATTAAATCATTTTCAGGTCACGACGGTTCCATTTTGAGTGTTTGTTTTTCAGCAAATGAGGAGTGCGTTTTATCGGGGGCTAATGACTCTACGGCAATACTTTGGTATCTCGACGGCAATCGTAATCGCCAATTCCAAGGTCATTTAAATTCAGTTACGAATGCAGTCTTTCTTCCCGGTCGTTCTGAAATCGTAACTACGTCGCTCGATCATACTGCGAAAATTTGGTCATTTGACAAAAATTCAAATACCATTTCGATTGACGCACACTCCTATTCGGATTCTCCTCTGAATTCCCATGTCGTGTGGGCAGCTGATTTTTCACCAGACGGTAACCGCCTAGTCAGCGTGAGCGAAGATGGGACAGTAGCGATTATCGATTGTGTGGCTGGTAACGTGATCAAAACGATGGGTGATAATCTAGATGTGCCAGCGATTGGTGCCGCCTACGCTCCTGATGGCAGTGTAATTGCGACCGCCAATGAGGATGGATTTGTCTCGATTTGGAAAGCCAAAGAACTGACGCTTGAGCGTAAGTTTGAGGCTCATGATGGGGCGATTTGGGATCTGAACTTCTCCCCAGATTCCAAGCAAATCATTACTGCCAGTGCGGACGGCACTGCCCGTATATTCGATTTGGATACAAAGTTTGAAGTTGCTGTTCTCGAGGACCATGCTGATGAAGTTTCTTCGGCCAGCTATTCGTCCGATGGGACCATGATCGTGACATCAAGTGATGATCATTTCGGAAAAATTTGGGATGCGAAAACCAAAACAGTAATCCGAACGCTATCAGGCTCGAAAAGTGAAATCTGGCAGGCAGTCTTTAGTGAGAAGGGTGATCTGGTGGGAGCTTGCACCTATACCGGGGAACTGTTGGTTTGGGAAACAGAAACTGGAAAACTCATTCTTTCGATTGATGAGGCTCACAATGGGCAAATTGGTTCACTCACTTTCTCAAAAGATGGCAAGCGGTTGATTACCGCCGGAGATGATGCGTCCTTGAGAATCTGGGACATTGAAACCGGGGTCAATTTGTTTGAATTATTAGACAGTTCCAATGTTGAATTTGGGCATGTTTCTTTCTCCAAAGATGGTAAGAAGTTAGTCTCCGGGAATCAATTTGGAATTGTTACGGTTAGAGACTCCAGCAATGTAAACGCTCGCCGTGTTGAAATTTTGAATTCCGTAAGTGTTGAATTAGAAGTGCTTAAATTGTTGAAAGTTGTGCAGCAAAAGTACCTGTCTGGAGCTGAGCTTAAGAGCATGCTCGAAACCTGCACAAAATTTCAGGTCACGTTTCCATCATTTCGCACCAATCTCATTCTCGGCATCATTAACCTTCAGCTAGGCAAATACGAAGAGGCGATCCAGCTACTTCTCGAATCCGATCGGTTAGAACCTCTCAACTATGGTTATGCCGATCAGGATTTGGCAATTGAAGGTTGGCTGGCACTTGCCTACATGTTGCAAGGGAATTTTACAGAAGCGGAAAAATATTGCGCAGAATTCGATGAGCGGGGAGAGGAATTTAAAAACGCAGAGTTTTTGACATCTGAAATCGAGCGTATATTGTCGAAACAGAAGTCCGAATGATAGTTCTGTCAGACCACAGGCAAGGTGATTCGAGCATTGGGCTCCCTGTTATGGTCGAGCTTTACTCGAACCGATTTCAATTTTCGACTCGGGTAATGTAAGCGTAATACGCGCCGACTGACTGATCCTCTGGCCCGGTAAACGAAGCGGTTAACTTAGTTTTTCCCGCTGGTAGCTCGATTCGAAATTTCGCTTTGACGTCGTCCTGATCAAAACTGCTGGAATGTTTTTTTCCGAAAATTTCAACATGAGCCGTGTCGAGTGTCGAAAATTCTCGGCCTGGTGTCTCACGGTACGCGCGAGCGCCTGGAACCGGAGCCCCGGGTTTCAATCCGGAATTGATGGCAAGGTTTGCCTCTTCGGGCCAGCGCCTTAATTCAACTTCATAGGTTCCCGGTGAGTGGACATTGACGTACCAAAAACCGGTCGATTTTTCGTTGTCGACGCCTTTACGAATATGCCCCTGGTTCCAAGGTGTTGAGCCAGTCGTGATCCAGTCGTGACTGGTGAGCCGAGCGGGATTGGATTTTGGATGGCCCAGATAGATGGAGGTTGCGTTTTTAAAAGAAGGTTCAATTTCTTCCCACCATCCTTGATAAAAGTCGCGAAGCCGACGAACTTCTCCGGGGTAGGCTTTAGCAACGTCATTTTTTTGCCCCGGATCACTGTGGATATCGTACAGCTCTTTACCGTTAACGAGCCGCCACTTGGAGGTCATGACTGAGCTTGATTTCCACATGATTGGATCTTTTACCCGCTGAGAATCTGTCACCAGAATGCGATTGTCCCAGTCTGTGTTGGTATCTGGTTTGCCTCTCAGTAAACTGGCGATGCTTTTGCCGTCAAAATTTCTTTCTTTACTTGAGGTGACATGGCACAGGTCCATCAGGGTTGGAAGCACGTCAACTGCATGTGTAATGGGTTCGACATCCACGGCCGTTTTCAAGTTGCCGTTAGGCCAATGCACAAAGAAAGGAACTCGGTGACCGCCGTCATATTCGCTGCCTTTTCTGCCACGCATTTCTGAATTAAAAACACCTGCTCCGGTTGCTGTCCCATTGTCTGTCGTGAAGATAAAAATCGTGTTGTCGGTGAGTCCTTCGTCGTCGAGGAAAGCCCGCAATTTGCTAACGTTATCATCGATGTTAGCAATCATCCCAAAAAAGTTTCCAACCTTGCTGCCGTGCTTGTCAATGTATGGTTTGGAGAACTCTTCGGGGCAGTGGAGGGGCCCGTGCGGTGCGTTCGTAGAAATGTAGGCTAGGAACGGCTTCTTCGCTGCTTTTTGGGTTTTGATAAATTGCTTTGCGTAATCAAAGAAAACGTCAGTGCAATAACCGTTGACCGCTTCAGGTTTACCATTGTGCCAATAACTGCCGTCGAAATAAGCGTTGTCCCAGTAATCGGGAGTCTGGCCGACGCCACCGCCACCGTGTCGAAGCACCTCTGTATAGCCGCGATCTTCAGGCCGGAACGGATAATTATCCCCCAAGTGCCATTTGCCGAACATTCCTGTTGCGTAACCGGCGTCAGAAAAGACCTCACCAATGGTTGGCTCATTTTCCCGCAGCATGCTCCGCCCCATAATGGTGTGCCAGACTCCAGTGCGGTTGGTCCAGTGACCTGACTGGAGTGCTGCTCGCGTAGGAGAGCATGTGGGGGCAACGTGGTAATCAACGAGCCGTACCGATTCGTTATAAAGCTGGTCAATACCAGGCGTCTTCAATACTGGGTTGCCATGGCAGCTCAAATCGCCGTAGCCTTGATCATCGGTAATGACAACAACGACATTAGGCCGGTCTTGCTCTTCCGAAAATCCCGAAGATACCCACACCGTACAGATCAAAACAAAACATGCGGCTAAACGAGAAGTCATCACTGGTCATCCTAGTGTTGAGTGGGGCGTCAAATCAAATTCAGTTACTTCGATTTTTGAAAGACTCTAACATAGTCGATTTCCATCGTTGCGGGAAATATTTTCTCGTCCTCAACTCCTTCTTTACCGCCCCAACCGCCACCGACGGCCATATTGAGAAGCAAGAACTCAGGTTTATCGAAAGGCCAATTCTCCGCGTTGAAATTTTTTGGGCGGTCGAACGTCATTTTTACTTTAGAGGGATCGCCTGTGTAAAAGACCAATTTATCTTCGGTCCAAATAAGTCCGTAGACATTAAAGTCCTCCTCGGCTCGCTCGAGTTTTTGATGAAAATCTAGCTGAGTCTTATCCCGATGGTTGTTCGCTTTGGTATGAATTGCACAATGGATGGTGTCCTCGTTGAAGCTCACATATTCGAGAATATCTAGCTCGCCACAGTCAGGCCATTTACCACCGCGAATAGAATCCCCAAGCATCCAAATCGCCGGCCAAAGCCCTTTTCCTTTGTGGTCCGGCATTTTAGCGCTAATTTCAATTTTTCCGTAAGTGAATGACTGCTTGCTGTTCATCCGCGACGAAGTGTAGTCACCCGCTTTTTGGCCGGGGCCGACTTTTTTCGCGACGATCTTCAACGTTCCATCAGAGACGCTCGCATTCTCACCATCGGTGTAGTTTTGCCATTCGTTGTTACCCCAGCCATGCTTGCCGGTTTCAAAGCTCCACTTTTCAAGATCAACAGCATTGCCATCGAACTCGTCAGACCAAACAAGCTGCCACTCGCCTTCATTGCCACCAACTAGTGGCGCGGGCCGTTGTGATTGAAATGGAGTGGGGGGAGGCGTTGGGCTTGAGACAGTATTTTCAGAACAACCAACTAACAAAACAGAAAGGAAACTTAACCCCACCAAAAAGTTAATACGGTTCAGACTCATTACAGCTACTCCAATTGAAATTCAGACGGATCACAGGATCGGCGAGCGGTTACAGGGTTGCCCCACAGGAACACGTTTGTTCGCGGCACACCCGCTAATTGTAATAGTGCTATTGCCTGAGCCAAGGCCTAATCAACGACGGCGGCGATGTAAAACCACTGCTTTGCGATGGCGAAGGAGCCGTTACGGTTTAGAGAAGTTCCCGCTGCGGTACGGAAATAGAGGTGGCTTTATTGTTAAGCCGCAATCACGGAGCGAAAGAATTGCTTTCTGGAGATCCTGAAGACACCTTTGGCCGAGGTGGCCAAAGATGTTTCAGCGAGAGTCTACTGATCGGTCAGGTCTTCTGCCTTTGTTGAAGCATTGCCCGATGCGGAAGGAGTGGTCGATGCAGCCGAACTGGCCGCTGCTTTCCCCGGTCATCAGCCGCTGGACTGCTTGCACCCGACGAATGCCGATGTCGAAGTCAAACACAAAATTAACAAAGCTAACTTTAGAGTTTTCATGATCTTAATTTCCTCGTTTAATAGTACGAACGGAAGCTCAGGCTTTTTACCGATAAACGACGCAAAAATTAACGCTGCATTCGGTAACACCATCGATAGGATTAATATCGGAAGAAACCGCCACTCGAATAATCAAATTACATCCTAATCGCCACGGAAAACACAACCGTGCCTAAAATCCCGCCGATTAAACAACCCCAAAGGAAACCTGGCGAGCCATTGATAGCAGCACCCACGAGTGCAAAAATCCCCGTAACAACCACACAAAACACGGCCATCACGATGGCGTACGAATAATCTGCAAGTAATTCGCTTTCCTCCACATTGTGCTCGGGCTGCGTTATGCGGATTTTCTTGGCCTGGTCAGCCAGTCTTTCGACTTCAATCGAACTGCAATTTCCACAGAGCATCTCTCCGTTTTCAACTGGTTTTCGGCATAGGTTGCAAGGACGCATGTGTATCGAAATTCCGCTTCGGATCGATTGAAAATTGCTTTAAGAACTGGGTCTCCTGCCCAAAAGTAGATGTGTCGAGTAAACACAATCACTCCAGGGGTGTGACTTAAAACTTTAATATAGGTGCTATTCGAAATGCGGGGGCAGTTATTGGCAAGTTCTATGCGGTAATTTATATGTTTGTTGTTTTGTGAATTTTAGCGAAATCGTCTAAAAACTAGTGTGAGGCACGGAGTAGATGTGTGGAGACGAAAACCACTTCACTGACGAAGTCGATTCCAGTATTTGCTCGGGATCTTATGGCTGATTTTGATTGATGGGTAACGCATGCCTCGATCCATAAATTTTCTGAAGGGAGTATTAGCGACTGAAAGCTGAAGTGTTTTTTTCTAACATGGTTTTCACTGTCACATTCTGCCAAAAATCAGGCTCTCGAAGGCATCGATTTCAGTCAGTGCCGAACATAGCTCAACAAGCATCAAAGTTTGTTTTTCTCTCGTTAGTCTGTTTTTCGATGTTGCAAATCGGCCATGGCCAAAAAGTGCCATCGAATCAATCCGTACCTACCTTCGCGGAGCCGTTTGAACAACATTGATCGAGAGGCCTGTGGGCCGTTCAATACTAAGGTTCGTCCAAGTAATCCTTAAGCCATTCCGGAATCCAATCGGGGAGTTGCTCACGCGTCGGAGCGTCAACCATATTAAGCAACTGTTTAAAGAGCCAGAGTGTGATTGTAACACCGGAAACAGTAAACATCCGCATCCCCTAAATTGGCCCCGATCCCCGCCCTAGAGCTTTTTGGTCTATTTTGCTAACTCTACCAATCTGAAGTATACCGGCACTCAACAACCCCTCGAATCAATCCAGCGTATCTTTGCCAAAAATTCCAAAGTATGCCTTGCCCTTCGTAGGTTTTCCAGACTCATCCCAGAATTTGCTCGTACCGAGCACGTTCTTACCATTGCTAAAAACGTTCTCGGCTTTTTTCTGCCCGTTACTGTGGTAAAGGGTAGCAAACCGTTTCGTTTACCATTATCTAAAGTGTATTGGCTTTCCTTCTGGCCGCTTGCATTCCAGTTAGTCTCAAGCAGCCGAGTACTCGTATCGTTTACTATTTCTTTTTTTTTCGTCCCGCTTTCATCCCAATAAATGCTCGGGGCGACAATATCGCCCTCCTTATAAGTCTCCTCAGCTTTTCGCTGTCC
>Ga0315320_10001461_pt1 | contig 19645 bp, 18 predicted proteins | sample M140m21515metaG_FD_203458 | JGI IMG/M metagenome (GOLD analysis project Ga0315320, IMG submission 203458) | Ammonia-oxidizing marine archaeal communities from Monterey Bay, California, United States - M1 40m 21515 | ecosystem: Environmental > Aquatic > Marine > Coastal | place: USA: California... | reverse complement strand
CAAGTTCTACTTGGTAGATAGAGAAACAATTGATGATCTTCATCAGTCTGAAATGTCAGTGATGTGTTGATTCGCTGGTGCCCACCATTCTCTTCAGAATCACTATCCAACACGATCTGATACTCGCCAAGGTTCGTGGTCGGGATCGGGTAATCGGGGAAAGATTTATCGGGGTGGAAGTTGAAGGCGAAAATCAGCCCTGCGCGTTTGATTACTATGATTTTATCATCATTGTGCACCCAGAGTAGATCGGTATTATTTGATGCTAACAATTTGTAATCGTGTGTGAGATGGATCATTTGCTGATCGAAATGATTCAGGCTTTCATATCTCAGTGCGGGGTTATCAACGAGCGACCACTGTCGGCGGCAGTGATGGTATGACCAATCGTTGCCCTCACGCGGGAAATCGAGCCACTCGGGGTGGCCAAACTCGTTGCCCATGAAGTTCAGCCAGCCTTCGCCGCCAGCTATGAGGGTGAAAAGCCGAATCATTTTGTGGAGCGCGATACCACGATCGATCGTGCCATGCTCACTATCTTTGCTCATGTGCCAGTACATTTCCTGGTCCATCAAGCGAAATGCTATTGTTTTGTCACCCACTAGAGCTTGGTCGTGGCTTTCTGCATAAGCAATGTTTGCTTCACCGTGACGGCGGTTAGTCATCACACGCCACATTTCTTCGGGGTTCCAGTCCTCATCTCTGCTGTGTTTAAGAAGCTTAATCCAGTAATCGGGTATACCCATTGCGAGACGGTGTGTAAATCCACTACCGCCTTCGGATGTTGGGCGACATAGCCCAGTCATACCTGACATGTCTTCGGCGATGATTAGGGCGTCGGGACGCAGTTCATTAGTAAGTGTGGTCGCCATTCCAAGGTAGAGAATAGCATCCTCATCGGGGCCATCCTTGAAATACTTGTCCATATGATCGAAACTGGTCTCACCATGGTGATGGTATAGCATCGAGGTAACGCCATCGAACCGGAAGCCATCGAACTTAAATTCTTCCAGCCAGTAGCGCAGGTTGGATAGTAGGAACCGGCGAACTTCTTCCTTGCCGTAGTCAAAGCACTTGGAGTCCCATTGCGGGTGATCGCCTCTTTCTCCAGCATGGAAATACTGGTGGTCTGTGCCATCAAACTCATTGAGCCCCTCGGCAATGTTTTTGACTGCGTGTGAGTGCACGATGTCGATTAGCATGGCAATACCCATACCGTGAGCGGTATCGATGAGGTATTTAAGATCTTCCGGGGTGCCAAAACGTGAGCAGGAGGCAAAAAATGACGACACGTGGTAGCCAAATGACCCGTAATACGGATGCTCCTGAATCGCCATGAGCTGCACGGTGTTGTACCCGAGCTTGGCGATGCGTGGGAGTACCTCGTCTGCAAACTCGCGGTAGGTGTGGAGCCGGGGCTCCTCGCCGGACATGCCGACGTGTCCTTCGTAAATCAGAGGAGAATCGATACAGGAGGGATCGAATTCGTTTTTCCAAGCGTAGTATTCGTCAGACTGCCAGATCTGTCCTGAGTAGTCGTGTGTTTGCTCGTTCTGCACCGCTCGGTGAATGGTTGCCGGTATGCGGTCGCGAACCGAGTCGTCAGCCCCCACGATGTGCAGCTTGACCAGATCACCATGCTTGAGGGCACCGCCCGGTAGCGTGGTTCGCCATGTGCCGTCGTCTTCGCGGTTAAGCGGGTATTGACCACGATCCCAGTTATTAAACTCACCTGCCAGTGCTACATACTTGGCACCCGGTGCCCATTCGCGGATTTTCCAGATACCGTTTGATGGGTCGTAGTGAATCCCGTGGTCGAGATGCGTGGACGCGTAGTCCTTGAGCGATCCTGCAGCAGCAGCAGCCTCACGCAAATGATCCTGCAACCTGAGCATACGTCTCGAAATGTGGTCGGAGTATGGCTCAAGCCATGGGTCGTCCTTAACCAGCTTCGGGATATCATTGCTCATGCGCGCAGATTAACCGACGAAGGGCGTGGAAGACACGGAAAATCGGGTGTGATGACTGGTATTGGACGAGGCTTTCTTAACTGCTTAATCTTTCTCCTTCACAGGTTTTTCCAAATTGCTTGTGATGAGCTCACGTATGTAATCTGCGGTGAGGATTTCTGGAGTAATGATTGGTTCATCCTTACCAGGGACGTAAAGCACGTTCACGGGGATGGCGGTCCGACCGAGCTCCTGGAGTTTTTTTTCAATCTCTGGATTGGGATTAGTTTTGTCTCCTTTGAGTGCTACGACACCATACTCTTTGAAAAGCTCAACAATTTCTGGCGGGTAGGCATTCTTTTTATTCACCTGGCATGTGGCGCACCATGTTGCTGTAAAATCGACGTAGACAGGCGTACCTGCATCATTGAGTTCCTCGACTTTGACGGCACTCCATTTTTCCCACTGAAGCTGTTTGGATTTGTCGGGAGGAATAAGCATTAAAATACCACCCAGAAGTCCGGCGACTGTGAGAACCTTTGCGATTGTTTTTGCCTTTTTGGACCGGTGCGGAAGGTTCCAGCGTCCGTAAATCCAGAGTGCGGTGGCGATCAAACTTAGACCGATGATGCTGTCGAGCATGAAGTCGAGCCCGGTCTGTGCGACGTAAACCCATAATAGATATCCGGCTGTAGCGAATAGAAGGAATGACATCGCCTGTTTGAAGCTTTCCATCCATGGGCCGGGGCGGGGGAGTTTTTCGACTAGATGAGGAAAGACAGAGAGAACGAGATAGGGCAGGGCGAGTCCGAGCGCCATGGCAGTGAATGCCAGCATGAACTGCACATTGGGAAGGATAAAAGCCGCACCAATGGCTGCTCCTAGAAACGGAGCGGAGCATGGTGTGGCAACGACAGTGGCCAGAACTCCACTAAAGAAAGACCCCTGAAGTCCCTGTTTGCTCTGGAGTTTCCCCCCGACACCTGTAGCGCTGGTGCCGATTTCAAAGACACCAAACATGTTGAGTGCGAGGATAAACATCAGCAGAAGAATCGTCAGCACGACGTAAGGATTCTGAAGTTGGTAACCCCATCCGACCTCATCGCCAGCACCCTCGAGGGCTTTGTTTCGCAGTGAAAGTAGGAATCCAGCAAGAACCCAAAATGATGTCAGTACGCCGACTGCGAAAGCAACGCCATGAAGCATGACTTTCTTTTTATCCTCACCGGCCTGTTGGGCAAATCCCATGATCTTGAGCCCGATGACTGGAAAAACGCACGGCATCAAGTTGAGAATGAGGCCGCCTAATAACATTCCGCCGATGATACCTAACAATGTGCCGAAGCTTGCCGATTCAAGCGGTTTTTTATCAAATGCCAGCTCGCTAAATTCTAATCCCTTGCGGGTGTCACCTTTAATCCAACCAGACTTCGAATGGAGAATGCCTGATAGGTGATCTCGCTTCTCGACCTCATCGCCATTGCCAGTAGTCTTGGCTGCAGGAATGCTGATCTGATAGCCGGTATCAGTTTTCTCAAACTTCTGCGGGTTTGTGCCATTGGTCTGATTGTCCGAACTCATGAACACAACATCTTTCAGCTCAGGTGCGCTTGAATCGCTTGAAGAGAGGTCGATGATAAATGTCCCGCCTTGTTTGAAAACCTTGATGACCCATGGCGAGTTCGTGAGCGGTATTGATTTTTGAGCAGCATTGAACAGCGATTTTTGGATATCATCGATTTGAGTTTCGTTGGTAACCGGAATATTGACGCTGAGATCGAGTGAGTTGGGTGGCAGGCATCCCTTATCGTTACATAGCTGCCAGTGCGGAGTTACTTTGAGCTCTGCGGTGGTGCCCGGTTTTGCACTGTCAGGCACGCTGATGTCGGCAAGGATCGCATAGCTACCCTCGTAAACGTAAAATTGTGTTCCGCTACTGTCGTAGAGGTGCGGTGTAGGCCAGTGGAGTTTTTTGAGTTCAAATCCCTCGGGTAATTCCCAATCAAACTTTAGCGGTAATCCAGGTCCACCTGGGTTTTTGTAATACGCGTGCCAGCCATCTTCGTGCTCTAACTGGATTGCCAGTGTGACTGTACTGCCGGGTGCAACGGATTTTGCTTCGGAGATTAACTGCGCCGGAACGATCTCCTTTGCAAATGGATTGAAGTCTTCATCCTGGGCAGAAGCGTTGAAGGCGAAAAGTATTAGTAAACTGGTGAGAAGGTGTTTCATAGCGAGGGTACAGACAGTAGCATGTTTGGTTCTCTAAAAGAGCGGTGTCAGCGGAGTATGTTCCCAAAAAAAATCATGCCAATTGAGGTTCGGGTTCCTCAGGTGGTTCGCTCGAGTCATCGTCGGGCTTCTTTGTTTCCCGTGGATCCATGATCTTACGCTCCCAGACGTAGCGGCGGAAGAGCACTTTCACGGCAGCAGTTAACGGTACTGCAAGGAGAGCACCAATAAAGCCACCGAACAGAAGGGACCAGAAAAGCATAGAAAATATGACTGTCATTGGGTGCAGGCCTACAGAGTCACCAACGATTTTTGGTGCAGTAACGAGTGAGTTAATTTGCTGAACAACCAAGAAAATGCTGATAACTGCAGCAACATAAATCCATGGGTTGTCTCCGAGATAGCTTGGGTGGTTTCCAAAGTGAACGTATGCAATCACACACGCGGGAACCATGCAAATAATATTACCGATGAATGGGATGACGCCAAGGATTGCAAGGATCAAGCCGATGAGTAGTCCGTATGGTAATTGGAAAATCCAAAGGGCAATACCAACTAGCAAGCCGTCAATAAATGCTACGAGCATTTGGCCACGGAAAAATGAGATCAGATATCCATTGATTTCTTGAAGGGTATCGACCACCTCGTTTTTAAAGTTAGAGGCTTTGAGTGGGACGTAGTCGTGCCAGTGTGCTTTAATGCCCGAGCTTTCCTTAAGGAAATAATAGAGATAAATAGGAGTCATCACAAAGCCCAGCAGAAGCCCGACGAAGCCCAATACTCTTGTTGAACCCTCACTAAACCAGCCAGTTATGGTTGAGGTGATTTTGCCAGCGTATTTTGATAATAAATATTGCCAGCGGTGTTGGCCGGGAGGTTCTGCAATGGTAAGTTGGCTGGTAGGTTCCTCTGTTTCCTGACCTGTTATGGGTGTCTCTCCTGATGTGGCTAATAGATTTCCTGTTTCTGGATCAACTTTTTCCGAGAGATACTTTTCGGCAGGTTGTAGCCACGCCGCGGCTCGAATTTTTTCAATGGTGGACTGAAACTTGGCTCCAATTTCCTCTTTATCTTCAATTGCTGCTGATGTCTGTTTCGCAATCGGAGGTACAATTACATAGCCAAGAATCAGCAAAAATACGACAAACGTCGCGAATACTGTCATTACGGCTTTCAGTCGAGACAATCCTTTTTTCTGAACCCAGGAAACAATGGGGTCCAATAAGTAGGCAATGATGCCGGCTACGGCGACTGGCACCAATACCGGTTGCAGATAACCCAGTATTTGGCCAGTGAGCCAAATTAAGCCGACAATGAGAACGCCAATCACAAGAATGGCGATCCCGGTTAGAGCGCGCCAGAGCATGCGGTGTTGAAATTTGCTGGGGTAGCGTGAAGTCACGGATGCAACGTGAACAATTTCTGGAAGAATTGCGATGGTAAAATCCAGTGGAAATTCTACTCGCATGTCAGTTGTTCAATATGGTGCTGGCATTGGGCATTTTTCCTCCATCCTCGCACACCTCAAATAATGGCACCAACGTCTGAAGGGATTACTAGTCATATTCGTGAGGGTAAGAATGATGGCTAAGCTAACGCGATTCCTGATTATAGGTCATGTAATCTGCTGAATGATTAAATCATCGTTGTATTTTTCTGTTTGAATACGTTAAAGGGGTTGTGTGGACGCTATTGTTATCAAGGGAGCAAGGCAGCATAACCTGCGCGGCATCGACGTGGAAATCCCGCGTGGCAAGCTAGTGGTCATTACCGGGCCAAGTGGCAGTGGTAAGTCGTCGCTGGCATTCCATACCCTCTATGCCGAGGGACAACGGCGTTATGTCGAAAGCCTCAGCGCCTACGCGCGGCAGTTTCTTGATCAGCTCGATAAGCCGGATGTCGATTCCATTGAGGGTCTCAGCCCGGCCATCGCAATCGAGCAGCGAACTGGAGGAATGAATCCGCGCTCGACCATTGCTACCTCAACAGAAATTTACGATTACCTACGCATTCTCTATGCTGCGATGGGTGTCCCTCACGATCCCGAAACAGGAGATCGGCTAGAGAAGATGACATCGGCAGACATTATTGATGCGCTTTCAAATAAACCGGAAAAATCTAAGGTTGTTCTGCTCGCGCCTGTTCCGCGTGAAGAGGCTAGTGATGTGCATGTATTGTTAGAAAATCTCCAGCGTCAGGGGTTTGTTCGTATTCGCCTTAACGGCACAATGCTTGAGATCGAAGAAGCAGCTAGCCAATGGCCAAAGCGGGTGAGAAACATCGAGATCGTCGTTGATAGGCTTGTGATTCGGGATGGTTCGATGAGTCGGCTCGCTGACTCAGTGGAAACTACACTCAGGATTTGTGGTAGCCATGCGCTGGCCCTCGTCATGGAACCTGAGTCGGATGACTGGCAGGAAGTCTCGTTCCAGACAAGTTATCGGAACCCTGTAACTGGATTTGAGCTTCCAGAGCTCACCCCGAAGCATTTTTCTTTTAACTCACGGCACGGAGCGTGTCCTCATTGCCATGGGCTCGGAACCGAGATGTCATGTGACCCAGATTTATTGGTCCCTGATACTACTAAGTCGATTAACTCCGGGGCCATATTAATTTGGAAAAGTAACAAACGCAAAGCAAGCTGGCAGGGAAAAAAAATAGAAGCTCTTGCCCAGGAAATGGGCCAGGACACGGACGCACCGTTTTCCTCCATGTCCGACGGATTTAAACACGCGCTGTTCTACGGCACCGGAGAAATGGAAATCGAGGTGATCTGGGAAAAAGATGGCTTCAAACGTACTTTTAATAAGGCTTTTGAGGGCTTGTGCCTTATCGTCGAGAGATTTTCTCGTGAAAGCAAAAGCAATGCCGTGCGCGCTAGCATGAGCCGCTTCATGACATCGCGCCAGTGTCCTGTTTGCCAGGGGCGGAGGCTTAAACCCTCAATTCTCGCTGTGACGCTGGATCATCCTACTGAAGCCCCCTTGGGGATTGACGAGTTCTGTGCATTACCCGTCGAAGACGCCCTCTACTGGTTGGAAAAAATAGACCTGCCGAAAGGCCGAGGTGAGGCTTTAAAGGGAGTGCTGGCAGAGATTTTACGTCGATTGGCATTCCTGGATGATGTCGGGCTTTCTTACCTCACCCTCGATCGAGCTAGCAACACCCTTTCTGGCGGTGAGACGCAACGCATTCGGCTCGCTACCCAAATCGGTGCAGGGCTTTCTGGGGTGATCTATGTGCTAGATGAGCCCAGTATTGGTCTACACGCAGCTGACAATGCCAAACTAATTCAAGCACTTTCGAGGCTGCGCGACCTTGGAAATACTGTGGTGGTCGTTGAGCATGACGAGGAGACAATTCGGGCGGCCGATTGGTTGATCGATATTGGTCCGGGAGCTGGGAGCCACGGTGGTATTGTATTGGCTGCGGGTAAACCTGATGATGTAATACTTCATAAGCAGTCGGTCACGGGTAAGTGGCTCACAGGCAAAAACCCTCTCAAGATTTCTAATAAATGTGCGGAGCGAAACAGAGAAATTATCATTCGAAACGCTCGCGAACATAATTTACAAGGGGTTGATGTGGCTATACCGCTTGGTCTGATGGTTTCAGTAACCGGCCCGAGTGGTAGCGGGAAATCTACCCTCATAGACAACATCCTACGCCGTGTGCTTGCTCGGCATTTTCATCGGGCTACGAGCCAACCAGGAAAGCATGATGTCGTTGAGGGAATTGATCAGATCTCAAAGGTTGTGGTAGTCGATCAGAAGCCGATTGGCCGAAGTCCTAGGTCGAACCCTGCCACTTATACAGGAGCTCTTGATTTGATCCGCGCTATCTTTGCCAAGCTACCTCTCTCTAGGCAAAGGGGGTATACCGCGGGGAGGTTTAGTTTCAATATCAAAGGTGGCCGCTGCGAGAAGTGTCAAGGAGATGGAGTTATTCGAATCGATATGCACTTTCTCAACGATGCATTTGTCACATGTGACTCATGCGGAGGAAAACGCTATAATCGCGAAACGCTTGAAGTCACTTATAAGGGTAAAAATATTGCAGAAGTGTTGGAAATGACGGCCGAAGCGGCATCGGTTTTTTTTGAGAATGTGCCCAAATTGAGCCGCATTCTATGCGCGCTCTGTGATGTAGGCTTAGGTTATATTCATCTTGGGCAGTCAGCGAACACGCTGTCGGGAGGCGAGGCGCAGCGAGTGAAGCTTGCTGACGAGCTTTCGCGCCCAAACAACGGCCATTGCCTTTATTTGCTGGATGAACCAACCACGGGTTTACACTATGAAGACATTCGCGTCTTACTTGATGTGCTCTACAAATTGCGTGATGCTGGGAACTCGCTAGTGATTGTGGAACATAATCTTGATGTCATTCGTGCCGCGGACTGGGTTATTGATATGGGCCCTGGTGGTGGCAAGCATGGGGGGCAGTTGGTCGCCTGCGGTACGCCTGAGAGTCTGGCTAAAGACCGCCGGTCTCCCACGGGTCAATGGATATAAGCTTTTTATTAGCGTCTATGAATCAGCAGCAAATTTAGTAGTTTTTTTCTTCGAATTACTTGCACAAAACCTGATCAGTGCGACGCTACCCTAATATTATAGATTATGTCAGTGAAACCAGCTTTTAACACCATCTCAATCGACACAGGTTCGCTAGAAACTGGTGCAAACATACCTCGTCCTCAGTCTTGGCGGCAGTGGCTTGCTGGTAACGGTTCTCGGCTGTTGTTATTTGCCAGGCAGCAAACACGTAACGCACATGACGCTGAGGATGTAATGCAAGATGCTCTCATCAAACTTGCTCGCAAAGTAGAAGAGGGGACATTTGATGGTGGGCAGGAGTCATGGAAGCCATACCTGTATACGGCAATAAGGCGTCTAGCCATCGACTTAGGTAGGAAAAACGACCGTCGTGGCAAGCGCGAAGAAAAGTCTGAACGAGACCGCCGAATTCAAATGGGTGCTACAACTGATCCATGGTTTCTGAGCGATGCTTCCAACGACGAGACCCGAGAGCAGCTAGAGGACGGCATTAAGAAACTTCCCTCCAAATTTGCTGAAGTTATCATTCTTAAAATTTGGGGTGAGCATACATTTGCAGAGATAGGGGACATGTTAGAGGTCTCCCTCAACACCGTTGCTTCACGATACCGCTACGGATTAGAGCGTTTACGGAAAAGCCTCGAATCTACACGTAGGTCTGAGGACATCTGAGTTATCAGTTTCACATATCACAACATTACATATCAGTAAATCACTCAGACCAGATTGGAATTACTTGCTATACACGTCTACACATAAATAAATGAACGATTCTCTACCGCCAGAACTTTGTGAACTTGAACAGCTGCTCTCAAGCTTCAGTCCACAGTCATTATCGGATGAAACATCTGGGCGCTTTGCGCTGGCATGCGAAATGATCGGTAAACGTAATGATTCTGATGCCGCTGGGCTTGACGAACTTGAGAAGCATCTGGGCGAAATCACCCCCGCCACAATGCGAACCGATGTGCTTTCGCGGATGATCAAGGCCATGGATGGCTGGCACGAGCATGTCCCTGTTGAAGAAAAGTTAGTTTCTTTCCCTGATCAATCTACCGAGCCTACACAGACACAACCAAGATTGAAAGGTGTTTTCGCAGCTGTAGCTGTTGCTTTATTAGGTGCGTTTACTGCGTTTATGATAACCAACACCAATACTGACGGGAGTGGTGTCCGAGGCGTTAGTGCTTTGCAAGATAACGTCAACACAACCAATCTCAGCGAGAGTCGTAAGACCTCCTCCAAGCGAGCTTGGTTAGCTCCTGACGCCATGAGTCACCGTGTTGTAAACACTTCTGATCGAGGTGTCATGATGGCTGGTGATCAATCGCTGCATCGGTGTATCCGTCTAGACAGTTTGGAGACTATTAAGATCCAAGACGAAGATGGGCGCGAAATCACAATCGACCGTCCAGTCGTGCAGTATGTCTTGCTGCCAGTGCAAACCAATTAGTTTTTTTTAAACAAAAAAACCAGCTTCGTCGCGCTTATAAGTTGTTCCAACTGAGTGTAGAATATACCCGTCAAGGTTACAATGGGAGTCAGTTTTTGACTTCAAAAAAGTATTTTCTATGCTGAAGCGTGGCACATCGCGTAGGAGCACCATCGAATCAAAAACAACAAAAAATTAAGGCTATGAGAATAAAACTAAATAACAATTTTAACCCTGCTGGAGTCATGTGTTTGGTGTCCGCAGCGCTACTAATCCCCGCACTTGGTATTGAGAAACCTCTTGCAGGTGAGGCCCTCAAATCGAAAGATAACAAGGACACCGTTGTCGAGGATACTCCCAAGGAAGTAAAAAAATTAGCTATGCTGGGTGTTGCCGGTATGGCTACCAGTGACACCCTCTCACTACACCTTGGGTTACTGCAGGGAAACGGACTGACTCTGTATCATATTGTCCCCGGATCTGCTGCCGACAAAGCGGGTTTAAAAACACACGATGTCCTGACGGAGCTTGCGGGCAAAAAAATAAACAATCAAAATGACTTGCGGGAAGCCGTTCTTCAGAAAACTCCCGGGGATAAGGTTGAAGTAAAGTATTTTAGCCGTGGTAAGGCAAAGAAAATAGAAATTGAGTTAGGTCAGCGTAAAAATGCAGGACACCTTAGACAACAACCCGGAATTGATTTGCAGTGGTTGCAGAGAAATATTGGCCGTGAAATGCCCCCGGCAGAAATTCTCCCCATGAAAAAAGAGCTGATGAAACGCATACAAGACATACAGGGGCAGATGATGCAGGGTCAGGGAGGTGCAATGAAGTTTGATATTGGAAAGCTTCTCATGCAGGGGGGGGGAGCCGCAGAGGGCGATCAAATTATGCGATTTGGTGCAGGAACATCTGTCACATTTATGGACAATGATGGATCGATTAGTATGCAATCCAACAATGGAGATAAGAAAGTCATCGTCAAAGATAAGGCAGGAAATATATTATATGAAGGACCGTATGAAACTGATCATGACAAAGCCGCTGTGCCTGACGAAATTCGAGAGCGTATTGACAAACTCAACATCGACAAAGCGGGCGGTGGATTGAAGCTGAATCTTATTCCAAGAGAAGTTCCACCAATGCCTCAAGAACTAGAGCCAGATGGAGAGGCTACCGAATAATCATAACATCGATCAAAGAGGGCAGCACTTGGATGTGTTGCCCTTTTTTTGTGCTTATTAAGTGATTACGGGTTGTTGCCGGAGGGTGAATGCGTTAGGGTATGACTGTGCCTAACACTAATGACTTGCCTTACCTCATTCGACTGCTGGACGACGATGATCCATCAGTTTCTCCTGTTGTAAGCCAGCAGCTCAGAAAATTTGGGGGAGATATTAGCCAAGACATTGCGGCGCTGGGAATTGATGTTTCCCGGCGGCGAAAGAAGCGCTTGTCATCTCTACTCGCAGAGGGACGGCGGCAAACACTCGCCGATGAATGGATAGTCCCTTCACGTGGGGTAGCGTCATGGGAAGATGACTGGGAAAGTTTTGAGCATACATTACGGCTGCTCTCCGATTTTCTTCATGATGGAGTTACCATGCGTTCAGCGCTACCGGATTCGTTGGATTTACTTGCCGATGAAGTGCGGCAAGACTTGCCCGAGCCATCTGCAGCTGAACTGCGAGATTGGTTATTTTCCAGCGGCAGGTATTGTGGCGACAAGAAAAAAGCTGATGCTTGTAATTATTTTGACCTTTGTCATGTGCTAGATGTACGGCAGGGAAACCCAACAAGTCTCGCCTGTTTGTTTATGTTGTTAGGTCGTCGTTTGGGGGTGTCTGTAGAAGGTTGTAATTATCCGGCGCATTTTTTGGCGCGTATTCAAGTGGAGGGGAAAACCTCCCTAGTGGACTGCTTTCATCATGGACGCACTTTTGATGTCGAATCTCTGTTAAAAGTTCACCCTAAAATCTCTGAAAAAGCCAGAGCGGCGGTCCTTTCACAAGGACACTTAGGCGTTATTTTGCATCGTTATGTTTCTGAAATTAGAAATAGTTTGTTAGCGAATGAGCATGATGTGGCGGGCAAGTTTTTCGCTCAGCTTGCAGATTCCTTGGAGCAATGATTGCCAATTCTCATTGGATTCGTATCAAGGGACAACTGCTGCACCGAATGGTATTTGATCCGGAGGATCTGGGTAGTGTCATTGCTGTAGCTATTTTTTATCATGGCCAGGGTGACTACGCGGAGCGCTATGTTGATGTGTTAGATGTTTTCACGCTGCGAGGAATACGCTGCGTCATCACTGAGCTACCCGGGCACGGCTACAGCTCGGGTAGACGTGGACATTGTGGTGATGACGAATTACTGGATTTCGTGGTGCGCGATACATTGGAAATTATTGGTGAATATCCCTATGGAGTCATGGGTCATTCTATGGGTGGACTACTGGCTCTTAGGCATTTAATCCTTGCGGGAAGAGACCATTACCCTATGCCAGATTTTGCCTGGCTCTCATCACCATTGATTCATCCAGGTGGTAGACGCTCACAATGGTATAAGGCAATCCTAGGATTTTTTACTCCAATCATTCCCAGTTTGACGGTGACTACCGGTGTCACATCGCAAATGTGCCGCGTAAAATCGCATCATTCCAGGCTGCGGCCAGCAGTAAAGAAACGCCAACTGTGGCATCGGCGTATCTCACTGGAGTGGGCGCGAGCGTTGCTCGATATTGAGCAACTCGTGAGGCAACATGCTTCGGACATCCCTGCCTCCGTGCCTGTCATCTGCACCCAGGGGGAAGAGGACCCAGTGTGCCCAGTTCAGGCTGCCCGTGATCTTTTTCGGAAGTTGCCAAATACTGAGAAGGTGTACTACGAGTTTGAAGGCATGTTACACGATCCTTTTAACGGCGAGGCTAGTGATCAACTTTTTGCTGCTCTGGAGACGTGGCTGGATGGGTTGGATATCAAATAAAAAACCTCTCCCCGAACGAACGGGAAGAGGTGATGAAATGTTATGATACCGTGAGCTGATTTACTCGGCAGATGCAGCATCGGCATCTTCGCCGTCAGTCTTGACATTGATTTTAAGGTTAGCCGTTATCTCAGTGTGTAGCTTGATTTCAAGATCCTGCTTACCAGAAGTCTTGATGGGTGAGCTTAGCTGAATGGTGTGACGGTCTATCTCAATGCCCTTGTCGGAAAGCTTCTTTTGGATGTCGATGGTAGTAACAGATCCAAATGCCTTGCCTCCTTGCCCTGTCTCGAGAGTGAACTCAAGTTTGAGCCTCTTGATCTTGGCAGCTAATTCCTGTGCCTGCTGGTGCTCCTCGGCCTCGCGTTTGGCGCGCTGCACCTTAAGTTGATCCAGATGCTTGAGGTTAGCTTTGGTGGCCTCATATGCCCTGCCCTCAGGGATGAGGTAGTTGCGGGCGAAGCCAGCCTTAACGGTGACAACGTCTGCTTCGGCACCAAGGTTGGTGATTTTGTCGCGGAGAATGACTTCTGTAGTGGCCATGGGAAAATAGTTTCGTTTGATTGCGGGAGGCAGGAGATATGCGCGTCAGGTGCCTGAGTCAAGCAGGATTTCATGAATTAGGTCGCATTTCTCATTGTTGGCAAGAAATGTGGCTGAGTGGCGAATTCGGGATTGCTTGAATTCTGCGTTTTGCTCAGCCTGATACCATCAAAGCAAAACACTACATCGTTTTACTAGGCCTAGCGCTTGTGATGCCTGCCACAGCGAAAATTTACCCAGAACTTACCGGAATCAAAATGGTTTGGCAGTCGAGGGCAAAAGAGCTCGATGGTTTCAAGACATGCGAGTTCCTTGGGAAAACATGCGGCCCCTCTGATGGCGTATACCTAAATCTTGTGGCAATCATCAAGAAAAAAGAGTTCATTAGTTTTCTGAAAGAAGAGGCGAAAGCTCTTAAAATTGAGATGAATATATGGAGCGGTGCTAAAAAAGTGACTGCTCCTGTCGATATGACGGTGAAAGTCGGTGGTAAAGAGTAGTAGGGATATGAAAGTTGTTCGTGAATATACGCTTCTTATATCGGCTCAGCTGGCTCAATTAGAATTGCGTAGTCATGGGATTGATTGCGTTATCCTCGATGAGCATATGGCAACCCTAACACCCTTTTTTGCCATGGATGGGGGAATACGTCTAGCAGTATCAGATGAAGACTATTCTCAGTCAGTTAAACTGCTTGAAAATCTTCCCCCGCTCACGTGCTAGGTGTTTACCATGATAATTGTTGTGACTTATCTTCCATATTGAAGGTATTCTTATCTATGTGTTATTGACAACACCCCCAATTCTTAATGACTCTGCCTGCCATGGAATGCATTCCGCCGCACGTTCTTCTGGGCGCCTACACAGAAGGTGTTTTCCCAATGGCAGAGGAGGGCGAGATTCATTGGTTTTCCCCCTTGATGCGTGGGGTGATGCCCATTGATGATCGATTTCATGTGCCCAGAGGGCTGAAAAAAAGCCTAAGGAAAAAAGCCTTCGATATCCGCATGAACACCGCTTTTCCCGAGGTGATCAGGGCATGCGCGAACAGGAAAGAAACCTGGATTGATGAAGCCGTCATGGCGAGCTACACTGAATTGTATAAACTGAATTATGCTCATTCCGTTGAGTGCTGGGATGACGAGGGATTACAAGGCGGCCTCTATGGAGTGGCAATTGGAACAGCTTTTTTTGGTGAAAGCATGTTCTCTAGGAAAACTGACGCTAGTAAAATAGCCCTGGTGCACCTGGTTGATTGGATGAGAGGAAATGATTTTACGCTGTTAGACACCCAGTGGATGACGGATCATTTACGGCAATTTGGTGGAATTGAAATCCCACGTGAAGACTATTTGAAGTTACTCGAAGACGCGCTTGCGCTTGAAGACGAGTAGTCTAAAATCAAATGCAAATAAATCATGACTCATTTCAGACCCTGTATCGATTTGCATGCTGGCAAGGTGAAACAAATTGTCGGTGGCACATTGCGTGACAATGGAGCCGGACCAGACGAGAATTTTGTTTCTGATCGATCGGCGTCATGGTTCGCGGAACTCTACCGTGAGCACAACATCACAGGCGGTCACGTCATTCAGCTAGGACAAGGTAACCGGCAAGCGGCAATTGACGCACTTGCCGCTTGGCCGGAGGGAATGCAGGTTGGTGGCGGAATCAGTATCGATAACGCGCAGGCATGGCTCGAGGCTGGTGCATCGCACGTCATCGTGACCTCATGGTTGTTCGATCAGGAGGGTAAGTTTCAAGAAAAAAATCTCCGCGATCTGGCTCAAGAAATTGGATCAGAACGACTTGTTGTAGATCTGAGTTGCCGCAAAACAGATGCCGGCTGGACGGTCGCAATGAACCGATGGCAGACCCTGACAAATATCGACATCACCCATGCCACGCTCGATTCTCTTGCTGAATACTGTGGCGAGTATTTAATCCACGCTGCCGACGTCGAAGGACTCTGCGGCGGAGTCGACGTGGAACTCGTCAAGCACATGGGAGCGTGGGCAGGTATGCCTATGACCTATGCTGGTGGTGTCGCAAACTTGGATGATGTGCAAATAGTTGATCAAATGAGTGCGGGAAATATCGATGTCACGGTAGGTAGTGCGCTGGATATTTTTGGTGGTGCCGGCGTGACTTTTGATGACTTGTTAGCCTGGAATCAACGATAACCATGACAGGTATCTATATTCTGCTTGGCTGTGTTGTATTGGTTTTTTTGTTCTTCGTTGTGCGTGGCGCAATGACTCGTTCTCGCCGGAGCGATCTGCTGAAGCTCAGGCTGTCTGATTTACAACGCAACAGCATCGCTAAGGATTTCCCCCTTTATGCAAGGATACCCTCCCACTTGCGTGATCAGCTAGAAGGCATCATGCACGTTTTTTTGAAAGAGAAATCCTTCGAACCCTGTGGAGGTATGGACAACATCACTGAGCAGATGCGCCACGTAATTGCGGCACAGGCTTGCCTGCTGTTAGTAAACCGAAAGCACGATTACTATCGCGGCTTAAGAAGTGTCCTTCTATATCCCAGCGCGTACAAAGCTAAGAGTGGGCATGGTGATCACTCTGTTCGGCTGGGCGAGAGCTGGGGCTCGGGTAGTGTTGTGCTTGCGTGGGATAGCGTGGTTGCTGGAGGTTGTAACCAGGAGGATGGGCATCACGTCACACTCCATGAGTTTGCCCACCAACTTGATCAAGTTGATGGTGTCGCTGATGGTGTGCCCGAGCTTCATGGCAGTGGTTCTTACCGTGCATGGGCACAGGTGTTTTCCGAGGCTTACGATAAATTCACTCGTAAGCTCGGGCGAGGGAAACGCACCGTGATTGATGATTACGGTGCCACAAATCCAGCTGAGTTTTTTGCTGTGGCAACAGAAACTTTTTACGAAAAGCCAAAGCAGCTACGCAAACAATATCCAGATTTGTATCAGCAATTGAAAGGTTACTACCAGGTTGATCCGTTAGATTGGAATACCTGATGCCTACATATTGGCCCCTACATCAAATCATCCCTAATTTCATCTTACCCTCTTCGGACATCATATCTTGATTCCATGGTGGATCCCACACCAAGTCTACATGTGCATCGTCGATACCGTCAATGGTCGTAATTCTTGCTTGAGCATCGGCAGCAATAACTGGGCCCATACCACAACCAGGTGCTGTCAGGGTCATTTTTACTTTAGCTACTGTCTTGTCTTCTTCCTCTTCGAGGGAGCAATCGTAGACGAGGCCAAGGTTTACAATATCGACGGGGATTTCTGGATCAAATACTTGGGTGAGCTGGTGCCAAACCTGATCTTCCTTGCTGGCATCAGCGGGAAGTGCTTTTTCAGTACTCTTGTCTTCAGCTTCAGGGTCGATACCCAAAACATCAGCATCTTCGGATGAAATCCTTGCAAGCCCCGACTGCGTGGCAACGGTATAAGAGCCACCTAAGGTTTGAGTAATGATGACGGCAGTTCCGGCAGGTAAGGTAAACGGATCTCCACTGGGTATTTGCACCGCATTGACCTCACGTGTTGTTATGATTTCAGTTTGCATTTCAAAGTGATCCCACGTGCCGCCGTATTTGTCAACCCAAGTGAGATGTGTGATTTGTCGAATTCTCACATTGCATCCAGCTGGCAGGGCATTATAAAGCTCAAACACATTTGTTATGAGCGATCAAAACCCACACCACAACCACGCCCGATACTGGCGCAAAAATATTGTTCTCGTCTTTGTCATCTTAGTTATCTGGTTCACAGTTAGTCTTGGTTCAGGTATTCTTTTCCGCGATTGGCTCGATGTGAATTTCCCCAAGGTAGGAAATGCCCCTTTCGGGTTCTGGATGGCACAGCAGGGAGCAATCATCTGCTTTGTCGGTCTCCTTATTGGTTACAAATTTCTCATGAATCGACTCGAGAATCAGGAAGGATTCAGCTCTAAATAATTATTTATCATGACTCAAGATTACTGGAACTTCCTCTTCATCGGGCTATCGTTTGCTGTTTATATCGGTATAGCCGTCAAATCACGTGCGGCATCAACCAAAGAATACTACACAGCTGGGGGTGGGGTGTCGCCACTCGCCAACGGCATGGCAACTGCGGCCGACTGGATGAGCGCAGCCACGTTCATTTCTATGGCTGGAACCGTAGCGATTGTTGGTTATGATGCATCGAGATTCCTCATGGGGTGGACTGGTGGATTCGTTCTGCTCACCGTGTTAATGGTTCCATTTCTCCGGAAGTTTGGGAAAGCTACGGTGCCAGACTTCATTGGCGACCGCTATTATTCGAGAATGGCACGGGGCGTTGCTGTTGTATGTGCAATCTTCATTTGTATGACTTACATCATGGGCCAGATGCGAGGTGTAGGTGTCGTTTTTTCCCAGCTATTTGGTATCGGAATTCCAGCAGGGGTGCTCATTGGTGCGGCGATCGTTTTTGTTTACGCAGGTCTCGGCGGCATGAAAGGCATCACCTACACGCAGGTCGCGCAGTATTGCGTCATGGCATTTGCCTACACAATTCCGGCTGTCTTTATTGCGATTGCCCTGACTAACAATTTCATCCCACAACTAGGACTGATCGGAAATTATACTGCGGGTGATGAAGTGGTTCCGTTTTTAGAAAAACTTAATAATATTAACCAAGAGATTGGGTTTGAAAAATACACCGATGGTAAACTAGCTACCATCGATATTTTCTGTATCACGGTTGCTCTGATGTGCGGTACTGCTGGCTTACCTCATGTGATTGTCAGATTTTTCACAGTTAAAAACGTTAAAGCGGTCCGCACTTCTGCGTGCTGGACCCTCGCATTTATCGCCGTGATCTATCTTACAGCTCCCACGATTGGCGCGTTCTCCCGAGTCAATTTGATCGAGAAGCTTAATAATACTAGTTATAAAGAGACGCCCCAGTGGTTCAAGGAATTTGAAGAAACCGGTCAGATGGCATGGGTTGATAAAAATGGCGATGGCGTCATCCAGTATTATGGGCCATTAAAATCTAAAGAGAAAACATCTTCACCATTCCAAGGAAAAAAACCTGCTTATCCAGAACCTGATGCCCCCAAGGACCAGCGCGTTGGTAAGAACGGCGAACGATTGCTCATCAGCAAGGCCGATATGACTAATCCGAATGAACTCTGGTTTGGTAATGACATCATGGTCATGGCGAATCCTCATATGGCGGGGCTCCCTGCATGGGTCATAGGATTGCTTATGGCAGGATGTATCGCTGCGGCTTTGTCAACAGCTGCTGGTCTTTTGTTAGTCCTATCAACATCAATTTCTCACGACCTAATGAAAAAAATCGTCAAGCCTGATCTGTCCGATAAGGAAGAGGTCAGTTACGCCCGAATCGCTGCCTTTGTAGCGCTAGCTGTTGCAGCTTACTTTGGTATTAACCCGCCTTCAGCGTTTATCGCTAAGACAGTAGCGTTTGCGTTTGGGCTGGCCGCTTCTTCTTTCTTTCCAACTTTGTTGATGGGTATTTTCTTCAAACGAGTTAATAAGCAGGGTGCTATTGCAGGCATGGTGTCCGGTATTGCTTTCACTGCAGGCTACATTATCTACTTCCAGTTCTTGGGTGGCAGTAAAGAGCAATGGTTGCTTGGTATCTCTCCAGAAGGAATAGGCGCCATCGGGATGCTTATTAACTTTGCTGTTACCTTTATCGTTAGTGCCTTCACTCCCGCCCCTCCTCAGGAAGTTCAGGATATGGTTGAATCCATCCGTATGCCGGATGGGTCCGACGATGAAAACAGTAGTTCAGCACCTCCCGTGATGCACTAATCTATATTTTTTTCATTCTTTCATGCCTTGATATTGAGTGTGTTGTGAAGAGGTGAGAAAAAACTTTGGAAAAAGATGAGGAAAGGTATTGACCTGAAGTAGATTTCAGATAGTTTCCGCCCGCCGCTCCATCGGAGGGCACGCGAGAGACG
>Ga0315320_10001458_pt1 | contig 19653 bp, 14 predicted proteins | sample M140m21515metaG_FD_203458 | JGI IMG/M metagenome (GOLD analysis project Ga0315320, IMG submission 203458) | Ammonia-oxidizing marine archaeal communities from Monterey Bay, California, United States - M1 40m 21515 | ecosystem: Environmental > Aquatic > Marine > Coastal | place: USA: California... | reverse complement strand
CCAATCTTAATTGAAGATGTATCAGTTATATAGTCTACTAGTTTGTTATCTAATCCATAAAAATTTAAAAAAGTGTTAGCTTTTGCTGCCGCTCCAATACAAACTAAGGGTGAAGAATCAATTAGGTTCTTATATATTTTTTCCATAAACACATTTTTTTTCTGGTTTAGATTATGCATAAATTTTTTATAGAACAAAGGAGAGTACAATTCTGATTTAGTTTCCTCCTGAATAAAATGTTTTACTTTTTCAGAATTTTTTTTATTTTTATTGTTTGAAACAATAAATCTAATTGATCCCCCATGATACTCGGATAGTAAAATGTCTGAAATGTACATATTATTTATAGAAACAATCTTATTAGTCGCTCTTGCGGTTAGATAGGTTACGTGTTCATGATAAATTTGATCAAATTTTCCTGATTTTATAGAATTAAGCCAATAAGGGCTTTCAAAAATAAAAATTCCTTGATCTTCAAGCAAATGACGGACAGCTTTAAAAAAACTTTGAGGATTGTCAGCATGATTAAAAACATTATTTGCAATAATAAGATCAAACTTTCCACTTTCACTTAAAATATCTTTTGCAAATTTTTCATCAAAGATACCTAGTTTTGTATTTACACCTCTTTTTGATGCAAGCTCATTCATTACTGCAGAAGCATCAATTCCTAAAACATTATGTCCATGTTTTTTGAGTAGACTTAATAAAAATCCATCATTTGAACCTATTTCTAGAATTTTTAGCTTTGATGTGCTCGAAAATAATTTTAATACTTCTTTAGAGTATTCAGACCAATAGTTTATTGAATAATTTGAGTTTGTCGAGGTATATGAATATTCGTTATCTTGGTAGCGATCTTCTGGAATTGTTTCGCAGCTAAGCTGAATATTTCCACAATTTTCACATAATTGTACAATCAATGGATAAACTTTTTCAGATAAATGAATTTTAGATTTTGAAATAAAAGTGTCTGCAAAAGGATGCATACCTAAATCAATAATATCAACTATATTTTTAGAATCACAAATTAAACAATTTTTTCTGAACATCTATCTTTAATAATATGTTAAATTATTATTCTCAAATGGCCCCAACTTTATCTCAATCATTTCAGCATCTTCAGATGCCTTATCAATAGAGTGTCCGCCACCACAGGTAATTAAGATTTCACCTTTCTTGAGTATTCGATTTTCTATATTGCTTTTATCAACATCAAAAAGAGTGATATTGATTATTCCACTTAAAACAATCCAGCACTCATTTTGTTCAACTAAACCTGATTCAAGTGATTTTGGATTATTAGAATGAGGCTTAATTACAGTATGTTTTAAATTAACTCTGCTCACTTGAAGTGGTTTTTCAATTTCTGTTAAATCCTGTCGTTTTTTATCTTCTGGTAGTTTTTTAGAAATAATGTGTAGCAATTTTTTTTTATTTATTTTTGAAAAAATTTTTTCCATAAAAAATTTAATTATGTTTTAAAAATTCAAGCATTAAATTATATTTTAATTTTTTTAATAATTTGTTTAGCTATTTTTACTAAATTCTCTGGTGCCTTATTTTTTTTTTTTATGTTTAGTAATTTTAAAACTTTTGATCTCATTCTACTTTTCATTGCTGGGGGATTTATAACATAGAAATTTATTTTTGTTCTTTTAAAAAGTTCTTTAGCACTAGCTTGAATATTGTTTAATGCAGTTTTGGCTGCTGTATAAAGTATATAATCCTTTCTCGGCTGGTTATAAGAGCTAGAGCCAATAGAAACAATTTTCACTTCAGACTCTTTATTTTTTAAATAATATTTGATTAGAAGCCAAGTAGGGTAAAGATTGGATTTAATAATTACATCGAAGTCTCCCTTATTAGTGTCAAAATAACCAATACAATTAATAATTACATCTGGTTTTATCCTTTTTATAAAAAGGAAAAGTTTTTTTTGAGAATTGGAATTAAGAAAATCAATATTTTTTTTTTCTAATTTATAAATACTATTATTTACCTTATCGATATTTTTATATATTGCTTTAGCCAAATCTCCTTTGGCTCCCAATATCAATATTTTTTTCATATTTTTATCTATCTAAATTTTTTAATTAGATTTAACTAATAAAATTAGATCAACTTATCTTTAAGATCAAAAGCAACCATTAATTCATTCCATTCTCTTTTTGATAGACCTGAGCTATCTGCATCAATATTTTCACCTTTGATGAGTTTTTGAATAATTACTTTTCCTTTTGCAGAAACTTCTGTGCCCCCAACTCTATAATCCATAAATGCATCATAAGTTATTGGAACCCATTTTTTTACTGTATCTAACATGATATCTGCATACACTCTAATTTCATATTGAGCATGACTATCAGCTCTTAATCTTAAAAAATTCATTAAGTTTAGTAGATCAGTCTTCCAATACCACTGTGTATAAGTATTTAGAGTTAAGTTCATTCTAGCAAGTTCTCTAGCTAATCCTTTTTTATTTTCATCAATAGTTGAGCCATCAAATCTTTCGTTCAACATCGTCTCGTAATTATCATAAGTTCTTTCAGCGTCATTTTTTAAAAGGTCTAATACTTCTTTTGCCTGCTCACCTTCTAGGACATCTCCTCGACCTTGTCTGTTACTTGTAGATTGAGCAGCTAAATTATCTTGCGTTGGTAAATAAAATTCTTTATCTAAAATTGAATATCTTGCAGAGTACTCATTAACATTTGCTGTTCTGTGTCTGATCCATTGTCTAGCAATAAATATAGGAAGTTTGATGTGGTACTTTACTTCGCACATTTCAAATGGAGTGCTATGCCAATGTCTCATTAAATATTTAATTAGACCTCTGTCAGTTGAAACTTGCTTAGTTCCCTTACCGTAAGAAACCCGAGCTGATTGAACTATAGATGTATCATCACCCATGTAATCAATTACTCTTACAAAACCATGGTCTAAAGCTGGAATTGCTTCATATAGAATTTTTTCGAGTTCTGGAGCAGTGACCCTTTTTGTTGGATTGTTCTGACTTTGTTGATTTTTTATTTCGTCTGACTGTTCTTTTGTTAATTTCATGATTATTATTGAATCTGTTGTAATACCTTTTATATTAATAATGTTGGTTTTCCAACTATGACGATAAACGAATTTCGTAATAACCATTGCGGACGTGGGGGCAGTACCCACCACCTCCACCATTACAACTTATGGGGGTGAACTAGATTCGACGGATGACTAAAAGCTATTCTTTCGTTCGGGATTGTTCCACCGTAACGGGCTAATTTATAATTGCTAACGAAAGTTACGCACTTGCTGCCTAATTAACTTTGTTAATTAAGTAGACGGGGTTTGGGGCACCTGGCAACAGAACGCCCCTATAAAAAATCAATCATTAGAACTCTATAGTTTTTTAATCTAAAAATTAATAAAAAAACTATGTACCTAGATGCTGATAAAAATATAAAAAAATTCAAATATAGTTTAAAACTCAATCAGAAGATATGTTGATAGTAGAGTTTAAATATTTCAAAAATATCTGATCTTTTTCAATTATTCTTGCAAAAAACTCTGCTCCTTTATCTGTAATGTGCTCACCGTCCCAGTATATTTTATATCCTTCTTGAGTTATAGATGGACATCTCTTTTTCTTCAAATCACAAAATAATTTTTTTCTCTTAACAAGATATACGTTATTTTTTTTTGCTATTAATTCAATTTTGTCGTTTAATTCTTTTGTATTTATTAAATCTAAAAACATATCTTCTTCTATCTTTTTTAAAATATTTTCTTGAGGAAATTTTTGGTTTTTATAGACCCAAAAATCCAACCTATTCATATCCCCTATACTTTTTTGATTTAAAGCAGCATCAAAAACTATTATTTTTTTATTATCTTTTTTTAAAATTTTAATTAAATCATCTAAAATATTTAAATCTGAATTTTTATATTTACTTGATAGGATAATTAAATCAGCACTATCATACTGTTTTTTTAAGTGATTATAAAAATCACCTTTTTTATCAATAACAACTTTGTGAATATCAATAATTGCTTTTTTTTCTGTTAAAAATTTATGTAAATAACTTATCTGAAAATTGTTATCTATTTTTCTTATTTTTGGTGATGGTAAATTAAAATAAATTCTATCTGTAAGGTTAGTTTTTGTTAAAATTTTTAAAATATCTTCAGCGTGAGAATTTCCAACAATTAATATATTTTTTCTGTCATCATACATGTCATAGTTGTAATTAATTTCAAAATTTAAATTATTTAATCGATAACTTTTTCTATCAATTTCATAATTTTTAATATTCAAATCTAACCTATTTTTATATCCATCACTTTTAATAATATTAAAATTTAAGATAATAAGTAAAAAAACAAAAAAAATTATTATACTAATTACAATTTTAAATATATTTTTCTTATCTCTCGCAGGTTTTTCAATAAAAGAGTAAGATAAAATTGAGAGAGTTAGTATAATTGCTGCCAGTATAAATTGTTTAAATAAATTACCCTCAATAAAATTTATCTGTCTAGCATAAGCAAAAACAGGGTAATGCCAAAGATATAAAGAGTATGAAATTAGACCAACACTAACAAATATTTTTGTAGAAAGTATTTTTGTAATTATTTCATCTTTATTTGAAAACCATATAATTAAACAAACTCCAACAATTGGTGATAATGTATAGAATGATGGATGAAACATTTTATCATTAAAGAATAAAATAGAATGCCCAATTAATATTAATCCAATGAATGGGAGTATTAAATTTAATCTTCTGTTTTGACTTCTGTGCCCTTTTGAGATTTCAAAATATGCCATTATGGAACCTGCTATAAGTTCCCACATTCTAGTATGAAGAATATAGAAAGAGACAGAGGGATAATTTCTACTAGTCCATTCTGCTAATCCCAAACTAATTATAAATCCTAGTATTAAGATATGAATTAAGTATTTTTTGAAATATTTAAATGTAACTAATAAAACTATTGGAAATAAAATATAATATTGTTCCTCAACTGATAATGACCAAGTATGAAGAAATGGTTTTAATAATCCACTTCCATCACCATATTCTTGTCCTGAATACCAAAAATAAAAGTTAGAACTGAATCCAAGCGAATAAAGAATAGATTTTGAAAGATCTTCAAAGCTACTTGGCAAAAAATATATCCAACCAAATGGAAGAGATACCAACATTACAGATACTAATGCTGGAAGTATTCGTCTTATCCGTCTTTCATAAAAATGTTTAAATGAAAAAGAACCTGTAGTGATTAGTTCTTTTAAAATTATAGATGTAATTAAATAACCAGAGATAACGAAAAATATATCAACTCCAATAAACCCCCCTTTAAAAGGTTGATGCCCTGAAATACTGATTTGAGCGTGATAGAGAATAACAGCAAAAACTGCAATTGCTCTTAAACCATCTATTTCTGGGCGGTATGTAAGTTTCATATGCTAATTAATTACCAAAAAAATAATTAAAAAACACAAATATTTAATTTTAGTCTAAATCACAGATTAATTTAATTCCGATAGATGAATTAAGCCGACAAATTTTTTAGTATATATTTGGTCAGAATTCTTTAAATTAATTGTATTTTTTAGAAATTAAGTTTTTTTGCTTAATTTTTTCAATACAATAGATTTTACTGGTTCGTTTTCTTTTATATGTATGGGAGATTTTTTATTTAAAATAGTATTATAATATTTTGGCTCTAAACCATAACCAGGTCTTATAACTCTAATATTATTTTTAGTAAACTTTTCTCCTTTTTTAATATCATTGGATGTAAAAATTGATCTTCTGAATATTTTAGATTTATTTTCACTTTTATTTCTATAGAAATATTTTTTACCCAAAAGTTCACTGGCAACATTAAGATCTTCTCTCAGTTTCTTAATTTCTTTTCCTTTTATTGAGAACTCAATATCAAAACCTTTTTTTTGATTATCTAAAGCAATATGTTTTTCAATTACTTCAGCTCCACAAGCAACACTTGCAATAGCAACTCTATTATCATTTGAATGGTCTGAAATACCCACTTTGCACTTAAATTTGTCTTTTAAAATTTTAATATTATTTAAATTAAAATCATATATTGAAGATGGATAATTACTAACACAATATAAAAGAGTAATGTCTGTAGCTCCATTTTTTTTTGCAGTTTGAACAGTTGTCTGTATTTCTTTTAAATTAGCCATTCCAGTTGAGATAATCATAGGTTTTTTTGTTTTAGAAACTTTTTTGATTAAGTTTAAATCTGTCATTTCAAATGAAGCAATTTTATATATAGGACAATTCAATTTTTCTAAAAAATCTACAGCTGTATTATCAAATGGTGTACTAAAAACTTTTATTCCAATACTTTTACCATATTCGAAAAGTCTCTTATGCCATTTCAGTGGAGTATGTGCTTTGTTATATAAGTCCCAAAGAGTATATCCTTTCCACAATCCTTCGTTAATTTTAAAATACTTTTTATCTGATTTCATGGTCATTGTATCAGCAGTATAAGTTTGAAGTTTAACTGCATTTGCTCCATTGATTTTTGCACATTTAATCAATTTTTTTGCTAAATCAAAATTTCCACAATGATTGGCAGAAATCTCTGCTATTAAAAAGACTTTATCTCGCATTTATAAATACTCTTATCATTTTTTTAGATACGTTAGTAAATTTATGATAATTTTTATTAATAAATTTTTTGTCTTTTACTAAAATATCATAATGTTCATCTGAGTTAGTCATCTTTTTTTTTAACTTTTTAAAATTATTTAATTTTATCTTAAATATAAAATCTATAATTTTTTCCTCAAAATCTATAAAGAAACCATTCAATTTAACATTTTTTTTTTCTATCTTTATATCTAATTCTTCTAAAGTCTCGATTCTTACTTGTTTAAAAAGACCATTTAAAGATAAGTTTATTAAACCTCCAGCAGGCAAAAATTCATATAAATTCTTTTCAAAACTTACTAATTTTCTTTTACCAATAATAAATTTATTTTGCTCAACTTGAATAAAACCTTGAATTGCCAAAGAAATAAATTTTCTTGAATATCTTAATTTGTAATAGTTTTTAAAACTATTAATTTGTAATTTCTTATTTTTAAAAGATAAGCTTTCTAAAAAAGCCATTTTAATATTGTCAAAATTTTGAAATTTTGTTTTACTATTTATTGATTGCAAAGTTAATTGATTAATTTTTTCTTGTTTAAAGTTTTTTAAACTAAGATTTGAAACTTTATTGTTTGGTAATTTATAAAAAAAATCTATTTTATTCTTAAATAATAAAGAAATAAAAATATCAACTAATGTTTTTTTTATCTTTCCTATTTCATATTCGACTGTAATAAGTCCCAGTTTGGATAATTGATTATTTATTTTTTTATTATCATCTATTGAAATACAATATTCATTTTCTTTTTGAAATTTTTTAATTTTTAAATGAGTTTCTTTATTTAAATTTGATCTTTTATCAAATTTTTTTTTTATAAATTCTAAATTATTTAATTTATCTTTTAATTTTTCTTTGATTATTGAAAAGTCTGAGCTTGAAAATATTATAACTTTGGCATCAATATTATTTAAAAAAAAGATAAAATCATTTATTTCATCATTTAGTTTTGCTTTTTTATAAACTTTTTTCCATTCATATTTTAAAAATTTATAAAACTGAGAATAATTTTTTTTAAAATATTTTCCTAAAAACTTAGAAATGGAAATCAAATCTAATCCATTTACTTTGTTGTATAAAGATCTGATAACTTTTGGATTATTATAATTTTGTGTATTTTTTATACAATTTGAAAATACGTCAAAACTATTTTTTTTGGTATCAATAATTACACCATCAAAATCAATTAGGACTATCATTTTTTTTTACAAACTATTAGATTATTTTGACCAGAATTATAATTCAGCCGCATCATGTATTTATTTTTATTTAAAAAATGAGTTAACAACAAAATTAATTTTTTTTGTAACTTAGAATTGTAATTTATTTTAAAAGAATTATTTGGTGTTAAAACGTATAATAGTAAATCATTTAGTGAACTATAATTTTCATTTTCTAAAATTTTAAAATTTTTGCTCAAGAGTGTTTTAAATTTTTTTTCATCTAAAAATTTATTAAATTTTGCTACTTTTCTGTTTTTAAGATTTAATATATTTCTTAATTTATTTTGATTTTTATGCCCGTCTCTAAAATTTTCTAAAAAAACAAAATAACCATTCTTTTTAAGGACATTTTGAGCTCTTTTTATTGATAATTTAATTTTATTATCAGATTTTAAATTAATTAAACATCTGTTTGTGAAAATCAGATCAAATTTAGAAAATTTATCATATAAATTTGTGTTTGTTATATCTCCTACATAAAATTCTATATTTTTACTATTTTCTTTAGCGTATTTAATCATTTCCTCAGAATAGTCTATTCCAACAAAATCAAATTTCGAAAATTTTTTTTTTAATTCTACAAGGTTAATGCCATTACCACACCCTAGTTCTAGTATTCTCAAATTTTTTGATTTTAAATATTTTTTAAAAAGATGTTTTAAAATTGAAATTTCAAGATCTTTAATTAAGTTAAAATTTGTAGTTGATTTAATTTTTTTTTTATTTTTTTTTGCCCTTAAATTCCAATAGGTTTTATTTTTCATTATTAAATTTTTTTTCTTAACTCAACTTGAGCTGCAGCTAACCTTGCGATTGGAACTCTAAAGGGTGAGCAAGATACATAATTTAATCCAACTTTGGAGCAAAACGCTATACTTTTAGGGTCTCCACCATGTTCTCCACAAATTCCCAATTTTAATTTCTTATTTTGTTTTTTTCCTTTTTCAACTGCTAATTCAATCAAATCTGACACACCTTCATCAATTGAAACAAACGGATCAATAGAAAATATTTTGTTTTCTATATAATCGTTTAAGAATTTACCACTGTCGTCTCTGCTAATACCAAAAGTAGTTTGGGTTAAATCATTTGTTCCAAAACTAAAAAATTCTGCGTGTTTCGCAATTTCTTTTGCTTTTATTGCTGCCCTAGGTAACTCAATCATCGTACCTACTAAAAATTCTATTTTTAATTGGTGTTCTTTTTGAACTTGGTTGGCAGTTTTGATTACTAAATCTTTCATGATTTTAATCTCAGCTTCTGTAGATACTAATGGTATCATTATTTCAGGAAAAGCAGATTTTATTTTATTTTTTTTAAGCTCTGCCAACGCCTCAAATATGGCGCTACATTGCATTTCATAAATTTCAGGAAAAGATATACCAAGCCTACAACCTCTATGTCCTAACATTGGATTTTGCTCGTGAAGTTCCTCAATTCTTGATTTAATATCTTTTACAGGCAAGTTAGTTAATTTTGCAACTTCATTAATTTCTTTTTCCGTACTAGGTAAAAATTCATGTAATGGTGGGTCTAACAATCTTACTGTAACAGGCAAACCATTCATTATTTTAAAAATATCAATAAAATCTTTTTTTTGATGTGGTAATAGTTTTTCTAATGCTATTTCTCTATCTTCTTTAGTTTTTGACAATATCATTTCTCTTACAGATAAAATTCTTTCTTCATCAAAAAACATATGTTCTGTTCTACAAAGACCGATGCCCTCTGCTCCAAAATCTTTTGCTATTTTTGTGTCTCTAATTGTCTCCGAATTAGTTCTTATTTTTAATTTTCTAAAACCGTCAGCCCAAGACATTAATTTTGAAAAATCACCTGAAATTTCTGGTTTTACCGTAGAAACACTGCCATGAATGATTCTTCCTGTTGAACCATCGATGGTAATTATATCTCCTTCTTTAATTTCAATTGATGATGTTTTAAATGATTTATTCTCATAATTGATATCAATTTCACTCGACCCAGAAACACATGGTCTTCCCATACCTCTTGCAACAACTGCAGCATGACTTGTCATTCCTCCTCTTGCAGTTAAAATCCCTTTAGCTGCATGCATACCCTGAATATCTTCTGGGGAAGTCTCTACTCTAACTAAAATTGTATCTTGCATCATACTTGTTAATCTTTCAGCCTCCTCTGAGGTAAAAACTACTTTTCCACTAGCTGCTCCTGGAGATGCAGGTAAACCATTGGCAATAACGTTTATTGAACTTTTTTCATCTAAAGTTGGATGAAGTAAAGTGTCTAACGAATTAGGGTCAATTCTTAGCACAGCTTCTTTTTTTGAAATTAATTTTTCTTTGACCATATCAACAGCTATTTTTACTGCTGACTTAGCTGTTCTTTTTCCAGCTCTTGTTTGGAGCATCCATAATTTTTTATTTTCAACTGTAAACTCAACGTCTTGCATATCTTTGTAATGTTTTTCTAATTTTTTTAAAATTTTATGAAGCTGTTTGTAAACTTTTGGCATAACTTCTTCCATTGAAGGAGCATTTGTTTTTGCCTGTTGTCTTGCTTTTTTAGTTATGTATTGTGGCGTTCTAGTACCAGCCACTACATCTTCACCTTGTGCATTAATTAGATATTCGCCATAAATTTCATTTAGTCCATCTGAAGGATTTCGTGTAAATACCACTCCTGTAGCACAATCATCACCCATGTTACCAAAAACCATAGATTGAACATTTACTGCTGTTCCCCATTCAGCTGGGATTTGATTTAATTTTCTATAAACCTTTGCTCTATTACTTTCCCAAGATAAAAATACTGCACTAATTGCTCCTAGTAATTGCTGATAAACATCTTGAGGAAAATCTTTTTTAGCTTTTTCTTTAACAGTTCTTTTAAAATCTACTATTAAACCATCCCAATCATTTTCATCAAGATCAGTGTCTAAAAGAACTCCTTTTGTAAGCTTATAATTTTCAATTAACTCTTCGAAATGGTAACCTTCGACTCCCATTACTACATTGCCATACATTTGAATAAATCTTCTATAACTATCTTTAGCAAATCTTCCATTGGAAGTTTTTAAAGCTAAGGCATTTACGGTCTTATCATTTAAACCTAGGTTTAAAATTGTATCCATCATCCCCGGCATAGATACTCTTGCTCCAGACCTCACTGAAAGTAGTAAAGGGTTTTTTAAATCACCAAATTTTTTACCCACATCTTTTTCAATAGTCTTTAATTCTTTTTTTATTTGGGTTACCAAATCTTTATTCAATTTTTTTTTATCTTTATAAAAAAGCTCACACACCTTTGTTGAGATTGTAAATCCTGGTGGAACTGGAAGACCCATTCTTCCCATTTCTGATAAATTTGCACCTTTGCCACCTAAAAAATTTTTAGGATCTTTTATTTTTTTACTATCTTTTGATTTGAAATTTAAAATTAATTTGTTCATTAGTGGGAATCGATTAGAGAAAAGTTAACATAATAATCGAATGTTTTACATAACATTTGAATTAGTTCCAGTCTGTTTTTCTTAATTGTGATGTCTTCCTCGTTAACAATAACATTATCAAAAAAATCAAAAATTACTTTTTTGGACTCAGCCAAATGATTGATTGATAGATCAAAATCCTCATCTTTATTAATATTTTGAAAGTATTTTCTTAATTCATTTATTCTTTTATATAAATTTTTTTCAAAATCTGTTTTGAAAATACCAGGGTCAGTTGCATTTGATAATTCTAATTTTTCATCTCTTAGCTCATTTGCCAATATGCTTGAAGCTCTTTTGAAGCTTGAAACTACATCTATTCCATTAGGTTTATGGATAAACTTATTTAAACTTCTAGCTTTGCCAAAGATAATCACTGATTGATCTAAATTGAGAAAGCTTGTAGATGCTTGAACGATATCACTCCTAATTTTTTCCTCTTTCATATAAAATTTTAATCTATCCATTAAAAAATTTATTAATTCGGTCTGAATAGATTTATTTTCAAATTCAAAACCTTGATCTAAATACAAACCAGCTGAATAACTAATTAAATCTCTGATTTTAAAATCTTTTTTATTTTCAACAATTGTTTTAATTATTCCTAAAGCCAGTCTTCTTAAAGCAAATGGATCTTTTGAACTTGTTGGCTTTTGATTTATTCCAAAGAAACCTACTAGCGTATCTATTTTATCTGCCAGAGATAATGCAACACTGTATGGCTTTTTGGGTACTTTAGAATTTAATCCAGCTGGCAAATATTGTTCGCTAATAGCTTTACAAACATCTTTCTCAAATCCCTGAGCTTCTGCAAAATGCCCTCCCATAATACCTTGAAGTTCTGGAAATTCTCCAACAAGCTCAGAGACTAGATCAACTTTGCAAATTGATGCAGATAATTCGACTTTATCTTTGCTAATTAATAATTCATCAGAAAGCATTCCACCTAGTTTTCTCATTCTTTGAACTTTATCAAAATATGTTCCAAGTCCTTTGAAATAATTCATTGATTTAAGCATTGAAACTCTTTTAACTAAATTTTGCGATTTATCTTTCTTCCAAAAAAATTCAGCATCATTCAATCTGGCTTCTACAACTCTTTCATTTCCAAGTTTTATTAGTCCATTAATATCTTTCTTATTAGTCACAACTAAAAATTCATTGGTCATATTTCCTTTTTTATCAAAAGTTGGAAAGTATTTTTGATGATGCTGCATAGTAATTATTAAAATTTCTTTAGGAATATTTAGAAATTTTCTATCAAATTCACACAATACAATATTAGGTTGGTCCGTTAGATCAACAATTTCATCAAGTAATTTAGGGTTATTTTCAATTACTATATTTTTCTTACTTAAAATTTCACTTAATTTTTTTTCTATAAATTTTTTTCTTAGATTATGATCTATAGTAATATTTAATTTTTTGAAAAAATTAATATAATCTTTAAAATTAATAAATATTTTTTTCTTTTCTTCAAACTCTTTATCTACAAATGTTGAGTTAGAAGCAGTTAAATGATAAAAATTAAAATTTAGTTTCTTTTTATTAAATATTGCTAAAATTGATTTTAATGGTCTACCCCAATATAAATTAAAATTACTCCATCGCATAGATTTTTTCCACTGAATTTTATGTAATATTGATGGAACTAATTCTTCTAATAATTCTTGGGTATAGAGTTTTTTTATTTTTGTTTTAAAAAAATAAAATTCTCCTTTGTCTATTACTTTTTTAAAAAGATCTTTTTTTGAAATATCATTTGATCTAATAAAGCCTTCTAATGCTACTTCTGGAGCTTTTACATTTGGACCTTTTATTTCCTCTGATTTTAAAGTTATCTGTTTTTGCAAACCCTCAAACAAAATAACCAATCTATTGGGCGTTGAAAATGATGAGCATTTTTTAAATGCTATTGATTTTTCACCAAATACTCCAATAAAATTGTTTAAAAGGTCTTCTCTTAAAGTTTTTTGAAGAGATGAAGGTATTTCTTCACTAAATAATTCTAAAAAAAATTCTGACATTTAGCTTTGACTATCTAACCAAATACCTGCGGCTGCTTTAGTAATATCTCTAATTCTTCCTATATATCCGGCTCTTTGTGCAACACTGATTGCACCTCTAGCATCGAGAATATTAAATATATGGCTTGCTTTCAAACATTGATCATAGGCTGGTAATGATATTTTCTTTTCTACAAGGGATTTGGCTTCTTGTTCAGTCATATCAAATATTTTTAATAAACTTTCAACATTTGCATATTCAAAGTTGTATGCGGAAAATTCTTTTTCAGCCTGGTGAAAAACATCACGATACTTTACTCCTTCCTCATTCCACATTAAATCGTAAACATTCTTCTGTTGTTGGGTAAACATACATATTCTTTCCAATCCATATGTAATTTCTACTGAAACTGGTTTACATTCATATCCTGCCATTTGTTGAAAGTACGTAAATTGTGTAATCTCCATACCATCACACCAAACCTCCCAACCTAAACCTGCTGCCCCAAGTGTTGGACTTTCCCAATCATCTTCAACAAACCTTATATCGTGTTCATTATGATCAATTCCAATCACTGACAAACTATTTAGATATAATTTTTTAATATTATCTGGTGAAGGTTTTATTAAAACCTGAAATTGATAATAATGTTGTAATCTATTTGGATTGTCACCATATCTTCCGTCCGTTGGTCTTCTTGATGGCTGGACATAAGCAGCTTTCCAATTTTTTGGGCCTAATGATCTAAGTGTGGTTGCTGGATGAAAAGTCCCAGCACCCACTTCTATATCATACGGCTGAAGTATAATGCATCCTTTTTTACTCCAAAATTTTTGAAGATTAAGAATTGTATCTTGAAATGATTGAAATTTTTTTTTTAGTTTTTTTATTTTAGAAACCATATCTTTGCCAGATTGACCTTTCGTCTAAAATATTGGCTAATTGATCTACTTGATTATTAGATGAAGAAAGTTTTTGACTTAACCAACCTCTTGATTTTTCAAATTTTTTAATAACAACATCATTTCCAAATTTTTCTTTAAGAACTTGATGAGCATCTCCTATTCCATCTATCAAACCTAATTCCTTAGCTTTACTTCCAGACCAAAACTCTCCAGAGAAAAGTTCTACTTCAGATTTGTTTAACTTAGATCCTCTACTTTTTTCTACTACATCAATAAAGTCTTTATGTAAATCTAGTTGAATATTTTTTAATCTTTCTATGTCCTCATTTTTTTCTTCTAAAAAGGGATCTAAAGTGCTTTTGTTTTTTCCCGCTGTATGAACTCTTCTTTCAACTCCAATTTTTTTTATTAACTCTGTGAAACCAAATGAAGAATATATAACTCCTATTGAACCAATTATTGAACTTGAATTTGCATAAATTTCATCTCCAGCACATGAAATTAAATATCCACCAGATGCCGCAACATCTTCGGCAAATACAATTACTTTTTTTTTATTATTTTTAGCTTCCTGCCTAATATAATTGTAAATCATGTGTGACTGAACTGGTGATCCACCTGGAGAGTTAATAGTTATAGCTACACAAGAAGCTTTTTTTAAGGAAAAAGCTTTTTTAATAAGTTCTTCTTGACCAGCAAAATCAATACCTTGCTTAAATTTGCCAGCATTTCCAATCACTCCATTTAGTTTTATGTGAGCTACAGTCTTTTTCTTTTTAAAAAAAGAGAACATTATCATTCCTTATAGAATTATTTATTGAATATATAAATTACTTATAAATGAAGAATTAGGTGCGTCAATTGATAAGTAATATATAAAACTCAAATATATTAATTTAAATCATTATGGGAACTGTAGTTCAGCTTAAAAATCAAATAAACGACTCATACTTTCAACTTAAAGATTCTGTTGAGGATAAACTAATTCTTACTGAAGAAAAAATAAAATCAAAATTAGCAAGTGATATTGGGTTAGTTCAAAAAATGACTGATTATCATATTCAAACTGGTGGAAAAAGATTGCGAGCACTTTTAACGCTTGGATCTGCAAAATTATGTGGGTACTCTAAAGGCTCAAGAGATATTAATTTAGCAGCTTGTGTTGAATTAATTCATAGCGCAACTTTAATGCATGATGATGTAATTGATGAGGGTGCGGTTAGAAGAGGTAAAGATACATTAAATAAAGTTTGGGATAATCATTCATCAGTTTTAATTGGGGACTATTTATTAAGTAGATGTTTTGAAATGATGGTAGATGATGGTAATCTAGAAGTTTTAAAATTATTGTCATCAACTTCTTCAAAAATTGCTCAGGGAGAAGTTTTGCAGCTTCAACATAAAGGTGAAGTTGATATGCTCGAAGAAACTTACCTTAAAATCATATCAGCAAAAACTGCTGAGCTATTTGCAGCCTCAACAAAAGTAGGTGCAATTTTATCAGACGTTGACTCTAAAGAAAAAGATGCTCTTGAGTTCTATGGAAGAAATCTTGGATTAACTTTTCAAATTGCTGATGATACCCTTGACTATAATTCAGATTTAAAATTATTTGGTAAAAAGATAGGTCAAGATTTTTTTGAAGGTAAGATTACTTTACCTATAATTTTACTATTTCAAAAAATAGATATTGATGAGAAAAAATTATTAACAGAATTTTTCAAAAAAAATCTAAGAGAAAAAGATGATTTTAACAAAATAATTGTTTTGATAAAAAAATATGACATCATAAATGAATGCTATCAAAAAGCTCAACATTACATCAATCTTGCTTCTAACTCTCTTACAGTATTTAAGGACTCAAATGAAAAAACAATTCTTAAAAACCTCACATCATTCAGTTTAGCTAGAAATTTTTAAGGGCTTAATAAAGATTTAATCCAATTACCATTTTTATCAATAGTATAATTTAATCTTTCATGAATTCTGCTGTCTCCATCTAGCCAAAATTCTATTCTTGTTGGTGACAAATTCCAACCAGACCAATGGCTAGGTCTTGGCACATTATTTTCATCATTAAATTTTTTTTTAAATACTTTAATAGAGTTTTCAAGCTCATCTCTATTTTTTAATTCTTTACTTTGTTTTGATGCCCAAGCTCCAATTCTACTATCATAACCTCGTGAATTATAATATTGATCAGCTACACTATCTTCTACTTGGGTTATCGTTCCACTAATTCTTATTTGTCTTAAAAGACTTTTCCAATGAAAACACATTGCTGCATTTGGATTTTCTTTAAGCTCATTTCCTTTTTGACTATTTAAATTAGTATAAAATACAAATCCATGTTGATTAAACTCTTTTAACAAAACCATTCTCACTGATGGTAGGTTGTTTCCACTAGATGTTGCTAATGATAGAGCATTAGGATCATTGGGCTCTGATTTTTTTGCTTCATTCATCCATGCTTTAAACAATTCAATAGGATCATCTAGATCTAAGAAACAATTATTGAGACCAAGTGAGTTTTTTTGATTCATAATTTAAACAAAATAATCTATACAATATAAATAATGTCATTTAATACTTTTGGAAAGCTATTTCGTTTCTCAACTTGGGGAGAGTCTCACGGACCTGCAATAGGCTGTATAGTAGATGGATGTCCACCCAACATAAGCATTAAAGAACAAGATATCCAGGTAGAACTGGATAAAAGAAAACCAGGACAATCAAAATTCACAACTCAACGTAAAGAGGACGATAAAGTTCAAATTTTGTCTGGTGTGTTTGAAGGAAAAACAACTGGGACTCCTATATCACTCATAATTTACAACAAAGATATGAGATCTAAAGATTATGGAAACATAAAAGATAAATTTAGACCAGGACATGCTGATTTAACTTATTTTAAAAAATATGGAATTAGAGATTATAGAGGAGGAGGAAGATCCTCTGCTAGAGAAACTGCAGCTCGTGTTGCAGCAGGTGCAATAGCCAAATTAGTTCTACTGAATAAGTTAGGAAAAAAGTTTAAGGTTATAGGAGCGGTAACTCAATTAGGAATATTAGGATGTGATACAAATCAATGGAACGATAAAGTAATCATAAAAAATCCATTTTTTTGTCCAGATAAATCAATGATTAAACTTTGGGAAAAATATTTATTAAGTGTAAGAAAGTCTGGATCTTCTTGTGGAGCTATAATTGAAATAAGAGCAAGAGGAGTGCCTGCTGGATTAGGTGCCCCAATATATTCAAAACTAGACTCCGATATTGCTTCAGGATTAATGAGCATCAATGCAGTTAAAGGAGTAAATATTGGTTCTGGAATGAACTCAGCACAGTTAAGTGGAGAACAAAACTCAGACGAGATTTCTCAAAAAGGTAAAAGGTTAAAATTTAACTCTAATAATGCTGGAGGAATCTTGGGTGGTATATCAAGCGGTCAAGAAATTATTGCCTCTTTTGCCGTTAAACCCACATCATCAATTTTAACAACTAGAAAAACAATTAATAAATTTGGAAAAAATACAACTATATCTGTTAAAGGAAGACATGACCCTTGTGTGGGTATAAGAGCTGTCCCTGTTGGTGAAGCTATGATAAACTGTGTTTTATTAGATCATTATTTAATGCACAAAGCTCAGTGCAAGTAAAACTTTTTTTTAATTTTTAACTACTTTAATTGACTCTTTTGTAAATAAAATATCTAGAACTTTCTTTGAAATTTGTGAAGCATTTAAACCAGCTACATCATACATTTTCTTAGGATTGTTTTGTTCGATAAAAGTATCGGGAAGTGTCATTGCTCTAAACTTCAATCCTTTGTCAAATATTCCTTTCTCAGCTAATAAATTTTTAACATGGGAACCAAAACCACCTATTGATCCTTCTTCAATAGTGATCATTACTTCGTGTTGTCTAGCACATTTCAAAATAAGTTCTTGGTCTAAAGGCTTAGCAAATCTAGCATCAACAATTGTTGCTGATACACCTTTATTCTTTAATTCCTCAGCTGCTGATTTGCATTCTTCAAGCCTAGTTCCCAAACTTAAAATACAAACTTGATTTCCTTCTTGAACTACTTTTCCTTTGCCTATTTCAATCTTTTCCTCAATTGAAGGCAGATCAAGACCTACTCCTGTTCCCCTAGGATATCTGATTGCACTTGGTTTATCATTAATATCCACAGATGTATTAATCATTTTTACCAACTCAACTTCATCGCTTGCTGCCATTACAATAAAATTGGGCAAAGTTGATAAGTATGTAATATCAAATGAGCCAGCATGAGTTGATCCGTCTGCACCTACTAGACCTGCTCTATCTATTGCAAACCTTACGGGTAAACTTTGAATAGCTACATCATGTACTACTTGATCATACGCTCTTTGTAAAAAGGTAGAATAAATTGCAGCGTAAGGTTTATAACCTTCTGTAGCTAGACCAGCTGCAAAAGTTACTGCATGTTGTTCTGCTATACCAACATCAAACATTCTTTTAGGAAATTCTTTTCCAAAAATATCCATTCCTGTGCCTCCAGGCATTGCAGCTGTAATTCCAACAATTTTACTGTCTTTTTGAGCATGTTTAACTAAAGTATTTGCAAATACTTTGGTATAGGCTGGAAGATTGCTCCCACTTTTGATTTGTTCTCCTGTTTTCACATTGAATTTTGAAACACCGTGGTAATGATCAGATGCTTTTTCTGCATAGGAATAACCTTTCCCTTTTTGTGTTTTAATATGAATCATAATCGGTCCTTCATGTTTAGAATCCCTTGCATTTTTAAGAATAGGAATAAGACTATCTAGGTCATGACCATCGATTGGACCTGCATAATAAAAACCTAAAGAATTGAATAACGTACCACCAGTCACGGCTGATCGTAGAAAATCCTCCGCTTTACCAGCTTTTGCACTGAATCGTTTTGAAAACGAGGACATTATCAATTTAATAGTTTCTCTTAGACTAAAATAAATTTTTCCTGTAAATAACTTTGCCAGATAAGTTCTCATCGCACCTACTGGTTTTGCAATTGACATATCGTTATCATTTAAAATAACAATCATTTTTGTTTTTGATGCTCCAGCATTATTCATGGCTTCATAAGCCATTCCTGCGCTTATTGCGCCATCACCAATTACTGCTATTGCATTGGATGATTTATTTGCTAATTTATTTGCTTCAGCAATCCCTAGTGCTGAAGATATAGATGTTGAGCTATGAGCAGCACCAAAAGGATCGTATTCACTCTCTGATCTTTTTGTAAATCCTGATAAACCATTTCCTTGTCTTAAAGATTTAATCTTATTTTTTCTTCCAGTTAAAATTTTATGTGGATAAGATTGATGTCCTACATCCC
>Ga0315320_10001457_pt1 | contig 19654 bp, 13 predicted proteins | sample M140m21515metaG_FD_203458 | JGI IMG/M metagenome (GOLD analysis project Ga0315320, IMG submission 203458) | Ammonia-oxidizing marine archaeal communities from Monterey Bay, California, United States - M1 40m 21515 | ecosystem: Environmental > Aquatic > Marine > Coastal | place: USA: California... | reverse complement strand
GCTCGAACGCCGCTTCGCCGCGTTCCCGATCATTGAAGTAGTTGAGCGCGACCTTCGCACCGGCGTCGCCGAGGCTTTCCGCGATCGCAAGGCCCAGCCCGGTCGTGGAGCCGGTCACCAGGGCCGTTCTTCCTTCGAGCGAGAACTGGTGGGCTCGGGGCGTGGTGGCCTCGCGGGGCGAACTGGTCATGAGTGGTCGTCTCCTGGGTCGGAGGCTACCACACCATGGTTGAACCGCGATCAAACCACGATCAAATCACGATCGGATCGCGGTCGATTCACGATGCCCGCGCATGCGACTCAGGCGGCATCGCGGACCTCGACGGGCGCCGGCCGTGCGGACCGGAGCTTCGCGGCCTTCCGCTCGGCGGTCGGGACACGAACGTTCCGAACCAGTCCGACCGCCTGAAGACCGCGAATCACCAGCCAGCTCGAGTCGAACTGCCACCACTCGAGCCCGTGACGGGCCGACGTGGGGAATGCGTGGTGATTGTTGTGCCAGCCCTCGCCGAGCGCCAGCACGCCGACCACGACGTTGTTCCGGCTTTCGTCTCCGCTCCGGTACGGCTGCGAACCCCAGATGTGACAGACCGAGTTGACGCTCCAGGTGATGTGGTGGACCACCATGACCCGGACGAGGCCGCCCCAGATGAACCCGAGGAAGACACCGGTCCAGAACGGGGCGCCGATCGCGAGGTTGAGCAGACCGCCGAGCAGGGCGGGAATCACGAAGCCGAGGGCCACCCAGGCGGGGAACCACTCGCTGATCGCACGGATGCGTCGGTCGCGAATCAGGTCGGGCACGTAGCGGTCGAGGGACTCGCCCGGGGGATCGAAGATCCAACCCATGTGGGCGTGCCAGAAGCCGCTGATGATTCCACGCAGCCCGTGGCCGTGATCATGGAGGTGCGGCGAGTGCGGGTCGCCGTCGTGGTCGCTGAACTGGTGGTGTCGACGATGTGCGGCGCACCAGCGGAGCAGCGATCCTTCGGCGGCCATCGAACCGATGATCCCGATGATCGTCGTGACGACCGGGCCGGCACTGAAGGACTTGTGCGTGAAGAGCCGGTGATAGCCGACCGTGATGCCCATGCCCGTGATGATGTACATCAACGTCATCAGGGCGAGCTGGGGCCAGCTCACGCCGTTGCCCCAGAAGTAGACGATCCCGACCACGAGTCCGACCATCGGAAGCAGGATGGCGAAGAGGTTGGCGATGCGGCTGCCGAGCGGCAGACCGACATAACCATCGATCTCCGAGGCGGCCTCGGTCGGAGAGGGCGTGTGCGTCGACGGATTGCTGATCGTGCTCAAGGATCTACCAGTTCAAGTTGACGAAATAGCGTGAGTGCGATGATAGGCCCGGAGAAAGAAAGCGGGCGGCGCCGAAGCGCCGCCCGCATCTTCGAACTTCATGTTACCGCAGATGCGGTATTCAGCGCCAACCGCCGCGGCCACCGCCGCCGCCGCCGCCGCGACCACCACCGCCACCGCCACCGCCGTAGCCACCACCGCCGCCGCCACGGGGGCGATCTTCACGAGGACGGGCCTCGTTGACGTTGATGGAACGACCGCCGAAGTCCTGGCCGTTCAGGGCCTCGATCGCGGCATTGGCCTGGCCGGAGTCGGACATCTCGACGAAGGCGAAGCCACGGGGACGACCGGTCTCGCGATCGGTGATGACGGCGACATCCGAAACTTCACCGTGGGCCTCGAAGGCGTCGCGGATTTCGTTTTCAGTAGCGCTAAAGGGGAGGTTTCCAACGAAGAGCTTCATGAGCGTGATCTCTGCCCTGCTGTGCGATTTCCGAAAGCGACCATCAGGGCGAATCTGCGCTCGGAGGTTTCGATGTATCCGGCGATCCGGACACCCCATCGAACGGCGGATGGTACGCGAAATCGCCGAGTTGCACCGAAAAAAGGGAACGAATCGAGTTGATTCCACCACAGGCAGAAGCGGCCCGGAAAGACCCGGATCACCCGCGATCGGCGATCTGACCCTGTTCAGGCCCGATGTGGAGGCCGATCTTGCGCCGTTCGGGCCGGGACATCCGACTCGCCGAAACTCAGTCGGTGCCCGCCAACCCCCGAATCGGCACCGCAATGGTCCCGCCGCGGGCCCGAAGACCCGGAGACCGGATCACCACTCGGGGCCACCGGTGTACCGACCATAGATGTCGCCGAGGGCCTGGACCATCTCGCCGAGCGTGCATCGCTGGAGCGAAGCCTCGACCAGACCGTCCATCACGTTGTCGCCGGCACGGGCCGCGTCCCGGATGGCATCAAGCGAACGGGCCACCGCATCGGCGTCCCGGTCCCGTCGATACGCCGTGAGTCGGTCGCACTGGACCGACTCGACTTCGTGCGGGATCTGGAGGATCTCGACCTGCTGGGTGTCGTTGCCATCGGTGTAGGCGTTGACGCCCACGACCACCCGGTCACCGGCCTCCATCTCCTGACCCACGCGGTAGCTGGCTTCGGCGATCGCCCGCCGGAAGTAGCCCTTGTGGATCCCGGCCACGACGCCACCCATGTCGTCGATGGTCGAGATGATGTCGTCGGCGTCGGCTTCCATCCGGTCGGTGAGGGCCTCGACGAACCACGAACCGCCGAGCGGATCGACGGTGCGATGGACCCCCGTCTCGTGGGCGAGGATCTGCTGGGTCCGCAACGCGACCCGGACCGCGGTCTCGGTCGGAAGACCGAGCGTTTCGTCCATCGAATCCGTGTGCAGGCTCTGACAACCTCCGAGGACCCCCGCCATCGCCTGATAGGCGACCCGGATCACGTTGTTGAGCGGTTGCTGTTCGGTCAGCGAACAACCGGCGGTCTGCACGTGCGTCCGCATCCACCAGGACCGCTCGTTCTTCGCACCGAAGCGTTCCTTCATGGCGGTCGCCCAGATTCGCCGGGCGGCGCGGAGCTTGCAGATCTCCTCGAAGAACTCGTTGTGGCTGTTGAAGAAGAACGAGAGCCGCGGGGCGAAGAGGTCGACGTCGAGCCCGCGCGACATCGCGGCCTCGACGTATTCCATCCCGTCGCGGAGGGTGAAGGCGAGTTCCTGCGTCGCGGTGGAGCCGGACTCCCGGATGTGGTAGCCGGAGATCGAGACCGAGTTCCATCGCGGCACGTGCTTCGCGGCGTATTCGATGGTGTCCACCACCAGCTTCACGCTTGCCTCGGGCGGATAGATGAACTCGTTCTGACTGTGGAATTCCTTCAGGATGTCGTTCTGCAGCGTGCCGCCGAGATCCTTCCAGTCGATCCCCCGTTCGCGTGCCATGCCGAGATACATCGCCCAGATCACGCACGCCGGACCGTTGATGGTCTGACTGACCGTGACGTCGCCGACCGGAATGTCCGCGTAGAGACGATGCATGTCGTCGATCGTGTCGATCGCGACGCCGCATCGGCCGACCTCGCCGGACGACAGCGGGTCGTCCGAGTCCCGACCCATCAGGGTCGGGAGATCGAACGCGGTGGAGAGGCCGGTGTTCGCCTTCGTTCCGGTCGCGTTCTCGAGGAGGTACTTGAATCGGGCGTTGGTGTCGTCCGCCGAACCGAACCCCGCGAACTGCCGCATCGTCCACAGCCGGGATCGATACATCGTGGGATGCACGCCTCGCGTGAAGGGATATTCGCCCGGGGTCGCGATCCGCGCGTCCGCGCGGGTGGGATCCTTCGGGTCGGCGGTCGGGACGGAGCCCGGTCCGTAGAGACCGTCGATCTCGTATCCGGAAAGGGAGACCGTCTCGGGATCCGGACGATCGGACGAGGGCTGACCGGTGGCGTTCGAAGGTTTCAGGGTGCTCATGATTGCTCGTTCGAGGGATTGAAAGTCACGCCTCATGATATCCGCAGGCGGGCCCGGATTCCGACCAACCTCCGGGACACCCTCGATTCGGCCCCGATTCCGGTCACGAGTGAATGAACCACGCCTACGGTGAGTCGTGCGGTAGTTCCGGGAGATGTTTCCGGACGACCGGAGGTCGAGCAAGAGGTTCACGCCCGGGGTCCGGGGCCTGACATGGCCCCGGTGGAGCCTGCTCATGTCATCGAACCCGTTCCCTCGTCGCCCGATCATCGTCGCCATCGGGTCGCTCGCCTGCCTGGGAGCCCCCATCGCCGCGGATCTCCCACCGTCCGGTGGGATCATGCCGCCCGAGCCCGTCGAAGGCGCGACCTTCGGCAATCGACTCGACCTCGAGGGCGAGTGGCTCGCGATCGGTGCCGATCGGGACGCCCACATCGGCGAACCGGGGACCGTCCACGTCTATCGACGCGACGGGGACGACTGGAATCATCACCAGTCGCTCGTCGCACCGGACGCGGTCGCTGGAGACCACTTCGGTCTTCCGGTGGTCATCCGGGAGGATGTGATGCTCGTGGGCGCTCCGGGAGACGACGATCTGGGCTTCTGGTCGGGTTCCGCCTACGTGTTTCGACTGATGGACGAGACGTGGACCTACGAGGCGAAACTGCGACCCCCGGTCGCGGAGAATCCGAACGCGCTCTTCGGTCTCTCGATGTGCTTCGGGCGGTCCGCCGACGAGGTCGTCGTCGGCGCTTATCTGGAATCGATCGAGAACGACGCGGAAGGCGGCGTCTGGATCTTCCATCGGGACGCCGGGACATGGGTGGCGCGACAGCGGCTCGGACTCCCCGGACCGCAGGTCGCGGCGTACTTCGGACGATCCGTCGCGGTCGAAGGCGATCTGCTCGCGATCGGCGCCTCGGGCCTGGTCGGCGCGGTCGGATTTCGGCACGGCGGCGTGGCGCTGCATCGTCCCGTCGGGGATCTGTGGGTGCTCGACACGATGCTGATACCGGTCCAGCCGGAGCCCTATCAGGTGTTCGGCGAGTGGCTCGATCTCGCCGGCGACACGCTCGTGGTCGGCGCCCCCTTCGAAGACGCGTTCGGGATCGACGTGGGTGCCGTGCACGCCTACCGGATCGTCGACGGCCAACCCTGGTTCGATCGACGAATCGGACCCGAGGGCGTCGACGGCGTCCGAGGCTTCGGGTTTCCCTGCGTGCTGTCCACCGACGGAACCCGTCTCTACGCGGGGGCCTACGCCACCGACGTGGACGGCCACGTCGAGGCGGGAAGCGGATGGATCCTCGAACGCGACGACTTCGACTGGGGGCCCGCGGTCCGGCTGCGACCGGAGGAACCCGAGACGCAGGCCTTCTTCGGCATCGGCGCCGCGATCGACGCCGATCGGATCCTCGTTTCGGCACCCCGCGCCGACACCGATGGACTCGATGCCGGGGAGGTCTTCGACTTTCCATTGCCCGATTGCGACGGCAACGGTCGGATCGATGCGGCGGAGATCCTCGGGGGCGGAATCGGAGACAGCGACGGCGACGGCATCCCCGACGCATGCGAGCCGCTCGGCGGCGACTTCGACGGCGACGGCGTGGTCGACGGCGTCGACCTCGGTCGCTTCAACTCCCTCTGGGGGACCGACGGGAGCGACGGTGGTGATTTCAACGGCGACGGCATCGTCGACGGCGGCGACCTGGCGATCCTTCTGGGCAACTGGGCCCACTAGGTCCCCCACCGTCGCGGCACCGGCGACCGATCGGCGTCACCGACTGTGGTCGTAGACGCCGTGTCCGGACTTGTCGCCGAGTCGACCCGCGGTGACCAGCTGCCGGAGCAGCGGGCACGGGAAGTACTTCTGGTCGCCGAGCTCCCGGTAGAGCACCATCATGATGTCGTGACAGACGTCGAGTCCGATGAAGTCGGCGAGCCGGAGCGGGCCCATCGGGAAGTTGCAGCCGAGCTTCATGATGTCGTCGATCGCCTCGGGCTCGGCGACGCCCTCCATCCACGCGAGGAACGCCTCGTTGATCATCGGCATCAGGACGCGGTTCGAGACGAAGCCGGCGCGATCGTTGGCGGGGATCGGCGTCTTGCCCATCCGTTCGGCGAGCGCGACGGTCCGGGCGACGGTCTCGTCGCTCGTCGCGAGCCCCTTGATGACCTCGACCAGCTTCATCACCGGGACCGGATTGAAGAAATGCATGCCGACCACGCGATCCGCGGCGTCGCCCGTGGCGGTCGCGATCCGCGTGATGGAGATCGAGCTGGTGTTCGTCGCGAGCACCGCGTGCTCCGGGAACGTCGCCCGCATCGACTGGAAGATCTTCGCCTTGACCTCGGGATTCTCGGTCGCCGCCTCGACGGCCCAGTCCGCCACCTTCGCGTCGGCCATGTCGCCGACGTAACTGATGCGGGCGAGCGCCGCGTCCATCTCCGCCTGCGTCATCCGTTCCTTCTGCACGTTCCGCCCGAGGACCTTGGCGTGGTACGCCTTGGCTCGATCGAGCTGGTCGGTCGAAACGTCGACCTGGAAGGCGTCGATGCCGCTGGTCGCGGCGATGAGGGCGATGCCGGAACCCATGGTTCCAGCGCCGATGACGGCGATGCTGTTGACTTCGTGGGACATGACGACCTCGGAGTTTCGGTTCAGTGATCGGGGTGGAGAATGGTAGCCGGACCGGCGGTTTCCGTCCCCGAACCCGCCTTCAGTGGAAATTTGGGCAATCTGGGGGTTTTGCGTTGTCATTTTCAACGCCCCGCCAGTAATTTCCAGCGAACGGGATCGCCGGGAGCCTCCGTCGTCATCAACGACGGGCCCGACGCCCCCGGGGTTCTCGGGGAACCACATGTCCAGAAACGGCGGATCGCCGACAGACATGACCGACCAGCCTGCGAGGTGTTTCCGTCATCGGGAATCCCGCGGAATGCCGTCGACTCCCCGGACGACCGACCACTTCACGCCCCTGCGACCCCGAGCCCCCTTCGGGCCGGCCGTTCTCGAAGGACGGCCCATCCCCCAACGTCCCCACCCCGAGTCGAAGGCCTCCGCCTTCACTCGCACTTCCGGAGCCGGACCATGAAGACCACCGTCAGTTCGATCCTCGCCATCGGCGTCTGCACCGCGACCATCGCGGCCATTCCACCGACCACACCGACCCGCAAGGCCCCCCCGCGCATCGCCGTCGCACCGAATGCCGACGCCCCGGCGGATCTGGTCGTGCCGGACCAGCTGGTGATCGAATTCAGGCGGCCCGGAACTCGCGCGATCGCCGCGAGCCGCGCGGACGGTGGCATGCTTCGAGACGCGTCTCCCGAGACCGCCACCCTGTTGGAGCTGATCGGGTCGCAGGCGATCCGACCGCAGTTCCCCAACGCGCCGGTGGCGCCGAAGGACGGACGCCCCGACCTCTCCAACCACCACGTGGTCCGGATCGATCCCGCCGTCGTTCCCGGGGGACTCGAAGGCGCCCTCGCCCTCGCCCTGGCCCATCCGCTGGTGCGGAACGCGGAGTTGATCGGCGTTCACCCGGTGCACGCGACGACCAACGATCCCTACCTCGCGAACTGCTGGCATCTCTCGCAGTCCAATGATGCCGACGTCGACGCGCCCGAGGCGTGGGACGTGCAGACCGGCGATCCCTCGATCGTGGTCGCGGTGCTGGACACCGGTGTCCAGTGGTACCACGCGGACCTGGCGGGCCCCGCCGCCGACGCATCGAATCTCGGATCCGCGAACGGCAACATGTGGCGCAATCAGGCCGAGGCGAACGGAACGCCCGGCGTCGACGACGACGGCAACGGTTTCGTGGACGACATCGTCGGCTACGACTTCATCACGAGTCCCCTGTACGGCTTCGGCTGCTGGCCGGGCGAGGACTGCAGCGGCGCCGACAACGACCCACGTGACTTCAACGGACACGGCACCCACTGTGCCGGCATCGTCGGCGCGATGAACAACAACGGGACCGGCGTCGCGAGCCCCGCGGGCGGCTTCGGAAACGGCAGCCCCTCCACGACCGGCAACGGCGTCCGGGTCATGGCCCTGAAGATGGGACACTCCTCGAACTACAACGGATCCGAAGCCGGATTCGTGGGCATGGCGGCCGCCGCCGAAGCGTTCTACTACGCCGCGCAGAACGGCGCGAAGATCGCGAGCTGCAGCTGGGGAAGTTCCAACAGCGGCGGGCTCTCGGCGGCGATCGACTACTTCATCGCGTCGGGCGGGCTCGTCCTCGTGGCCGCCGGCAACAGCAACAACACCAGCCAGGGCTACGTCAACTCCAGGAGCGACTGCTACTCCGTCGGGGCCCTCGACACCGATGATTCCAAGGCATCCTTCTCGAGCTACGGGTCCTGGGTGGACATCAGCGCCCCTGGCGTGAGCATCCTCGCCACCTACCACGACAGCAACTCACCGAACGCGGACGGCTACGCCTACCTGAGCGGCACCTCGATGGCGACGCCTCTGGTCGCCAGCGTCGCGGCGCTCACCTGGTCACAGGCCCCCACCGCGACCGCGGCCGAGATCTGGGCGGCGATCCGTGACTCCGCGGACCCCATCTCCTCGTTCAGTGGTCAGATGGGATCCGGTCGCGTGAACGCGGCCAACGCCCTCGCCGCGATCTCGGGTGATGGCGGTGGTGGCGGTGGTGGCGGTGGCGGTGGTGGAACCCCGTGCGACAATGCCACTGCGATCGCGGCTGGAACGACGTCGTTCAGCACCACGGCCGGCACCGGGAACGTGGCACCCGCCGGATGTGGTTCGATCTACGACGTCAACTGGTACACCTTCACGGCGGCTGTGACGGGCACCCACGCCCTCTCGACCTGCAATGCGGCGAACTTCGACACGAAGCTGGCGGTGTTCGGATCGTGTGACGTCGGCTCCGTGATCGCTTGCAACGACGATGCCTCCGGATGTTCCGGGTACACCTCCGCACTCGACTTCGAGGGCGTCGCCGGTGAGACCTACGTCATCGCACTCGGCGGTTACGCGAGCGGAGGCACCGGAAGCGGATCGCTCGCACTCACGGAACCCGATGGCGGTGGTGGCGGCGGCGGTGGAGGTGATGAAGACCCCTGCGACGACGCCATCGCGGTGACGATCGGAGACACCGGCTTCGGCACCACCATCGGCAGCGGCGATTTCTCCAACGACGCATGCGGGTCGATCTACAACGCCAACTGGTATCGCTTCACCGCCACGGTCGACGGGGCCCACACCGTCTCCACCTGCGGCGCCGCGGACTTCGACACGAAGATCGCGGTCGTGGCGAGCTGTGACGACGTCACGGGCATCGCCTGCAACGACGACGGGCCGGACTGCGCCGGCATGACCTCGAGCCTCAGCTTCGACGCCACCGCGGGCGTTGAATACATCGTGGTGGTCGGCGCCTACGCCTCCGACGCCGCCGGATCCGGAACGCTCTCCATCACCGAACCGGATGACGGTGGTGGTGGAGGTGGTGGCGACGGTGAGGTGGTGCTCCTCGCCATCCAGGGGAATCCCACCTTTGACTTCGGCGTGGCCCGCGACGAGGACGTCGTCGCGATCGACCTCACGACCAACGAAGCCGTGCTCTGGTTCGACGGAAGCGACGTCGGACTGGGCGGGTTCCGGATCAGTGCGCTCGACCGTCTCGACGACGGCGACCTGCTCCTCTCCTTCACCGCCGGTGGAACCGTCGGCGGCGTGACCTTCGACGACTCCGACATCGTCCGGTTCACGCCGAGCCAGCTCGGTGCGGCCACGGCGGGCACGTTCTCGCTCTGGTTCGATGGAAGCGACGTCGCCCTCACCACCAACGGCGAGGACATCGACGGCCTCGACGTCCTCGACGACGGCACGATCATCCTCTCGACGCAGGGCGGACACCGGATCGGATCCGTTCGTGGCAACGACGAGGACCTCGTGGCATTCACGCCATCATCGCTCGGCGCGACGACCAGCGGCACCTTCGCGAAGTACTTCGATGGAAGCGACGTCGGCCTGGCCACCTCCAGCGCCGAGGATCTCGACGCGGTCTCGATCAACGAATCGCTCGGCATCATCTCCCTGTCGACCCGCGGCTCGTTCGCGGTGACGGGACTGAGCGGTGCGGACGAGGATCTCTTCGACTTCACGCCGTCCACGCTCGGTTCGTCCACCAGCGGCTCGTTCGCCGCGTTCGTCATCGGAAGCGTCGTTGGAATCCCCTCGGGCGACGACATCATCGGTGCGTGCGAGTTCTGATCCGTCGAACCGGTTCGTCCACGAAGAAGGGGCCGTCCGATCATGCGATCGGGCGGCCCCTGTCCGTGGTTCGAGCGGGTGAACGGCGTTCGGTCAGCCGTTCCATTCCATCAGTTCCGGACCCGCGTATTCCGCGAGCGGTCGGATGATCCGATTGTTCGCGTGCTGTTCCATGATGTGGGCGCACCAACCGGTGATGCGGCTCGCGACGAAGATCGGCGTGTACTGCGGGACGGGGATGCCCATCGCGAAGTAGGTCATGCCGCAGGGGAAGTCGACGTTCGGGTGGATGTTCTTCTGGTCGAGCATGATGCCCTGCACCGCGTCGCCGAGATCGAACCACTTCCTGGCGTCGGCGTTCTCCTCGGCCGCGTAGCGGAGGCCCCAGTCACGAAGGATTCCGGCCCGGTGGTCGCCGTTCTTGTAGACGCGATGCCCGAACCCCATCAGCTTCCGCTTCTCGGTGAAGGCCCGCTCCATCCAGGCGTCGACCGTCATGGAGCCGTCTTCGGTGTCCTTCATGATGTCCGCGAGCATGGCCATCGCGGCTTCGTTCGCGCCGCCGTGGAGGTTGCCCTTGAGCGCTCCCACGCCACCACAGACCGCCGAGTGCAGGTCGCTGTTGGTCGAGGCGATGACCCGGCAGGTGAAGGTCGACGCGTTGAAGTCATGCTCCGCGTACAGGATGAGGGACACGTCCATCACCTTGGCCGCGATCTCGCCGGGCTTCTCACCGGTCATGCACCAGAGCAGGTTCGCCGCATGGTCGAGCGACGGATCGGGTGCGACCGGCGGCTTGCCCTCGAGCGCCCGCTGGTGGATGCCGATGCACACCGGAATCGTGGCGAGCAGTCGCATCGACTTCCGGAGTTCGGCTTCGGGACCGTTGTCCTCGCAGTCCGGATCGAGATGACCGAGCAGGCTGATGGCGGTCCGCACCACGCTCATCGGGTGGGCGTCGGGGCTCTCTCCGGCGATCTTCGTGATCGCGGCCGCGACCGAATCCGGCACCACCCGCATCGCGACGAGGTCCTTCTTGAAGGTCGCCAGCTCCTCGGCGGTCGGCTTGTGGCCGACCAGCAGCAGGAAGGAGACCTCCTCGAAGGTCGCGTTCGCGGCGAGATCCGCGATCTCGTAGCCCCGATAGATCAACTGCGTCTGGTTGACCGAGCAGATCCCGGTCTCCCCGATGGTCTGGCCGGCGAGGCCGCGGGTGTCGGTGGAACTCACGTTGGGTCCTTTCAAGGAGGGAAGCCCGTTCGGCGGTCGCCGAATCAGGGCCGCTCATCCTAGCGATCCCGGAACTCGACGACCGGAATACGCACCCATCACGACTTCTCCACCACCGACGGCGCTCCGGACGGCCCGAACCGTAGACTGCGGGCATGAAGGCCTCTCGAAAACGGACTGCGCGACCGATCCGATCGATCCTGCTGCTCACCCTGCTGACCCTCCCACTGCCCGCCGGATGCAATGGGACCGAGACATCATCGGTGGCGGCCCCGATCCGGATGTCGACGGGCGTGGAACAGGTCCGGTCGTGGCTGTGCGGCCGCTTCGAGACCGACATGCCCGCGAGCGGGATCGCGGAGAGCCTTCGGATCGGATGGAACGCCTGCCCGATCTGGCCGGACCGCGAGGATGGACGGTGGCTCTACGCCGAACGAACGACGGTCGGTGCCACGAGCCGAACGGATGAACGTCAAATTCACCGGGTCCGCAACGATGCCCAGGGCGCGCTGCTCGTCGAAGTGTTCTCGTTCCTGCCCGATGCCATGCCTCCCGCCGGGGCCTGGAGGACGCCCGACTTCTTCAACCGCATCGACCCGGCCCTGCTCGTCCCCCGCGAAGGCTGCGCGATCCACCTCGTCGCCGAACGCGAGGGCTACGCCGGCGAGACCCGTGGCACCGGTTGCGACCGGAGCGCAGACGGAACGACCCACCGCCTTCTGCGGATGTCGATCACCTCCGACTCGATCACGATCGCGGATCGACTCGTCGATGCGGCCGGCAAGCCGGTCTCGGATGCCGAAACGGCCCCCACCATGCTCCGCCGGATCACGGCGACGAACTGATTCGTGGATCGTGGCGCATGCTGCATCCACGAGGCGATCACGCGGTGTGGAAACAGAGCACCGAGACTCGAGTGACGGATTCGAGACGAGGCTTCAGGCCCTGAGCTTCAAGCGCAGGGCTTCAAGCGCAGGGCTTCAAGCGCCGGGCGTCAGGCCACGCACTTCAACCGCGACCGCCCGGAAACCGCCATTCCTCGCCGGGCACGTAGTCGAGCAGGCCGTAGAGTTCCTTGCGGGTCTGCATGCGGTCGAGCATCGGCTCGACGGACCCGGCTTCACGGAGTTCGGTGAGCCCTCGGACGACCTCGCCCATCGCCAGCCGCATCATGCTCAGCGGATAGATCACCATCCGGTACCCGAGTTCGCCGAATCGAGCCGCGGGGATGATCGGGGTCTTGCCGAACTCCGTCATGTTCGCGAGCAGCAGGCCCGGCGAGCCCTCGGCGAAGGCCGCGAATTCCGCCTCCGTCTGCAACCCCTCGGGAAAGATCGCGTCCGCGCCCGCGGCCCGGTAGCGGTTCGCGCGATCGATCGCATCCTCGATCCCGGTGACGTGCCGGGCGTCGGTTCTCGCGATGATCATGAAGTCGGGGCTTCGTCGAGCAGCCACCATCTCGGTGATCTTCTCGGCGAACTCCTCGGCGGGAACGAGTTCCTTGCCATCGAGGTGTCCACATCGTTTCGGGAAGACCTGGTCCTCCACGTGCAGCGCGGCCGCGCCGGCCCGCTCGTACTCGACGACGGTGCGGACCGCACATTCCACTTCGCCGTACCCGGTGTCCGCATCCGCGATCACCGGAATGCCCGACGCGTCCGCGATCTCCCGAATGGTCCTCGCGACCTCGGTCAGCGTGAGCAGGCCGATGTCCGGCGTCCCGGCGACGTTCGCCGTCGCACCACCGGAGATGTAGCAGGCGCCGAATCCCGCTTCGCGGACCGCGATCGAAACCAGCGCGTTGAACGCACCGGGGATCATGACGACGTCTTCTTCGACGAGAGCCCGAAGACGGGCGCCGGGATGCTGCATGATGAATCTCCAGTGACCATTCTAGCGACCGCCGGGCGGCACCCTTTCTCGCTGGTCACGAGCCGACGGTCGCGGGTGATCGTCCGGACCCGTGCCGACTCAGGCCGCGATGCGAATGCGGACCGGGCCCGCCTGGAGGTCGAGGGACTCGCCGGATTCCCAGTCGGCGCGAGGAACCCGCAACGCCTCGCCGGGCAGGTCGGCATCGACGGCGTTCGCCTCGTCGTGTTCGCCCTCGGCCTCTCCAAGATCGATCGTGATCATCTCGCGACGCCCGTCCGGCCAAAGTCCCTCAAGGTCGATGAAACTCGTGTCCCGCATGACGACCTCGCTCGAGTCGTCACCGATGAGCAGCAACCGGGTCCGCAAGGAGTGGCCACCCCCGTCCGTGTCGACGGTCAGCATCAGGAGCACCGCCTCGACGTCGCTTTCGGCCCGAAACGAATCCAGAGGCTGGCAGCTGAAATTCTCGGCCTCGACGTCCCGATCGGTGAGATCGCCTCCGGCTTCGGAAACCCAGGCCCGACACTTGAACATCGCGACCGACGCCTGCGCCGCGAGCTCTGGATCCGCTTCGATTCGCCAACCCGCCTCCTCGAAGAAGCCGAGCATCCCGTCGACATCGGCATCGGCGTTGGTGAAGGCGGTTCGATCGTCGATCACGACGAGCCGACCGGAACCGACCGGCGTCGGAGGCGCCGGCACCGATTCCGTGGTCTGGATGGCCCGGTAGATGTCTTCGACGTCGTAGGAGACCTCGATCGCACCTCGCTCCATGAGGTCGAGTACCGCCTCGTCGATCACCTCTCGGACCTCGTCCTCCTCTCCACCGAATCTGACGTCGGCGAACGTGGAACGGATGCGGTCCATTGAACGCGAGAGGTCGCCTTCGGTCATCAGGAACGCGATCGCGAATGCGACGATGCACGCGATCCCGGACGTCACCAGAAGCTTGAGGGTGGTCGAAGTCCTCCGATGCGCGGAAACCCGCGTCGGGCCGCGACGCGTGCTGGATCGTCGGGCATTCGCGCGGCGTCGGGCGGTGGCGACCTGTTCACCCGCGGGGCGTACCGAGCCGGTTCGCCCGGCGGCCGGCCTTGAACCGGACGACGCGTCGCCGACGACGTACGCCCCGGTCAACCAGTTGGTCACGGTGATCCGAGGACGGGGCGTGCCAGGTCCGCCGACTGCCCGCGGCGGGGTCGAGGATCCACGTGGGCTCGAGACCCGGGGTGGCGGCGGTGCCGCGGCCGCCCCCGTCGATACCGGGCCGTCGGCGTCGACGAGTTCGACCGATCCCCCACGCATCGAAGGCAGATCCGCGGGAACCACCGCCCAGGGATCGGCCGCCTCGGCGACGAACCGAAGATCCGCCAGCATCTCCGCGGCCGAGCCGTAACGCTGCGCGTAATCGGCCATCGCCCGACGGACGACCCACCGAAGCGCCTCGGGCGCAGGGCGCTCGAAACGACTGAGGCCACCATGGCCCGGAAAAGTGTTCTCGAGCGTGAAGTAGAGAACCGCACCGGCGCCGTAGATGTCGAACTTCGCACCGTCGACTTCGTGGACCTTCACTCCCCGCATCGCCATCCGCACCATCTCCGGATCGCGGAAATACTCGGTGCCGTGGGTGGTCAGCGTCATCGCGGAACGAAGCGAGGTGACCAGGCCGAAGTCGACGAGATGGGCCGCACCGTCGTGCACGATGATGTTGTCGGGCTTGACGTCCTTGTGCCAGAGACCGTCGCGGTGATACCGGGCGAGCGTCGCGACCAGATCGATCTGGTATCCCAGCATCTCCGACAACACCGCCTGACGAAGCCCGTCTTCTGCACCGACTCCGTGCGCGGTCCGCACCACCACGCCGAGATTGTCTCCCGGGTGATAGGGCATGGCGTACCAGAACCGAGTCTCGTCGAGTTCGTGGGCGAGCACCAGACCGAGTCGTTTCGCCGATTCCAGCGAACGACTCTCTCGCACGATCTGGGGAAGCGAACTGCCCTCGGAAAGTGCGAAACTCTTGATGACCACGGCGTCCGGTCGCCCCGGAAGCGAGCGACGCATCTTGTCGTCGGGTCGCGCGATGTAGAGCTTCGCGCCGGACCCACCGGCCGGCAGCGAGCCGGTGATCTCGAAACCTGGAAAGTCGATGCCCCGGGAGGGCTTGTCCGCGCCGGGTGCCTCCCGGATGTCCTCGACCGCCCGGACTTCGACGCCTTCGAGCATCCCATCGAGGAACAGGAGCTTCAAGGGCCGACGGACCACGACCCCGTAGAGCCCTCGGCCCGCGAGGCCCGTCTCCCGCTTCACGCCGTCCGCGTAGTGATTGGCCGCGGACCACCGCCCGATGACCACGTTCAGGATCGCGAACAGGGAAAGGAAGACCGCCGCCACCACCGCACCGATCGTGCGGGCGACGTCGCCGATGGTCCCCACGACGTACTCGACGACGTGGCCGATGATGAAACCGATCCCGCGACCGGCGGACACCATGAGGCTGATGAGCATGACCAGCCCGAGGATGCCGGCGGCGATGCCGATGAAGATCAGAAGAATGCTTGCGAAGGTCATGTACCACTCCATCCGCCCGTCATCCGGGCATTGCGTCTCGAACCGCGATCACCGAACTGAAATCGTCGCGTCACCCTCGATCGGCGCCGCGGAACCACGGCGAGCGAACGCCAGGAAGCCGGTCACCATCACCGTGACGAGCAAGGCCAGACCGAGGATCCCGATCGCGATGCCGATGAAGATGAGAAAGATGCTTGCCCACGTCATTGTTCACTCCATTCGCCCGCCGAACGGGCCTGGGTGCCGCGATGCCGATCATCCCGGAGGAAGCGTCGAGTCGTCCTCGACCAGTGCGGCATGCGTCAGATAGATCTCTGAGATGGCCTCGTCGAAGAGCCCGTCGTCGTTTCCGAGGCCGGCGGACGACGCCTCCGACCGTTCCTCTTCCGTGAAGCTGTAGGTTTCGATCATCTCGATGAGTCGCTCGCGGAGCAGTCCGCGGACCCGTTGGAGATGCCGCGTCACCGTGGGCTCGCTGATTCCAAGCTGTGCCGCGACGTCCTTGCCGGAAGCGGCATCGAAGATCCGCATGCGATAGACCTCGAAGTGAAGGAACTCGCTCTCCTTCCGAGTCGCGTCGATCGCCGCGTAGACCTTGGCCTGGAACACGAGACGCTCGTACGCCGCATCGGGCTGCGGATCCGTGGCCCGACCCATGTAACTGTCATCGAGACTGGCGGGCCGCTTGCCACCGCCACGCTTCAACGCATTCCGACGATCGAGCTCGTCGCCCAGCACGTGCTTGGCGATGGAGAGCAGCCAGGTGCTGAATCGAGCACCCCGGTCGGGATCGAAACGATCGATCGAACCCGACAACGCGGTGAGCGTGTCCTGTGTCAGATCCTCGACGGTGGCCATGCCGACCGCGCCTCGGCCCCAGCGGGTGAGCTGAGCCCGGATCACCGGCCCGAACACCGTCCAGAGTTCGAACCAGGCGGCATCGTCCCGATCCCGGAGGCGGGCGATGAAGGAGGTCGTCATGGGGTTCATCAGGAGCACGCTTCCTTCTTGGGAGGGGACCCTCGAGGGTTTCAGAACCGGCGATCACGGATCTCCATCCGCTCCAGCGGTTCGAGGGCCGGCGTGCCCCCCCGGGACCGACCTCCCCACCATTGTAATGGAGGCCGAGGCGAAATCCGAGACCACGATGAAATCGACGCTCATGGTCTCCCATCAAGGTCGTGGAGCATCGACGACTCCGGTTCTCCCAAGGCCCGTCGAATCGGGCCACCGGAGTGACGATCGATGCGAGCCGAAGGGATTACCCCATGTTCAGCATGAGTCGTTGCGTATTGCGTTGGGGGCTGATCGGGGCGGCTGGCCTCGGCACCCTCGCCTTCATCGTCGGCCCCGACCGCATCGCCGCCGGATTCGACCAGATTCGCGATCAGGCCCGCGCCGTCGCCGATGATTTCGTCGACGATCCGATCGCCCTGCGTCGCCAACTCTCCCAGCTCGCCGAGCGGTATCCCGAGCGGATCGCGGAAGTGACCGGCGAACTCGCCGAAGTCGACCGACAGATCGATCTGCTGAAGCGTGATCAGGATGTCGCACGACGGGTCGTGGCGATGACCGCTTCGGATCTTTCCGAACTCCGAGTCGCGTTGACGGATTCCGAACTCGACGCCCGAGCCGGTCGAACGGTGTCCATCCGGGTCGACGGACGCGCCGTCGACTTCGAGGGCGCTCGAAACGAAGCGCGCCGGATCGCGACGATCCGCTCGACCTACCAGGATCGTCACGCCGGCAACGAGACCCAGTTGGACTTCCTGAACACCCAGAAGGGTCGACTCGCGGAGATTCTCGACACGCTCGAGGACGAGCACGCTCGATACGAGGCGAAGCTCTGGCAGCTCGATCGTCAGATCGACGCGATCGACCGGAACGAGCGACTCATCGAGATGACCCAGCAGCAGCAGCAGGTGCTCGCGGACTACGACAAGTTCGCGGAAGTCGGCAGCCTCGACCAACTCGAATCGAAGCTCGCGGAACTTCGAACCGTGCAGGAAGCCCAGCTTCAGTCGCTGGCAAGCCGAGGCTCGAGATCGGACTACGAGAAGCGAGCGAGACAGTCACTCGACTCGGATGGCTGGGAGGACTTCTCCTGGGATGACTTCGACATCGAGCCGGAAACGCCCGAAACCTCCTCCTTCGAGACCGGTGACACGCTCTCGCGGGCAGGCCGCTGACCCCACGCTCCACCGCGAGCATGCCCCACCTTTCATCTGAAATCACCGCCCGGCATCCTCGCCGGGCGGTGTTTCTTCACTCCCCGGCCCCGTCAGAATGCCCCTCCGAGCGGATCAACGTCAGACGCGCAAGGTCCCCTGTTGCATGCACTTGCGGTGTTTGGACATTTCGGCGAATCGTGGAAGGCAAACCCATGCCTCCTTTTTGTCAAAAAAAACGACGACGTACCTGACACGACCCGATTTCGGTGACATACTCCTGAAGTCCTCGGCGTATCTCCTTCGCTGAGGACAGGGAGCAGGAAAGGGCATTGCATTGCAAGCCCCTTCCGAACTTCGGCTTAGTTGGTGCGGGAACACCGACGTAGCTTGGAAAAGGGTCCTTGGGATCCGCTGCACTTGGGAAAAGGGCACTTACCCGCAGCGGAAAAACGCGAGTACTGGGAAAAGGGAACTCCTGTACAAGCATCACAAGGGGCAGAGGCACGAAAGTGACTTCACCCACCTCCAGGCTGAGGCCGAGGAAACATAAAGGCCGGACGCGCTCTGAAAAGACGCGTCCGGCCTTTTTTTCATGGTCACCCGGAAATCAAGACGTGCATCTGGAGGCCTCGGCCCGGTGGAATCCCGGGTGCCCCCGCAAGCCATCCGACCCTGCCAACTCCGAGCCGAGCCGTCTTTCCACTCAGCCTGCCGCAGCTCGGTCGCCCGCCTGAGATTCCCAGGCGACGCCGACGGTGGCGCCGGGGTAGTACCGAGCGAGAATCTCGAGATTCGAGGCACCGGACCCGGCCATGGATTCAGCCCCGTACTGACAGAGTCCCACGCCGTGGCCGAAGCCCCGACCCTCGATCTCGTAATCCTCGCTCGTCCCCTTGAATTCGAGACATGCCGATCGAGGGCCGTCTTTCCAGGAACGACGTCCGCCCGCATCCGCCACCACGGATCGCACCCGACCCGCCGGCAGGACGACCGGGATCGGGGCGTTCGCCCCCCGGATCTCGAAGTCGATGGGGCGTTCCGCCGCGTTGCGACGACGGACCGTCACCTTGACGGGACCTTGAATGGACGCCAGGGCCCGATTCGAGATCCGACGTCCGTGGGCCCTGAGGGCCTCGAGCATCGCGTCCTTGCCCACGCTGATCCGCCAGTCCGCATGGGGACTGTCCGTGGTGCAGCCGCAGCGGCGCCTCGCCGCCGCGCCGTCGACCATCAACGGCGCGATCTTGTTGACCTGATTCGCGGAGATCGCCTCGATCGCGTTCGCCGGTCGGCCACCGCACGCCGCACTGTAATAGGCGGGAACGACCTGCCCTCGCCAGAGCAGGACGCGACCGGCGGTCGATGTGACGGCCTCCCTCGATCGACGCGAGGCGGCGCCCCCGCTCCACGCCTGGCTCGCCTGTCCCGCCACCATGTCGTAGTGACGCCGCCGCAACCAGAAGGCTCGTTCACAGACCGCGAAGGACCGCGCCGCGACCGCCTGTGCTTCGAAGGTCGCGGGTCGCCACGACCCGAAGAGTTCCTTCTCGAGCACGCCCGGAAGGTACTCCTCCATCGGAAGCGTGCACACGAGATCGAGCTCCGGTTCACCACCGGTCTTCCGAATCGGAACGATTCGGATCGTTCCACGAAGACGTCGCCCCTCGAAGTCGATCCCGTCGGCCTGGTCGTTTCCGTTCGCGATCGCCAGCGGATCACCGCCGGCGAACCGAGCCGACGAACCCCGTC
>Ga0315320_10001455_pt1 | contig 19680 bp, 18 predicted proteins | sample M140m21515metaG_FD_203458 | JGI IMG/M metagenome (GOLD analysis project Ga0315320, IMG submission 203458) | Ammonia-oxidizing marine archaeal communities from Monterey Bay, California, United States - M1 40m 21515 | ecosystem: Environmental > Aquatic > Marine > Coastal | place: USA: California... | reverse complement strand
AAGTAACTTGTAGTTACTGATAGTGGTTCCAATCCTTTTTCGAGGGAGTTGCCTACGTGATAACAAGGAAGATAATGAAAAAAGACGTAAACAGGATGAAAAAAGATTGGAAATCCAATGCATGATTCATATTTATTAAGACTGTTTGTTTTTAATCAGCCAAAAAAATGTTTTGAAAAAGGCAGTTTAAATCTAATTATTAACAACAGTTAAACAACATCATCTTCTGTATTAATATCTTCACCAAGCAAAAGATATATACCTTCACCGTATTGCTTGTATTTCTCTAAATCTGCATCATGTTTAAGGGTTTTACCTATTGAAACAAACTCATCATACTCTTGTTGATTAATACTATTCTTTTTTAGAAACAGTTTTAATCTTGTTTCTCAGTTCATTAGTAAAGATGTTTTTGAAAATCTATGAAGGTAGATTTAATTTTATCTGCATCACCTAATACTTTTTGACCATCATGTAGAGATTTGTACTTTAATTCAACTAAGCTACTTAACCTGTTAATATCAAGTTCTTCAACACCACCTTCAACATATTTACTTAAAACAAAATCTATAAACTCTTTTTGTTTATCGTTTAAATCTTTGTAAATTTCATCCTCTGCATTAGCTACTCTAGTTGCTCTTTGAATAGGTTTTTTGCTATAAGCAACATGTTCTAAAACATCAAAGATATCACTATCTTCAGCCTCTATTAGTGTTTGGATAGATTTTAAATCTTGTTTAGTGAAGCCATTATCTTCAAGTTTTTTAAGTAGTTCATTCCTAGTGATAGGAGATGACCATAACTCTCGTAGCTCTTCTTCACTCTTTAATATTTCTGGTAGAGTTATTGTATTAAATAATCTCTTAATAAATTCTTCTGCAGAAACAGGTATCCCATGAAAGTAAAATAAAGAAGTAGACATGGATTTAATTGTTAACTCTTTACCTTCAGCGAGTTTAATTATTATTTTTTCTCTTGGTGATTTAGGCTCTGGTGGTTCTTCACCACCACCTTCTTCACCTGGTTCAAAAGGTTTTTCTGGTTTTTCTTCTGGTGGTTCCTCAGGTATTGGTTCACCATCCCATTCAGGGTCAGCAAAGTTTGCTGAAGCACCTACAAAATCAACAACAGTAAAATAAAACTTATCTTCAAATAATCTTGTTCCTCTTCCAATTATTTGCTTAAACTCAATCATATTGTTAACTGGTCTCATCAATACAATATTTCTAATATTTAATGCATCAACACCAGTACTAAGTTTTTGACTAGTAGTTAAAATTGTTGGAAGTGTTTTTTCATTATCCTGAAACTGTCTAAGATGAGTATCACCTGTTGTTGTGTCTTTAGCGGTAACCCTTACGCAATAATCAGCAGGAGGATTGACAGACTCTTGATTAATTAAATCTCTAACCATTCCAGCATGAGCAATACTTGCACAGAAAACTAAGGTTTTCTCTTTAGGGTTAATACTATTAAGCATTAACTGAACTCTCTTACGCTCTCTACCTTCGATAACAATTTTCTTATTCATATCTTTTTCTTCAAACACTTCACCTTCAGAGATTTCTTCTTCACCAGCTAAAATATCATCATCACCTGTGTAAACATATTCATCCATAGTTGTTTGAATTCTCTTAACTTTAAAGGGTGTTAAAAAACCATCTTTAATCCCATCTTTTAATGAGTAAGTATAAACAGGCTCACCAAAGTAATCATACGTATCAGCATTAAATTTTCTCTTAGGTGTGGCTGTTAGACCAATTTGTACTGCAGATGAGAAATAATCCATTATTCCTCTCCATCTACTTTCATCTTTAGCTCCACCTCTATGACATTCGTCGATTATAACTAAATCAAAGAAGTCAGCAGGGTATTGACCAAAGTAAGGTTTATTTTCTGGCCCCGACATAAAGCTTTGAAATATAGTAAAGAATACAGAACCATTTGTTGGGACATGTCCCTTGTCTTTAACATCTTTAGGAGTAATTCTAACTAAAGCATTCTCATCAAAGGCACTAAAAGAATTAAAGGCTTGGTTGGCTAAAATATTTCTATCAGCTAAGAATAATATTCTTGGAATTCTTTTGCCATCTCTTTGCATATTCCATCTAGATTGGAAAAGTTTCCAAGCAATATGAAATGCAATTACAGTTTTACCTGTACCTGTTGCAAGAGTAAGAAGTATTCTTTGTTGCTTATCTGCAATGGCATCCAATGCATTATTGATAGCTATTTCTTGGTAATACCTTGGTTCTCTAATTCCTTTAAAAGGTTCAAAGTTAATAGCATCAAACTTGCTAGACCATTCGTTTTTATCTTTAAAAGTCTTTATCCACAATTCTTCAGGTGATGGGAAATTATCCACTTCACCTTCTGATGTAATAAACATTTCACCTTTTTCATTCTTAGAATAGTTAATCTCATAAATTTTGTGACCATTAGTAGAATAGGTAGTGTGTATTTTTAGTTTTTGAGCATAATCTTTTGCTTGGCTGATACCTTCGCTTACAGGTAAATCTTCTTTCTTTGCTTCTATCACAGCTAGTTTTCTATTCTTATAAACTAGAACATAATCAGCTCTAATAATGCCAGCTCGAATACCACCTGGTTTAATTTCACCATTAGTGATTTTAAATTCTCTTCTAACAACACTTCCTTCAACTTTTCCCCATCCAGCTTCTTTTACTTTCGGGTCAATTAATTCTGCTATTGTTTCTGCTTCATTCATGCTGCGTTTTTTCTTATTAACTCTTTTGAGAGTATTGCTTGTTTAAGAGAGTGTAAATGGATTGATTTTCTTGAATAGTAATCTTGTAATTTTAAAGAATACTCATTTATTAAATCAAATTTTTCAACTAGTTTTTGCTGATTAGCCTTACTTATGATGGGTATTCTTAATTGACTTAATTTCGATGAATTGAAACCTCCTTGAGCTGAACCAGAAATTCCATCATTGACTTGTTTCCAGTATTTAGCACTTTGAAAATAATACATTACAAACATTGGCAACAAGATTTCTCTATCAACAGAGATACGAATTAAATATGATGCAAATACTGAATTAACTGGGTTTTGAATGAGAAAACTTTTTCCAGTAGTTGCTCCAGTACGTGCAAATACAATATCTCCATGTTTAAGTATTACGCTTGAAAGTTTATTGGGCTCTACATTGCAGCAAGGTACTGTATTCCAGTCTACAGAGTTATTTTGTATATCTGTAATTCTTAATAATTTATAACTACCTTTATCAAAGTTTGCTTTTGCTGTGTAACCATAATTTATTTTACTGTAATCACCAATCTGTCTTGTTTTATCAGAATATTTAGAAAATTCTTTATCAATTGTATAAGAATAATAACTTTTAAAATTAGAAATATTTTTTTTTGTTAATTCTATTGCATTATCAATCTCAGCAAATGCCTCATCAAGTTTAGCTATGATACGCTGCTGCTCTAGAAGTGAAGGTAATATAAATTCAAAATTTTCTATTTGTGAAAATCTAAGATTATTAATATTTGAACCACTTGTATTTGATAATAATACTTTTTTAAATTTTTGAGAAATTAGAATATTATATAAAAATTTAGGTAAACATTTTTTTGAAGTCCTTAACACTCCCATAAAACCACCAAATGCCATGTTAATATCTTTATCTATAAAAGCAACTTTACCTAAATGAGATTTACTTCCACTTGCAGTACAAATTAAGATATCTCCTTTTTTTAATATTTTATCCTCTTTAATTTTAATACTGTCTTTAATATATTTAAGCTGTGCTAAATTTAATCTATTGTTTTTAAGTTCAATATTGGTTGCTCTAACAACAACATTGTTAGAGAAATCTACCTCATCACTTTTTGAGTAAGTTAATCCTCTTTTAAATTCACAAATATCTTTAATTTTTACTGACTTTGACATCACATTAATTCTTTAATTTTATTTATAATCTTGTTTGACTCCTTATCTAATTTTTCTATCTCAGAAATGATTTCTGATGAAGTTCTCTCATCTATGTTTTCAATTATATTTGGATTTAAAACACTAAGGTCTAATGTTTCTTTATTAATTTTGCCAACATCTATTGACCAACTATTTTCACTCAATTTTTGCGATTTAGCTAATAATATAAAGTCTTCTAAATCATTTTCATTTAACGAATTTGATTTACCCATACTTCTTCCAACATTAAGCTGGTAGTACCAAAGCTTTTTAGAAGGTTTACCTTTCTCAAAAAACAATACAACTGTCTTTACTCCTGTTCCAAGAAAAGCTCCCCCAGGTAAATCAAGAATTGCAAATAAATTACATTCTTCAAGCAGTTGTTTTCTTAAAGATATACTCGCATTATCGGTATTACTTAAAAAAGTGTTTTTAATAATAACACCACATCTTCCACTAGCTTTAAGTTTCTTTATAAAGTGCTGAAGGAATAGATAAGCAGTCTCTCCTGTCTTAATTGGAAAGTTTTCTTGAATGTTTGCTTTTTCTTTTCCACCAAAAGGTGGGTTAGCAAGAATTACATCAACTCTATCTTTGTTTTGTATCTCTTGAATATTAGTCTCCAATGTATTTTGGTGAATGATATTAGGACTTTCAATTCCATGAAGTATCATGTTCATTATACCAATGATGTAAGCTAACGTCTTCTTTTCAGCTCCATAGAATGACTTTGTCTGAAGTGTTCTAAGTTCTGAAGTGGTTAAAGATTTTGACTGACTCATATGATCGTAAGCTTCAACTAAAAAACCAGCACTACCAACCGCACCGTCATAAACAGTCTCGCCAACTTTAGGGTTTATGACTTTAATAATAGATTTAATAAGAGGTCTTGGAGTGTAGTATTCACCACCATTACGACCAGCATTACCCATGTTCTTAATCTTTTCTTCATATAAAGCACTTAACTCATGCTTTTGTTCATTACTTTGAAACTGAAGATTATCTACTTCATTAACTACATCTCTTAATGTGTATCCATCTTGAAGTTTATTTTTAAGCTCAGAGAATATTTCACCAATTTTATATTCAAGTGTATCGAAGCTTTCAGCTTTGTTTCTAAATGAAGAAAGATAAGGGAATAACTTATCATCAACAAACTTCTTTAAATCTGGCCCTGTCAGTGTTTTGTTGAAATCTACTTTACCAGCTTTGTCTTTAACAATAGCCCAAGTAGACCACTGAAATTCTTTATCTAGGGTAGGTTTAAACTTTTTGTTTTCTAATTTAGCTCTAGTTTCTTTGTCTTTTTCATAATCATCTAACCATTTAAGAAATAATATCCATGATGATTGTTCAGCATAATCAAGTTCAGTACTACAACCAGAGTCTTTCCAGAGAATATCGTCTATATTTTTGAAAGTTTGCTCAAACATTAATATAGTTTACAAATATTTATTTTCATTTAATTAATCTTTTTTAATAATCCTTTAATATGATTATCTAGTTTTTTTAGTTCCTTGTTTGGATCCAAAAACCAGTCGGTAGACCAGATTCTATAAATATTCCAACCTAATCCTTCCAAAATTTCTTGTCTTAAAATATCTCTATCTCTTGCTGATTTTGAGGAATGATAAGCTCTCCCATCACACTCAACACCTAATATAAATCCATCTGGGAAACTTTTATGTTTCACACCTATGTCAATAAAAAATCCTGAAACACCAACTTCGTGAACAATTTCATAACCCATCTTTTTTATACCTTCTCCAATAAATAGCTGAAAATCATTTGGAGGTTCTCTCCCAGTTGATGTATTTCCGGATTCTATTTTTCCTGTTTTAGCATATTCAATATAAGCTTTGAAAATTTGTCTACCTTCTGGTGCTCCCTCTGATTGAATGTCGTTAGAACTTAAAGAAGTATAAAGATGAAGGTTTTGTCTAGCTCTAGTAAATAAAACGTTTAATCTTCTTTGACCTCCTTTATTATTTATTGGTCCAAAGTTTTGTTTAGTTTTCTTGCCAGGTCCTTCTGGACCAAAAATAGTTGATACAAAAATTACATCTCTTTCATCACCTTGAACACTTTCTAAATTTTTAACTGTAAATTCTTCTCCAGTATCTTTCCATGAATTTTCATATTCTTCGATTATTGGATATTCTAATTTTCTTTTATTTATGTCGTCCTCTATCGACTCTGCTTGAAAAATATTCATTGTAACAATTAAACAACTTTTAGATTTTTTATCACCATCACCTTTTCTTATATTTGCTTCCATGAAAGGTATTAAATCTAAAATTAATTTGTCTTTTTCTTGAATATTAATTTTTCCTTTATAGAAGGCATCAACTTTTTTTGATGTAACTGCCGAAGTAGTTACTGGAGATGGAGGAATAATTAGTTGGTTTTGATAAAAATGATGATTAGAAAAATCTATTAAACTTTCATGCCTTGATCTATAATGCCATTTAAGCATTCTATTAGCTTTAAACCTAGAATTTGCTAAATCTAATATTGATTCTTCAACAAGATCATTTTCCTCATCTTCATCATCATCTGTGCTTGCATTAAACTGGTTTGATGGAGGAAGCTGTTGTTGATCACCTACAATTACACACTGTTTACTTCTAGCAAGTGCACAAATTGAGTCTTCCATTCTCATCTGTGAGGCCTCATCTATAATCAATAGGTCAAAAAAATCTTCTTGAGCAACAACAAGTTCAGACAAAACTGTAGGTGACATTATAAAACATGGCTTCATATCCAAAAGTGCTTGGGATGATTTTTTGATAAGTTCACGTAATTTTATTCTTGGCATTTTTTGACTAGTTATACGTTTAATTAATGCTAATTCTGTACATTTTTTTGTTTGCCCACTACTCCGCCCTCCAGTTATATGATTGTCAGCAAGAGTATTAAAAAGTTTCTTTTTTTTAAAACCAACAAGAGATTTATCTAAAATTTTAAACTCTTTTCTTAATTGTTCTAATTTTAAACCATCATAAGTAGTTAGATTAGGATATAAGTTATAAGCCAATCTTAGAAGATAATTGTAATATAAAGTTTTGAACAAATCCTCATAACTAAGTTCGCCTTTGTCATAATTATCTATTAAAGATTTGAACTGTTTTTCAATTGGACCAAATGAATCTTGAGAAATAGAGTAATCATTCCACTCATCTAATAATTCTAATTTTAAATTTTTAATTTTTTTCTTTATGAGAGTAAAGTTTACCAGCTTATGCGATTTATTAAAAAATGACTCCTCATCAATATGAGTATTAATATCTTTAAATTTTTGATCTAGAATTTTGAGATCATTATTTAATATACTTTTAATCTTATCTATTTTGTGGACCAGACTTGGTTTTTCTAAAATTAAATTTAATGTTTTCTTATCAAATAGATTAAAGATAAATTCTCCAGCAATAATGATTTCATCTAATACTTCTAAATTAGTATTTTCCTCATTATAAATATCTCCTAAGATTTTTTTATACTCAATATTATCTTTAATTATTTTTTTTGCAGAACTCAAATCAGAGTGAATTTTTGAATATTTAATATAAATATTTAGTTCTGTAATTGCATTCTCTTTTGAATATAGAGCGCCTTCTTTTTTAAATGATAAATATTTGATTTTAGCATTTCTAAAAGTAGAAGATAAAAAAGAAAAAAAATGAGAATGAAAAATTGCATCTTTAATGTCATTTAATTTTTTAAAATCACTTACTTTAATATTAAATATACTTTTTATTTTTTTTTCTATTTTTAAGTTATCTTGAATTTCAGAAAGTTTTTTATACAAATCTTTTATTATGTCTAGGTCACTTTCTTTTTTAAAAAAATTTATATATTTATCTATTTTTTCAATATTCTCTATTTTGCTTAAAATAATTTTTTCAATATCTTCAATACATTCAACTTTATTAAAAATTTTGAGATTTGGATTTTCAGCTATGAATTGCTGAATTTTTTTTTCTACTTTTTCAATATCTTCACTAAAATTGATAAATTGTTTAAAAATTTTATCTTTATCATATGGGTTTATTTTTGAGTTTGTAAATCCATTCCATGGATGATTGGATACTGATCCATATTTTTTTAAAAGTTCATTAGATATATCTTCTGAATTTCTAAGATTATCAATAATAAGTAAAAATTCATCCTCTGTAATCTTTTCAAACGATTTTACTAATTTATCTAATTGATTGTTAAATATTTCTATAAAGATTTTACTTTTACTAATTGAAGAGAATTTTGATGTAAAGCCACTTATATCGCTAACCTTAATTCCTGAGTTACCAATATTTGCATGAAGGATATCTTTATATTCAATAAGTTTATTTTTAACCTCTTCCTCTTTAGCTTTTTCAGTTTTGTAATTACTATCCTTAAAATCTAATCTAGAAATACTTAATCTCTTTTTAATATCTGCAATAACTTCAGATTTTCTAACAGCTGTACTTGCAATTTTAAGACAAAAATCTCCTAATCCTGCAGCAACCATTTTTTTATAAACCACTTCTAGTGCGGGTTTTTTTTCAGCACAAAACAATATAGTTTGTTTTTTAGCTAAAGCAGCACCTATGATATTAGATATTGTTTGTGATTTACCGGTTCCTGGAGGTCCTTGTATTGCAGTATTTTTTCCATCCATAACATCTACAATTGCACTAAATTGTGATGCATCAGAACTATTAATTAAAATTGGTACTTTTTTTGAAAGTTCTTTTTTATCAACCTCGTAATCTTCATTTTCGGAACTACCTTCATGATCAGATCCAGAAAATATATCTTGTAAACTTTGTTGTGATCCTAAATCCTGCCAATTTTGTGGGTCTAGATCGTAATACATTGCCATTTTTGGGAAATAGAAATAACCAAGTGTTATAAATTTTTTTATACTCCATCTATCTCTTCTATTAATACTTTGTTTTATTGTTTCAAAATATTTTTCTGGAGTTTCATCATCTTCAAAATCTTTAAGAATTATACCAAAATCTTTTTCTAATTTTGCCTTTAAAACAATATTTACTTGTATATCGCTATTTCCTCCAGAAATTATAAATTCAGAACCCTTTTTAGTTCTCTTTTCTTCCAGCTCAACCGGCATTAGGAGAAGTGGGGATAAAAGTTTTTTATCACTACTTTCACTTTCAACCCATTCTAAAAATCCAACTGCTAAATACATAGTATTAATACCTTTTTCAGTTGATGCAGTTTTTGCTAGTCTTTTTATAGAGTATGCTTTTCTTTCCAGCTCTTTAGGTTTTAGTATAGTCTGAATGAATTTATCCTTATGTTTATTTGAAAGTTCATCTTTTGATTTTGCGGGTAATTCATATTCTGGATTAATTCCATGTTTTTTTGCATATTCTTCAATTCCAATAATGTCGACAGTTTGTCTCTTGCTTAATTTTAACTGAATCCTAACTCTGTCTTTAAGATCTCTTTCAATTTTTAAAGACTCTTTATTTCCTCCATCGTATAACTCACCTAATTTTTCTACTTCTTTTAAGAAAACTTGATCTTCTCGTTTTGAAATTTCTAGTGTATCTAAAAACTCTTGAGATTGTTCATCCTTTGGTTCTTTTTCTTCCTCTGGTAAAGGCTTAAAAGTAAAACTTTTTCCATTTGATAAATCCTGATAAATTTCATCTACTACTTCATCAACTATTCTAATCTGATCTCTTTTATTATTTTGATGTTTAAAGTTTATAAGCTTATTTCTATTTGTTGTAGCTCCAACTAAAATTTTATCTCTTAATTTGGCTATACTTTCTCTTGCAAAACTTATTTTTTCTTTTTGAGATCTACTTAATTCTTCTGACATATAATTTATATTAGCAAAACCCTCTTCAGGTGTCTATGTACTAGGAATACTAACATTTATAGCTTGGTCATATTCCTTTACGTCAATCAGGTATCTATGTGATAAAATTAGCTAGTACCAAACTAAATTATATAAGCCTGAGACTCTGCTATTGATAATTTTTCTTTTAAATCATTATTTGGCTAACAACATTACAGAACGGGTATAATTCTCATCAAAATAATAGTCGGCTAATCTTGCAATATCATTTAATGAGATTGATTTAAGCATAGCATCTGTGTTAGTTATTCTTTCAATACTTAGATTATGTTGTCTAGCATCCATTAATACATTAAACCAAAAATCATTAGATTGTAGGCTTGATTGATAACTATTTTTTAATGCTAATTTTTGATCTTTGAATATTTGTAAATCAAAATCTTTTGTTTTTATTTTATTAATCACTAAATCGATTTTATCTTTGATTTTTTGCACATTTTTAGGATCAGCTTCAAAGTAAGTATAAAAACTCATTAATTCTATGGGTATTTTTTGATCAAAGTATTTACTAGCACTAATAGAGTATACTAAATTATCTTTTTCTCTTACTTCATCAAACAACAGTTTGTCTAAAATAGAAAACAATAATCTAGATTTTATCTTTTCTTTATAACTATAGTTAAATTCTTTGTTATAAATTCTCATCACCGTTGCTTTTTTGGGATCCTCTTCAACATACTCAATATATTCTTTGTTTTGATTTCTTCTAATATTGTGATCAATAAAAACATCGTTTCGATCTAAACTTTTTAAACTTCCAATATATTTTTCAATTAACGGTTCAATTACTTCAAACTTAAAATCACCCACAAAAATATAATTAAAATCCCCCCCATCAATAAATCGATCTTTATAAAAGTTTTGAACCTCCATTAGATCGATTTGTTCAAAGCTTTTATCGGTAGCATATTGAGTTCTTGGATGATCTTGATACGTTTTTTTCCTAAACTCTAAATAGTATTCATGTTTTGGGCTTTCTTTATCAATTTTGTATTTATTGATTTTAATTTTTTTAAATCGATCAACGTGAGATTGCTTAATTCTTAAATCAGTGAAGTTTAAATATAATAATTTAAACATCGACTCTAAATTTTCATTATTCGAATATCCATTAACGCCTTCACTCTCTTCTGAAATATATGGAATTATATCAATTGCATCTTCTGAATATAAATTTGCTTTCTCTAATACTGTTAAGTCACCTATGTCTGCACTACCTAAAATATCATCGGTAAATTTAGCAGAATATAATTGATCTAAATTTGCAGTTGAATATCCACCTGAACTAAAAGCTGAAAAATTAATCTCATCTTTCTTAAAATCTGTTTGTTTTAATAAAATTTTTGCTCCATTATCAAGTATGATTTGATGGACATCTGATTTAGGAAATTTTTTTCTCTTAATGATCTTTGATCCTTTTAAATCCTCTTTAATAAGTTCTGCTTTTTTTAAAGTGAATTGATAAGGTTTAATATCTTTTTGACTTACGGTTTCTAATAATTGATCTATTTCATCTCTGCTTGGTAAACTTTTAATATACTCTGGCGCTTTAATGCTGATGATTTGATTATCAGCTTTTATATAACTATTAAAATAAGTTTTAAGATCCTCTACAGTTATCGACGGTAATAATTCAGAAGTATATTCAACTTCTTTTGCTGTACCTGAGATCATCTCATCAAATAAAAAATGTCTTTGATATTCATTTATATAACTATCTGAACTTCTAGTCTCATTTTCAGTAAGATTTCGCTTTAAATATTCTAGGTGTTTTTCTTTAGCAAGTTCTAGCTCTGAGTTTAAAAAACCATATTGTTTAATTTGTTCGATGACAGTTAAGAAATCCTCAATTCCTGTTATTATTTCGTCTTCTTTTAACGTAGTCCCTGCAATTCTAAATTCATCAAGATCAGAGATCTCAAAATCACCAATATAAGCATTGATAAATCTTTGATTATTTTTCTCAGTTAGCTCATCTATTCTTCTACTGAAGATTGCCCTTGTTAAATAACCAACAATAGCTTCTCTATAATTTTTAAAACTATTAGTTTTCTTAAAATCATTTTTTTCATAAATTGAAAAGCTTAAACTTTCAATCGTATCATCTTGATATACAAAAAATTGATTTTCTGGATAATCTGGAATCTTATAATCTGGAATTTTTAATTTCTCTAAATTTTTAAGAGTTCCAAAATTATCTTTGATCAACTTTTTAATTTTATCAATTTCAATATCTCCTATAACAAAAAGACCCATTAATTGTGGACGATACCATTTTTGATAATAATCAATTACATCTTGATATTTAAAGTTTTGAATAACATCTAAAGTTCCAATTGGTTTTCGTTCATTCAATCTTGAATTTTTAAACATAAGTTTATGAAATTCATTAATATAATTTTGACTACCCCCAATATCTCCACGCCATTCTTCTTCAACTATTTTTCGCTCTCTTTCAAAAGCTTCGGGTTCAAGGGATAAGTTCTGACTAATATCAGTTAATATTTTAAGAGCTATCTCAACGTCCTCATCATTTTTAGTTGGTATTTCATAATCATAGCTAGTTTCTAAAAAACCTGTTGTAGCATTGTAATGAGATCCTAAATTTAATCCTATTGACGACATATATTCATCAATTTTTCTTTTAGGAAAATTTTTTGATCCATTAAAAGCCATATGTTCTAATAAATGAGCAAGACCTAACTGGTTTTCTTCTTCCATAATAGAGCCTGCTTTAATAATTAACTTGATACTTACTTTGTCTTTTGGAGTTTGATTTTCTCTAATGTAATAAGTTAAACCATTTTCTAATTTTCCATAAGTAATGGCTGGATCTAGTGGAAATTCATTTTCAGTATTGCCTACTGAATAGAATGAAATACTTAATATAAATGTTATGAAATAAAATTTAAGCAAACTAATCTTTATCATCAATGTGCTTAACTAAGATTTCATCTTTTTGCTCTATTTTTTTTCCGTCTTTTGTTGCAAGTTTTAAGTGTGGTTTTTTTAATCTTTTCATATGAAGTGTTGAATTCATAATGTCTATTCGAACATCAAGTTCGTGCTTATCATCAGTTTTTTCTTTAAATTCATTGATTGTATCATCTAACTCATTAAGTTTAGTGCTTCTATCAAGCTCAATGCTTATTCCTTTTATTTTCTTATCATCAATTTTTTTCATTCTAATTAGTCACATTATAACAAATGTGAAGATCTCCAGATATATCAAATAACTCCACAACACAGGATACTATTTTTGTTTCATTCTTTATAAAAGTGTAAATCATTACCCTTGCCCCTTCTTCTGAAATAGGTGTAATAGAATGTAATACATAACCATCATTTACTAGATCCTTTGGTGTAATATCGGGTAATTTAAAATCGTTCGAATAGCTTAGATTATAAAAAAAAAGAAAACTAATAGATAATATTAAAATAAGTTTTTTCATAATTTAATTAGAAAATTCAAATTTAGCTTATTAATCCTAAAAAAAGTAAGAAAACAAAAGTTAATGGAAATGACTCTTTAAAATTCATTTTAAATGTCATTGCCACAATAGACACTAATACAACAACGGTTAAAAATATTCCTGAACCTATTAAAGTATCATTAACTAAAGTTTGGTCAAAAATAAGTGGAGAAATATTTTGTCTATTAGCCTCAATTAAATATATCAAAATTATAAATGGTAAAAATAGTAAGAATAAAGCTTTGATAATGAATAAATTGTTAAAAAAATTTGCAAACTTTTCTATTAAGCTTGACTCTTTTTTTTCATCATTATTATCATCTTCCTTTTTATCTTCTTCGTCTTTTGCAAAAAAACTATAGGTATTATATGCAGCAGATACTAACGGTTTAATTAGGATTATGTTTAAAATCGGCAATAAGGCATAATGAAATATAGCTATAAATACTCCACCGCCTATTACAGCAAATAGTATTGCTGCTAAGTTAAAATTTGCAAAATTGTTAATTTGTTCAATCATTAATCAAATATTATCTAACATAAATCTAATTGAAAAAATATATTTAATGAATATAGTATTAATAGGTAATGTTTAAATATTTTATGAAGGCAAGATATATACATTAAAACTTACTGACGAGTGTATATTTCCTGCCTTCACATTATGCTACTAACCTATTAAAAGATAAATAATTTATCTTGGGCTTAATGGGAATGAGTGTAATAAATCTTTAAATAATTTTACCTAAATTAAACAATTAAGAACGAAAGTTTTTAAATGGTAAAATATATAGTCAGTAAATTAAGTCTATTCATTATCTTTTATGAACTTTCAGTTCATGAAGGTAAATATGAAAAAAAAAACAAGAAAAGGAAAGATAATCAATCTTTCTGATCATGATAAGTTAATTAACTTAATATCAATCCATAATGAAAAAGATGTAAACTATCTTCTTCAATCAGTAGACCAAGTATTTTTTGAAGTTTTTAATATTAAAAAAAAAGATTTACCTTGGCAATCTCAAAACTCGGAAGATGAATGGAACAATACATTAAGAAAAGTAAGACTGGGTATTTTCAAATTATATTTTGAATATGTGAAGAAAGAGAGGGTTTATCACTAATGGATAAAATCACCGAAATTAGAATTGAAGAAATTTTAGATGAGGAAAATAACCAACATTACTATTGGATTTATTATTATAAAAATAGTGAGGTAAAAATAATTGGAAAATCTTCAGTTAAACCACAATGCTACAGACAAGTTGCGAGGTATATAAAATGACAAACTATTTTGGAAATAAATTAAAAGATCGATTAACTTATTGTCGAGATTGGAAACATTCTATTGATCTACATTTAGCAAATAAAGAAATTACTAAAAAGGCTGATGAGGAATACTATAAAACAAGGCCTTTTTTAAAAATTGTTTTAGATATCTATTTTTTTCCCTACAATTTGCTAAAGTTTTTACGATATATAAGAATAAGACATGAATATAAAAAAAATGAGATTGAGATCAAAGTTTTAAATGAACAGCTTCACGAATTGAGAAAAAATGATTGATTTAGAAAAGGAAGGAATTCACAAAAGAGGCAAAAGAAAAGATCAGGAGAAAGTCGCTTTAGGAATAAAAGATGAAATATCATTTTCTAAGTATGGAAACTCTGATGATATTTGGTTAAGTCGGTCAGCTTTTGATGATTTTAAGAAATGCCAAAGGTGTTTTTATCTAATAAGAAAAAAAGGATTTATAGCACCAGGCACTCCTCAGTTTACTATGAATAGTACTACTGACAAGTTACTAAAAAAAGAATTTGATTTGTTAAGAAAAGATCAAAAATCACATCAAATTTTAATTGAAAAAAATCTTGATCATATTGTTCCATATAAAAATGAAGAGATAGCAATCAATATTTATGGTGATCCTATAATTCCCTCTAAATCCAAACAACCGTATGAAAAAATGGAAGCTTGGAGATCAAATTATCACGGACTACAAGCAAGATTTAAAAAAACAAATTTTATTTTGTATGGCTCTGTTGATGATATTTGGTTGGATACAAAAAGCAATTCTTTAATTCTAGCTGATTATAAATCGCAAGCTAATGAAAAAAAAGTAACTCAAGAAACATATTGGGACGGGGATTTTAAATCAGGTTATCAAAGACAATTAGATTTTTATTATTATTTGCTAAAACAACAAAATTTAAAAGAAGAGATTGCAAATGATGCTTATCTTCTTGTGGTTAATGCAAGAGGTTTGGGGGATACATTTGATGATAAACTTTTATTTGAATCAACACTTATACATACCAAAGTAAAAGATGATGATCTTGAAAATGAAATACAAGAAATGATAGATGTTTTCAATTCTGATAATGTACCAGAGTCTAACAAGCTTTGTAAAAATTGTGCTTATGCAAGACAAAGGTCAGTAATTGACAAATTATGAGCAATCATAATAAAATTAGACCCTTAGATAAAAACAACCTCTCAGATAAATATAAAATTTTATTTTCTACACCACAAACTAAAAACAGTAATATCCCTTTAGAATTTAGAGGATTACAAATTTTTAATAATAAATCATTAGCTGAAGAAGCATTAAGAAAAAGGAAAAAACTTACTAAAATTTTAGAGAAAAAAAGAGCAAATTCCATGAGAGGAAATCAAAGGGCTATTGGTAATACAGGTGGAGATAAGTCTAATTTAGTTCAATTTAGTCCTGAAGTTCAAAAGCTAAAAAACGCTAAAATTAAAAGGGCAAAAGAGCTTTATAAAGAAGGATACAAAAAAACAGATATTTTAAAAATAATTATTACAGAGTTTAAACTTGAAAGAGATTTAAGTTCAAGGTCTTGGCCTAAATGGCTAAGTAACATATGATTAAATTATAAAAAAGGAGATAAATGAGCCAAAAAATAATATGCCCACATTGCAAAAAAGAGTTTCCAATGGAGGAAGGTTTATCTTCTCACCTTAAAGACCTTGAAACAAAAGCAAGAGATAAAATTGAAAAAGAACAAGATCAAAAATTAAAAAAAAATTTAGAACAACTTAAAACATTACAAGAGGCAAAAAAAGAATTGGAAGATTCCAATAAAGAAAAAGAAGAGCAAATTAAATCTATTAATGAAGAAAAAGAAAAAGAAATTAATCTAGCTGTAAAAAATGCACTTGATGCAAAAGTTAAAAATTTAGATAAAGAGAATAAAGAACATTATGAAAGTCTCTATGAGACAAAACTAAAAGAACAACAAGAAAATTTAAGTGAACAAAGTAGCGAAAAACAAAAACTTTGGGAACTTAAAGAGAAAAGATTAATTGCAACAATTGAAGATCTTCAAAAAAAAGCAACACAAGGAACAACAGTAGACCAAGGATCATCTGCAGAAATGCAATTAGGTGATTTTTTAAAAAAAATATTCAAAGATAAAAACGATAAAATCTCAGAATATGCCAAGGGTGTTGCTGGGGGTGATTGGCTTCATCAGGTAAAAGAGGATAATTATACTATTTGTAAAATTTTATATGAAAGTAAAAAAACAAAAAATTGGAGCAATGAATGGATTAAAAAATTACAAGACGATATGAAGGAATCCAAATCTGACGTTGGAATTATATTTACTAGAGCAACACCTAAAGATTTTCCAAAAGATGTACCCTGGGATCACAAAGGTAATATCTTTATTTGTAAGTATGATTTTACCGCTCTTAGAGCATTAGCAACTACTCAAAGATGGTATTTAGCAGATAAAAATAAGAAAAAAGAAAATTCAAAAGATAATGTTTTATCTGCAATAGAATTTATTGAAAATCCAATAATTAAAAATATTCTTATGCAGCAAATAAATGTTTCAGATAAACAAAGAAAAAAACTTGAGTTAACAATGAAAAATTTAAATGATGTTATAGATTTAAATGATTCAATGGACAGTAATCTTGAAGAACTATTTACTGAAATAGATAAAATTGGAATTTCTGCATTTTTAACAAAATGGAAAAAAAATAATTAAGTGGAAAAAAAAGATAGAAGTAAGTGGACTAATAAATTTAGGGCTTTAGGAAAAAAGAAGGGCTCAAGACAAGATTTTGTTAATCTTTACAAAGAAATGAAAAAAGAAAAAAATCAAAATACCAATAAAGAAAGTGGTTCAAAAGATGAAGTAAATTGGAAAGACTTGATAAAAGACGATGACAAATAAAAATAAAAAAAATAATGTAAAAAAAGGACCATGTAATTGTGATAGTTGTAAAGAGATTAGATCGTTAGATAGACTTGATAGAGTTTCTAGATGGGTCTTAGGAACAGTAAAATGGACTTATGATTTTGGATACATTATTGGCTCTGGTGCTTGTAATTCGGAAAGAACTTATCCATTAGAAAAGTTTGAAAAATTAGATAAAGCTGAAAAAAAATACTTAATTGATACATGCTCAAAAGCCTATAAACCTTTCAAAAAATACCTACTTTTTTATGTATGCTATCTGTTTGGAGCATACTTTCAACAGTGCAAAAGGCATAAAATAAAATTTAAATTTGAAAAAGATTTTCTAATGACTCAATTATTAAATTTTCGAAAAATGGTTGAAAAATTTTACAAAGAACCAAATAGAAAGGCTAATATATGGTTAGCAATGTTTGATGATTTGTTTGGTAAAAAAGATTTAAATTTAAATAAAAATTTTTTTTTAGCTTTATTCCCTCCTTTAACAAATCTGCAATTAGAATATATTGTCGATTGGTTTATCAAAAATAGAAAAGAACAGATTGTAGAAAATATATTTTATAGTGCTGCTCATTATCTTCATTTAGAACTTGATGAAAAGTCAAGTTTTTATAAGATTAAAGAAGATGGTGAAATGATAGACGCCATTTCTTTCAAATTATCTCAAAAGGATTTTAAAGGATTTAATAAATCAATACTTACAAAAGAAACTCCAATTAGATATTCTTTTGTTTACCTGGCACTTTCTTCTTATGAAGAATTAAAAGATTTATTTATTAATTCAAATCAACAAGACAAATTTTTAAATCAATTGATTTCAGCTGGTCCTGATGTGGCTTATCAAGTACAAGAATTTAATACTCAATAAATTCTTTGAAAGCTTAATTAGATTATTCCTCAAAAACTAGGTAAGTTTGAAATCTATTTATTGGATAAGCTTTTCTTTTTTCTGTTTTAAACAAACTACCAAAACCGTTAGTAATAAAATCCTCCCACATATCAATACTATAATTTTTATTTTTAAATTTATTTTCAAACGGTTTTAAGAATTTATATTCATAGTCTTCTAAATCAACAAACTGAAAACCCACACTGTGTACTGTTTTTTTCCAAGATAATTTCTTTTTCCAGTAATCAAGGTCTTTTTGGTTTCTATTTTGTCTAAGAATAACTAAAGTTTTCCCTTTTTCAAATTTCATTCCACTATCTTTCTGATAATTAATATTAGAGTCAACAATCTTAAACCCCGAAATATCCGCGTCTCTTTCAAGCAATATCCTTGGGTAAAAAACCCAATCAAACTTAGTCAATCCTAATGAGGACATTCCTTTAGGTTCTGTAACCTTTAATTTGTTCATTTCATCATTTGCTTCTTGGTGAGAAAATTTTCTATAATTATCTCTATTTTTTAAAAATTTTATAAACTCTTCATCAGACATTGATTTTAACTTATCTTTAATAAATTTTATTATTCCTTTATCATCGGACTTGTATCCATTATTCCATTCTCTTAAATCCATTCCATGTAAAACGTCTAACGAATTATTGTTATTGGTTTTTTTTGAACTGAATATATCAAATAATCCCATATTTAATTTAATCCTATAATTTAATATTTGTCTTTAACTTTTTGATTGTATCTTTTAAAATATTTTGATCACCATCAGCAACTTTAACTAATTTACTCAATTCACTAATGATATTTTCCTTATCTTTTTTCAAAAGAGTTGATGCTTCTTGAAAAGTATTGTCTATTTTTGCTTGAATTGATTTAGGATTTGCCATTTTCATAAATGACAGCATGCTTTGAGCACGTTTTTCACCAAAATTTTTTTTAAATAATTCTTGTTCTTTTTTGGAAAATTTTTTATCTGAGAGAAATATTTCAATTGATCCCCACATCAAAGCTCTGCTTACAACATCTTTATTTGAGTAATCAACTTCATCACCTATTACTTTTTTAATACTCTCATCAATTTTTTGATCAACAGTCTTAAGATCAAAACTACCTTTTTTATTACTGTTTAAATCTTTATTGTATTCATTAGACATTGAAAACCATATCAATGCTTGCATTCTATTTAAGAAATTAGGATGCGTTGAATACATTAAATTTTTATCTCCTTTAATTTCTTTTAATTCCCTTAGTTGATCTAAATAA
>Ga0315320_10001454_pt1 | contig 19686 bp, 15 predicted proteins | sample M140m21515metaG_FD_203458 | JGI IMG/M metagenome (GOLD analysis project Ga0315320, IMG submission 203458) | Ammonia-oxidizing marine archaeal communities from Monterey Bay, California, United States - M1 40m 21515 | ecosystem: Environmental > Aquatic > Marine > Coastal | place: USA: California... | reverse complement strand
TTGCTTCCATCGCTTCGTTATGAAGTGCAATAAGCTCTTTTACCTGATCGCTCAGGCCAGACACTGGATAGGACACGTTGTCCACAATGATCGTTGTTTCTTGTTCGGTGCTATCTTCAGCCATATCAACTTTCCTAGTTTTTGATCCGCAATAGTAGCATTTGTACTATTTGTCGTACATAAATTAAAGAACTACTTCCGTCTGTGCAGCGTTATAAGCTGCTATAGCTTCTGTTGTGTGGAACGTATTGCACATGGCTTGAACCTCTGTGCTTTCACCTGACCAATCGTCAGTGGGTGATACAACGTGGCGATGAAAGGATCTGCTGATCTCTACATCATCTCTGCTGATAATAGTAGCTGTACGGACTTGGATAGCTTTCCAGCCTCCGCAGTCCACTACTTCAATCTTGTCTTCTACTGTTGCTTCTGAAAGTGCCATATTTTATCCCTACGCCGTGAAATATGTGAATGAAACCAACCAATCATAGGAACCGTTGACTTGATTAGATGAGACTGCTTGGAAATTACCGCCATTTGTTTTGTAAAAACTAACAACGTTACCATTGTTGGATATATGCGTGCTCATCGCTGCGTCACCAAAAACCTGAGTTCCTGAGAAAAAAACTAGTCCTGTTCTTGCCGCACCGGTGGTGTTGTCAGATTGGAAAGGCAGAGTAAAACCTATGGAGGCGGCGGTGTTTGCAGTGCCTGTCCACTGCACTCTTAGATCACAAGAAACCAAACGTCCAACCTTTGTGTAGTCAGCAACCCCTATGTTGTATCCCGATCCGTTAATGTTTTGTCCGACAGGAGTCCAAGTCCCTTCTTCATAGTCATCCAGCTTGTTGGCTGCTCCTGTGCCGCCTAGGTATGCACCGCCTGACAGGTAGAGGTCTTTCCAACGATGTGTAGATGTACCGTCGTCGTAACCAAGATCCACAGTTCCATCGGTGTCTGCACCATTTAATCTTGGTAATATACTACTCGCTTGAAAACGGATGCCTGAGTGGTTTGCTGGCCCGTTTATATTAAGGTCGCCAGAGCCAGCACCAATACTACCTACGCTTGTGCCGTCTTTGCGAAAGTCTGCAATAGTTCCATCAGTTCCTGTTCTATTCAGGAATAACGTCTCATTATTAGCTCGTTGTACTTGTATATTATCAGTCTTAATTGCAACACCGTCGTCTCCTGTGGTGTTGTAAATATTTGCGCTAGTAGTACCCACCAAGAGATTACCGCTAGAATCTATGCGTGCGCGTTCCGTTGCTGTTGTATCTGGAAACGGTGAAGTTCCAAAAATTAAACCAACGCTTGTTCCAGAACTATTTTCTGCAAAGGCTTGAATTGTCGCTTTTTGTCCAGTGCCGCCGGTAGACCCGTCATTTCCATAAAAGTCTATCTGCCCAAGAACGTCATTAGTTGTTAGTGAAGTATCAGAGTTCTCAAGTGTTAGGATTGGGCCTTGGCCTGAGTTGTTTGCGGAAAGATTGAGCGTTGTTTTAGGCAAACTAGTACCAATACCAACCTGTTCACTACTATCAATCGTGATCGCAGTAGCATTGGAGTTGTCAACGATCCCCGGAGTACTTGATAGTTCTATTGGGACTTGTGTTAAAGCCATCAGTTGTTCTCCGCTGCGTCCCGTTCACTACGGGTTAGATAGTCTTCTCTAGCAGTTACAAGAGCTACAAAATCTGCTTGGTTGCTAGGTATAGAGTCTGTGAAGCTATCGTCATTCATTAGCTTTGTAGTCCACTCCTGTTGCATACGCTTCCAACAGTTAGCTTTCTTTCCATTCATTGCAGCTTGAAGCCATTCATCAATGTCTAACAAATCATTTAGCAAGATTGCTTGTTCTGTATCTGTTACTTCTACTGTTAATGTAATTGTTGCCATCTTTATCTCCTTTAAGATACGTTATTTCGCGTGGTTGTTTACGCTACTAGGTAGCCTGAAAAATAACTTACGGGGTTAACATCCATCTGCGCTGTCCCACTATTTGGTAACTGAAATTCAAGAGTAGCGGTGTCACCTGCATCCATGTCTGCTAGTACACTCAAAGGAAAGCTCATATAAAAAGCGTCTTGGCTAAGAGTATTAGTGCTAAAAATGTAGTAATAAAGTCTATTAGAAGTCCTCAAAGCAAGTTGAACATACTCAGTCGCACTATCTACAGTTAAGCAGTATATAGCTGCGTTAAATTGATACCTTCCCGTAACTGGCGCAGTAAACGTATTACTTGCAAAATTACCGCCTTGGTCAAAAACTTCAGTACCAAAAATTACAGTTCTATTTCCATTAATAGGGAGATTGTTTTGGCTTGATGAAGGTCTAACTGAAAACGCAGGTTGAGAAGGCATTGTCACACGGCCGCTGGCATCTATGCGCATGGTTTCGCTGAAGGTTAAAGCAGCACCAGCAGACCCCGAAGCAGCATTTGCGAATTCAGTAATACCCGCTGTCTGACGGATTATCGAGGCTGCCGCTGTCGTCTGGTACGCATAAGCTCCTGTGTCAGCATCGATATAAGCATTGTCAGATATGCTTATGCCGTCTATACCACCGGCACCATTTTCACTAATAATCGCGCCTTTTTCGCCGATGATTAGGTGATTCCAAGTGTTGTGAAGATCTGTAGGCGTAGATTTTCCGATTAAGACCGATCCACCGCTGTCTATGATGAGGCGTTCTGTGTTGTTTGTTTTGAAATGTAATGCTCTTGAGCCAATGGCTTGCATGCCAAAAACAGTTGTTCCATCAGCATACAGTTCGCCGGTATGAGTTTCATTAACCTCAAAGTCCAACAAACTACCGGTAGTGCCATTAAGGGTTAATGTGGTGTAACCGCTATATGTGTTAGGCGAATCAGTACCAATACCTACATTTTCACTACTATCAATAGTAATAGCCGTGGCATTACCGTTGTCTACAATACTTGTACTAAGGAGTCCTCTGGATACTTTAGTTAAAGCCATCAGTTGTTCTCCAGTTGTGTGATACGCGCTTCTAACGCCGTGATTATTGCTTGTTGTTCTTGGATTGCTCCTATCAAGCGAGTAATTACTTCATCACTTGCGTAGGCTAGTGTTTGTAGCTTGTCCGAGCCTACGGCTACTTCGGCAGTGCCATCATCGATGTCTGCCTGTGTGTAGACAGCATCTTTAGCACCTGTCACGGCATTAGGAATATGTTCTGCAAACTCGTGCGCAATGAAGCCCACCTGTGTTTCGGTACTCTTTCCCAATCCTGCCTTGTATGTATAACTGCGAGGTTGAAGACCGTTGATTATATCTAGTGAACCAGTAAGGTCAGCTATGTTCTCTTTTACCCTATGATCAGAGACGTTACTGATCTCGAGACCATCGCCGTCTCCAATTATAGAACCCTCTACCACACCCGCAGTACGATACTGCAGTACCATTGCTGTTCCACCGCTGATTCGGTTATTTATAAGAAGAATCTCAGCCCCACTACTGTTGTAGTTCATTCCTATCTGAACCGTACCAAGGGGGAGAAGCTTTATCCCATCAACACTATTATAGCTATATGAATTCGTAATTATGTCGCCGCTCGAAGCTATGCGCATGCGTTCTGTGCCGCTTCCACTGCCAGTGATGAACCTCATGCCGTTTTGTCCACGCATGAAAGAACCGTCAACTGTTGAGTCATAACCTACTGCGTGTGAAGTGTCACCTACTCCATTAAATCGCACTGAGCCAGAAGAGCCTATACCAACACTGCCTGACAGGTAGAGGTGTTTAAAGCGAGCGCCAGAACGTCCAAGATCAATTGAGTTGTCAGCAGCAGAACCGTTTCTGACAGGATCTATCGCACCGTTTGTAGGGTGAAAGCGAAAGCCAGACCCTGAAGTGGTGCCTGATTGGATATAGAGAGAATCGCCGCCTTCGCTACCAATAGTACCTACGGTTGTATCGTCTTTGCGGAATTGAACAATATCACCATCAGAAGTTGTACGATTAAATCTTGCTGTCTCTGAACCTGATACTGTTGCCGCTATTTTTCCTGTAGATAAAACTTGAAAGCCTACTGTGTCACTGCCGGCGGAAGTCTTCCCCACCAAGAGATTACCGTTGGAGTCGATGCGCGCAGCTTCAGAGCCATCTTTGTACCATTGATGCGTCAGGCTAGTACCATTACTATTAATAGTGTAGCCATTAGATACACCACTTTGCCCTGCTTGGAATATCGCTTGAGTCCCCGCACCTGCGAGTACATTCAACTTATATGAAGGCGAACTAGTACCAATACCAACGTTGCCTGATGCGGTTATGGTCACGTTATCTACCCAAGTAATAGCACCATTAGCACTTCCACTGACGGCACTACTAAAGACAGTATCTCCTGTGCTATTTGAGTTTATTTTAGCCGCTACACCAGACGTCTTATATTTCCAAGCCCCGTCGTAGTAACCATTACCTGAAAGGTAGAAGCCGTTGTTATACCCAAATAAACCAAGACCATTTTGTAAATCTATACTTTTTGATAAAGTGTTTGCGTAAGGGGTAACACCAATACCAACGTTTCCAGATACCAAAATGTCATTAGCGAAGGTTACGTTTTCTGAACTGTCAATTGTGATCGCAACGGCGTCAGCACTGTCGGAGACTGTACGGCTAAGCTCTGCAAGCTCTCTGGCTTTACTCATCAGTTGTTCTCCAGCGCTGTTAGTCTTGTAGTCAGGTCAGTTATTGCTGCTGCCTGTGCTTCAATTGTTTCTTGTTGTTCTTGGATGGCTTTCAACAGCAGCGGAATCGTTTCCGTATACGCCATAGCTTTAACAGGCGTGGTGCTATCTGAATCATCATCAGTGCCAACAGTTCCATCGTCTTCTAAGACAAGATGTTCATTTTCATCAACAACCTCTGGGAACGCTGATTGCCAATCCTGCGCGATGAAACCAATTTTTGTATCTGATGGATTGCTTATGAGGTTATATTTTACACAGCGCATATTCATCAAAGACGGTAGAACTGTACCAACATCAGTAATGTTTTCTTTAATACGTTCATCTGAGTGAGCAGTCCAAGATTGACCGCCGTGACTCAAATAAACGCCAACATTGCTTTCGTTAATTACATAAAAAACTGCGTTACTACCCGTTGCGCCCCCACCAAAACCCCATCGTTTGGAGCTATCAGCGGTTGCTGTTGTCATAGTAATGTCGTTTCTGGTGTTTGCACCCGCTCCAAAAAACCCTGTTGTGCCGCCTGATAGAATGCGCATGCGTTCTGAGGCAGGATCGCCACTATAAAATCTCATCGTGCCACTAGAAATAACATTCATGTTATCAGTGCCATGGTCGTAACTGATGTATCCTCTGTACTGTTGACTACCAGAGGTGCCATCAGCAAACATCAAGTATGCGTGGTGCGCAGGGTCAGAAACAATCGTAATGCCACCTTCGTCAGCCGCCGCTACTACAAGGTTTTCAGCGTAATAAGCATTTGGATTTGGGACACCAATACCAACACGGCCTGCTGAGTCTATGCGCATGCGTTCTTGCCACGTTATAGTAGCATCAGCGGTACCTGAAGCAGCCGTAGACCATGTGTGTATTCCGTTATTGGCATCCATCAGATATTGAGTTGCAGGTATAGCGTTTATGTACTTCCAGCCGCCGGCATAGTACGCATTGTTGGACAAGCGACTATCACCATTAGTGTATCCTGCCAATGACGCTAGCCGGACTTGCAGTGCAGTATAGGTATCCCATGCTTCTGGCGAGACACCAATACCAACATTGCCAGATGCGTCTAGCACCATTTTCTGAGTATTTCCACCAGTCGTAAACTTGATGGAACCCGTGCCACCGTCTGACATAATTGAAATATCATTGTCATAGGTGTAAAGGAATGCAGCACCTGCGGCGGTAGCACCATAGGCTGTAGCGCCTTGTTTACCAACATTTGTGGTATACACATTTTGGGCATTACCAACTTTGATTGTTGCATCACCACTGCCTGATTCATCTATCTCTAATTGACTACTAGGCGAAACAGTACCAACACCAACACGGTTGTTAGTTGCATCTACATACAACGTGTCTGTGTCAAAGTAAAAATCTCCAGAAGCAATCTTGGCTGGAGTTATAGTTCCATCAACAGGAACATTAATATCCGTCTGAGTCATTGTCATAACTTCTACAGCACTTCCATTCGGTGGAGCCGTAGAGAATGTTAGAGTAGATCCTGAGATCGAGTAGGTGTCTTTGTTTTGGTACACGCCGTCGATGAAAACCTGCGTGTTATTCTCTGAGACGGGGATGATCGACAGCGTCAGCGTAGTATCCGATCCGTCGCCAGTCATCAAGTCGATGTTCAGATTGCTGCCAGACACAGCAGCTGCAATCGAGTAGATGAGGATCTTGTTACCGTTAGCTGGTGCCGACACAAAGGTGAGTGTGTTGCCAGACAGGACGTAAGCGTCTTGTTGCTGAAAGATACCCTCGATGAAAACGATCAGATTGTTTTCACTGGTTACGCTCTGGCTCAGAGCATATGCCGTGGTTGACCCATCACCTGTGTAAGAATCCACGCTGAACGCCGAGGTGGCACCTCCGCCACCACCCCCTGACCCAGCCAACGCGCCCCAAGAGCTTGAGTAGCCCTCGAACTGATTGCTGGTTGTGTTGTAACGAAAAGAACCAGCAGACGGGCTGCTCGGTCTTTGCGCAGTAGTACCGGCGGGGACTTGTAGAGAGGTGGTTGCGGTCAGATCAGAGAATGATCCGGCAGCTTGAGTAGTGCCACCAATCGCAGTGTTATTGATCGTGCCGCCACTAATAGTACTGTTGTTGCTCACAAAGGTGTTGAGAGTCGCGGTTCCACTAGCGCCAAGCGTGGTTGCCGTGATCTCCGTACCAGTAATCGAACCGCCTGTAATCGAGACCGCTGCGCCGGATTGACCCGTGAAGTTTCCGTAAACCTCGACATCAATAATATCGGACGTAGTAGCGCCGGTGGTTAACGTGATCGTATTGTTTGCCGCGCTCGCTGTGTAATCCGTGCCTTGGACGAGTCTGACGCCGTTCATGTAGACGTTTACTAAGCCAGATTGGTTGATGACCAGTGTGTTGCTTGAATTATCCGCCCCAGAAAAAACCGTCTGACCGGCAGTTGGTGTGTACTGAAAATTGGATTTCACACCTTCGACAGTAGCAGCATCAATCACATCAGTTAGCAGCGCAGCAGTCATCCGCAACTCAACAATATCACCCGCTGACCAAGTGCCAGCCGTAGTACCGTCTTGCGCTCGGGTTATAGTGAACGTATCGGTAGACAGCGCCGTCGCCTTCACAACCTCTCGACCAGTCCCTGTCGCTTGCTGAATAGTCAAATAGCAATAATCGTCAGCACCCGCCAACTGCGGGAACGCAGAAGCGGACGCCACAGTCAACGAGGTCGCTGACGTATTTATGCCTGTAGCAACAGTGGTCGAAGCGTTGTTCGTAAACTTAACTGTCATCGCATTGTCCTATAACAATTGATTTTAACTAGCGGTCACAGTCCAGGTGATCGTCATGCTGTCTGACGCACCTTTGTTTACCACCGGGAAAACCGTGCGGCAAAGCATCGTGCCGCTAGAGCTTGCGTTGAGAACGGCAGCTTCGGTTAGCGCTGCTGTGCCTGTACCCGCACCAAACGTCGCGACGTACACAACATCGGCTCCAGATACAGTGGTCGAGGTTAAAGCCACTCGTGCAGACTCGCTGCCCAGCGCTGTATCACCAGCAGCGGCGGCAGTACTGCCCGTGCCAACCGCCATGTGGGACATCGCAGTGGCAGTAGCATCTTTCATCCGAGATGCGACATAGCCCTTGCCTGTTGTTACTACCAAGTTGTTAATTTCTTGAACGACCTCGTCGTTGATTACGATGGTCAAACGGCCTTGCATCGAGAGTCCTGAGTTAAAATCCATAGTCTTGCTTCCTATTGATTGAACGGTGCTGAGTTAAGAGTTGCAGCGTTCATGGCTGCGTTTGAGAACAGAGCGAAACTAAAACTTTCAGTAACGCTTACTGTGTCCGTTATTCCTTTGCTTACTGCCAACGAGTCAACAGCATCAGCAAAAGAGAAAGAGTCTGAGGAGGTCTTACCGAACTCGAGCGCCTGATCGTCAGAAAACCCAAAGATGTTCGTCTTCGTGTTAGCGCTGTCTTTGATCAGGGCGTTTACTGTTGCGGCATCATCCATCGAGAACGCATCAGTGAAAGCCCTGTTAAAACTGACGGTGCGAGAAAGGGACTCTGACAGGGCGGTCTGATCGACCAAACCTTTGCTAAAACCAAAAACATCAACGTCTGAAAGCCCAACCGAATCAGACTTGGATAAGCCGAAACCCTTCGCGTTTGATTCGCTGAGCTGCTGTTGATCAGCGAAGATTGGCTCTACCGCGCTGGCATGCGTATCACTGAAACTAAACACGTCACTGAACGCTCTTAGCAGTTCCAGCAAGATGTTGATGCTTTCGGACAGGGTGACCGTGTCGGACTTGCCAAGACCAAATACCATCTGAGAGATGGCTTCATCCAGAGTTACAGAATCGTTGGGATTCTTGCCGACACCAAGGGAAGGCAAATCAGTAAAGGAAAATTGATCGTCTAACCATTGGTTCTTTGTGTCAGGGTCGAGCACAAAATCTGCGGATAACAGCGTGGCTGCTACCACAGATTTGACATCCGTTACGGATATATCCCCACGGAGATCGGCTACGTTTAAGACAATCTTAGAAGACATTAGTCAAAATCGTCCCTGACCTTGAACTTCACAAGGTCGTAAACCGTCTGGATGCCGCCGTTGCTGTGCGTTATCTCAACCTCGCCTTCATAAGTTCCCGCTGCGCTAAACGTAGTGGTTGAAAAATTAGCCACGCATTCGCCTTGCGCACCGTTCGTGATAGAAAAAAGTCTAGTGTCTACTATCGCGGAGTTGCCCAGCTCTCGTAGCCGCAGGCGAACAGTGGCACCCGTGATGTCAATCGGTGCCCAACTCGCACTGTTCTCAGGGTCAAGCACTAACCCTGAAGCAGCAGTATTTCTATCCTTTAGCGTTAAGTTCAACGCCGGTAGCGTATCCCCCACTACTAAATTCAATGTTTCTGAGTAAGCCATCTTCTACCCCAAATTTGGTTATGATAGTACCACTTGTACTATCAGTATGCCCAGAGAACTGGCGTCGTTGTTCTTGTATCGACATGCACAAATGTCTTTGCCACACCGATCCCAGTAAACCCGAGATAGAAGGCCTGCTTCACAAGCTCTCGTCTCTCAGCACCGCCAGACACTTTGATATCACAAGCAATCCCCTGCGCATGGGTTCCTGGCTGCGATTTCTTGGCCTCAATACTGTGAGTTGGAGACCTGTAACCTGATGTTACATACAGCGGCCTACCGACAGCTGATCGAAGCTCGTCGACCTTGCGTATGAACTCAGGATCCATCTCGTTCTCGCCGGTCTCTTGGCAATCGAAATCACTGATTTTGAAGTACAGGTACTCCATTACTTGTCTACTCCCTTGATTCGCTCGTAACTTCTACCGCCGGACAGCCCTAACATGCCAAGAAGCAAAGGCATCATGACGCCTGCATCAGCTTGCGGTATTTCAACACCGAACCCAGCCGCGATGGGCGCTATTAGAAAGTTCACCATAAGCCCCAGCACACACGTGTAACCGGCTAAGGGACGCCAACTCGATTGAAACCAGTTGCCTTTTGCATCGAGCTTCAAGATTTCTATCTGCTCTAACGCAATCTCTTGCCCATGTTTCTCGGACATCGTGGCGATCTCGTGAGCCAAAGCCGCCGCCTTGTCCTTATCTTTGATAACCTTGCCAAGCAGCCCGCTTACAGGGCCTATCAGCTGTCCTACTAAACTCATCGTTACTCCTAGTACAAATAGCTATAAACGGGTATCAGACGGTCAGGTATTACCTCGAACCCGTCTTGTAGCGCCTGCTCAAGTGTTTCTACCGTTGGGCCTAATAACGTAGCAATACCGCCCTGCCCCCACTGAGCACTCTGCTGAGCCTGCATCACCAACCCTAATGGGCCATAGATACCGGTCTTCTCGATGGCGGTGAACAGGTAATCACCCCACTTCATGTTGTCAGTGCGGAAGTAGTTCTTATCGTTAAGCCCCAGCGTAATTGCCTCGGCAACGCCTTGTTTCGCATACTCGCGAAGCTCCATACCCATCATTGCCAGCGGTAGCGATGCGACTGCACCTAAGGCCAACATAGCCCCAATGTTGCTGACTCGGGTTCTGGAGTCCTGCCCTTCGTTTCGGGCGCTCAGCTCATTGATTGCACCCGTTGTGATGACCTTGTGAAACGCATAGAAGTAAGACTTCAACTGCCAGATCAACATAAATCTGGGGTCAGATGCCCAAATTGGCCGTTCGGCGGCGTTGGGGCGCAGAATAGAACTTTCAACAAACTTATACAGTGCGTCGCTGACCCGCTTACCTTCAGGTGTAGATAGGTCTCTGACTACCAATCGTCGCTTCGGGTCTTTTGGATCCGCGACATCTTTACTGCTGCCCATCCAAGTTTTCACATCTTGAGCACTGACACCTAAATCACGGAGGTATCTAGCAGAGTTGGGATTTCCGGTCGCATTCTCTGCGTGGCGGATCAGGAATTGAACGCCCATACCCGTAGCAAACGTCCGTGTGAAGTTCGTGTACTGGTCAAGCAAAGTCACACGAAAGAAAGTATCAGTCCACTTGCGAGCCTGCGGATCGAGAAACTCCTGTTCCGCTGCCGTTATGTAACCGTTTGTTAACGCGTCGTTCGATACAACCCCAATATCCTCGGCTAGTTCGCGGGCCTCCGATTTCGTCAGAGACTCTTTCATCGTCCTAAATGCGTACTCAAGCGAACTAAAGTCTTTTGAATTGATGATCGGCCCAGCAAGTTCTGGCAGAGATCCGATGACCGCTAATGGCAACAACAAGGTGTACTGCGCTGCTGCTAAGTAGCTTTGCGTCTTGCGCCAAAACGGATCCATCGTCTGATTACCGTAGCCAAGGTACGCATTGATAACGCCCATAGCTTCTTTGCGGTTTTCATCTTCTAAGCCATCAAGCAGCGGCTGAAGCATCTCGGTGCCGTCAGCTGCCTTCGTCGCTCGATTCCATTCCACACGTTTGGTCAACTGATTTAAGTAGACCTGCAGAGCATCATTAGGATCTACCAAGAAGTTAATTGAGTTGGGATCATTCGGATCGCCCATTAAGGCTTCACGCGGCACGTTAGCAGTTAGCTCACGCGCTTCCTGTACGCCAGACGCTGGGTCTAGCTCAGGTATCTTGAGGTCATTGTTCTGTACAGCCTCATGATACTGAACCATCCTAGAGACAGCGGCTCTAACCGACTCTACATTGGCGTCTGGGTTGTACTGCATGATCAACGCCATGTAAGCGTCTGGGTTGTCACTGACAGCCAACAAGTTATGTACGACTGGGAAGTAGTCCTCGGCAAACTGGATTCGTTGCCCCTCGGGGTAACCGGCTTGTGCAGGCTCTATATACTCGTCATATACCCGCTTCAAGAACTCTCTAACCTGCGCAGCTTGCGCCAACATAACGTCGGTATCCATGCTTCGATCACCTGCAGCTTGAGCCACAGCCCGTTGCACAGCTGGATCATTAGGATCGCCCACCATGTCGGCAAACATCTTGCGCAGCTGCCGCTGGGCTCGGTCTCTGCGCTTAAGCATTCCTACTCGACCGCGAGTACCTTCTTGCTGCGCCTCTACATAGAAAATGTCCGCGATTTCTGGACTGGCTATTTTGCGGAGGTAGCTGTCTGCTGTGTACAGGAACTTGCGTACCGCGTTAGTACGCGGATCTCTGCGAATCTGATTGATGATGTTACGAATTTGATCAGCAAGGGTAGCGCCACTGAAATCTGCAGTGGTGCCATCTGGCCGATCAACACCTTTGTCCATACCTTCGACAACGTCATTAAGATTACGGACGTGATACGCGGTGTTTATACCGCCAGCCGCTGATGCAGTCCTAGCTGCAGTAGCTTCGTTATTTCTTGCGTTGGCTTGGTTGGCGCGAACAACGTCCTGCATATACGCCTCGAACGTCTCATCGACGGTGCCAAACCGCTTACGTAATACAGACCGAATAGAAGTCCACATTTTGCGTAGCTTATCGACCAAACGCTTGAAATAGCTTTCTTCTAAGGTACGGGCTTTACTATTGCGGTACTCGCCAAACGACCAAGCGGCTACTTGATCTGAATACCATTCTTCAAACCCCAGAGCTGGGTTTTGAGATTGTTGATACGCTGACCACAACTTTTTGAATATAGGTTTTTCAATCAGACCTTGCATTTCTTCGCGGAAGAATGCGTGGCCCAACTCGTGAGAAGCTATCAGCGCAGTCTCTAGGGCATTGTTAGTCTTAAGATCGTTTACAAGAATAAAGTTGGCATCCGCAAAGCCCACCATGCGGCCTAGACCCGTATCTGAATTTATAAGGTTTTGTGCCTCTTCAAATACGCGCTGCGCAACTACAGGATCAGAAAACTGCTGCCGAAAAACCCCAGCAGAGTCTGCATCGGCTAACTGGGACATGAGGATTACGTCTACGGGTCTCTTCATGCCGAGCTTTGACATAGCTGCATTCAAAACATTAACTACAAGAGCGACTGTAGAACTGTCGGTATCTGCGGCCAACGGCATGTTAACGCTGGCGTTTCGCCGTTTCGTCGACTGCGTCGAGTATCGATGCGTAGGAGCAGCAACGTCATCGATTAATCGGCTTCCTGTATTATTACCGAACAGCTGAGTCTCACCGCCTGCTTCAAAAGCTGCGCCCTCGGGAGTGTCAAATCCTTCTTGGGCCGCACCAGCATCGGTTACGGTTTCGTATGTAGCTATCGGATTACGCGGTGACGATTGTTGCTCCGCTGACGCCCGTGGAAGAATTCTTATAACCCCCGTCTGTCCTTGCTGAGAGTCAGGGTAATCAAAGATCTCGGCAGTATTTCGATCTCTAGCGTCTCGATCAAAGCCAGCATCCCTGCGCGTCTCGGGGGCATCAAATTCTGGCTCAACCTCCATCGGCAAGTTGCTACGCAAAACGTCAGCGATAGTTGCAGGTTGATCGTTAATGAACCCCGCCCGCGTATTAGCAAACTCACCCAACGCAGCGATGTTTGCAGCAGACGGTGTGACTGCTGCACGAAGGAACGCATCTAACAAACTGCGATCAGAGCTTACAGGTGACAGCACGCCGACCTGAGCTTCTTCCGCCTGAAGCTCTCGAACGCTATCAGGAACCTCTTGGTCTCGTGGCGCTGTGAGGCTTTGAGTTCTATCTCGCTGATTTTTCTTTGGCTTTTTACCAAGTCGAATCTCATAGCCGCCTTGAATCAGGGCCGAGACCATCGCCACTAAATTAGCGCCAACATTCTGACGGCCATCAGGGTCACGAAGCTGTTGAACTCTTCGGCCAGCTTGAGCCAGAGACAACAGACTTACCTCGGACTGACTGCCATCAGGTCGAACAATAACTGCGTTTCTGTTCTCGGGTCGCTGCTGCGAAGCCTGAGACACCTCGTTCTGAAGGAAGCGTGCGATTGGGAGCCTGACGATCTCTGTCTCGCCTGCATCGTTTTGGCGTCGGGTCTTAAACACTTCTTGCTCGAAGTTTCGAACTGTCAGCTGCGTGCGACCAGATGGGCCTTCCGGTTGACTGACTTCAACTTCAAGGCCTTCGCGCCCAACGCGATTTGCGGCCCGAAGCGCAGAATCGGACATACTACCGAACACATCGCTGTCCCAATCAGTCTCGCCAAATAGATTGTCGTATTCGTTACGCAGGGCTTGAGTATCGCTGAACACGGGGAAAGCGCCGTCTTCGCCACGTTGACGGCTAACATAGTTGTAGTCGGTGACGTCCTCTAGCTCGTCAATGTTAAAAGACGGATCGCTTAGGTCTGTGCCCTCGAAGGCTTCGACCACCTCATCGGGCAAATCCATATTACGAACAACTGGGCCTTGCTCGTCGGACAGGCGCTGAGCGCGATCCCTCGCAGCATCTTTGACATCAACGATGGTATAAGTGTCACCCTTCGCCTTATTCATAATGCCTTCGGCTGCGGCAACGGCTGCGGGCAACGTCTCGTCGGACGCGACCTCTTCAGAGATTATTTGACCTCTGGCGTTACGCACCTGTACCACACGGTCACCGCCAGCAGCTGGCTTAGAAGCCCCGTAACCCAATGCGCCTGCTAAAACTTGATCTGTAGCACCGCCTTTTATTACTTCTTGTACTACATCTGCATACTGTGAAACGACAGTACCACGGCCTGGGACGAACGCCGCAAAGACGCGCTGCCCGTTTATCTCAAGATTTCCGTTTAGCTTCCCGTTAGCGGACACGCCCAGAGCAGGCTCAGATCCTTCGATCCACACCGCGTCTTTCGTGCTAGCTGGATCAAGCATGGACTCAAGCTGAGCGTTAATATCTGCCTGCGGCTCAGGATTACTGAACTGTGGGTCTACGCCGCCGGTCTCTTCTTCACTACTCTTCTGATTTACTTGTTGCTCTTGCCCTTGGTCTAGCCAAGTTCGAGCTTGATCCATAACACCGGAGAGCGTGTCGGGAGCATTTCCAATCTCACGAGCAGTTCCACCAAGCCCTGCTGCCGCTGAACCAGCCGCCCCACCACCGAAGAACGCCGCAAACGCGGCTTCGCCAAGTCTTAGTTTTGCATCTTGGCCGCTGAAGTTTTCGTCCATTTGTGAACGGTTAGCTACAGCAATACCTTCCTGAGCTAATTCTGTTGAGGCCTCAATTGCACCGCCTCGGAAAAATCCTGCGGCGATGTCATTGGCCAACCGACCCATAACGGTGCTGTCGCCAGTAGACAGTTTTTTTGCTTTCTCTCCAACTAGACGTAGCAAGGCTACTTCGCCGCCGACGCCTATTGCAGCCTGTGGCGCTGCGACAAAACCGGCTCTAAGTGCTTCTATCGGATCAAGATCACGCCCAGACTCCAGTGCTTCGCTCAAATTGCTACCCGCAAGCGGCACGTATTCAGAAACACCGGCTCCCGCCAATGCACCAGTTTTAGCTGCTGCCCCCACACCACTTGCGCGGTACAAGTCCCATGCAGACTGAGCAATGTCCAAATCCGATGGACTGGCTGTGCCTTTAGCGACCTTCTCCAATGATTCGGAAAGTATTTTCTTCGCCGCAGCTCTACTCGAACTACCGAGAATTGCACGCCCAGCAACAGCAGTCACAGAACCAACCCCCGCACCGGCTACAGTGCTGACAGCAGAAGGAACTAACTGCCCAACCCCACTGGCAACCTGATTGAAAAAGCCGCCTACAGTCGGTTCGTTTATGAACTCTTCAAACGACTCGACGCCTTGGAGGTAGTCGGCTGCGCGTTCTTGGTTCATCCGCGCTTCTCGGACATTATCAGCAGCGAACTCGTCAGCGCCAACTAACGTACCTGCAAGCGCTTGGAAGTAATCGACATCTGCCGACAGCCCTTTGATCCCCGCGTCTACGCCGCGCCCAAACGTCTCACCAAGTGAATTAGGCGCACCCCGCCTAAACTGCGGTAACGGCCGCTGCAAGTCAGTCTGGCTCTCACGACCAAACTGTTGATTTAAGAAATCGGCAACAGGATCAGCCATATTAGTTCTGCGTCTCTAGTGCGCCTTCGTCTTTAAGTCTGCCTTCGTCTTCAAGCTGTTGGAGGAATAGCCGATACGGGGCGTCACCGATTTCTCGCTTTAAGTCAGCGGGGGTAACACCGTTCCGATACACACCGCCCTCGGGGTTCTTAAATCTGAACCGCTTCGGCAAGTTTTCACCGTCAAGTTCGATTTCCAGCTGCGAGTAGTCTACGGCTGAGGTTCGGATGTCCCCTGTACTCAAATTATCTTCTAGGGAAAAGCCGCTGTTCGGTTTACGTGCTATCAACGCCTGTATAGTGGCGACAGTTGCACTTCTAAACACGCCGTTGAACGCTTCGCGTTCCGCCGCAGATTTATTGGGATCCCGTGCGCCGTCGAAAGCATCTTGCCCTGCTCCACCATCCCACAACTGGCGACTGCGGTTTAAGAAAGACGGTCGATTCGCGTTGACACGCTCCATCGCTTTTATTTGCGCTGCACTCATGCCTTCGACATCACGGGGTGTCTCTATCCCTAATGTCGACTGAAGAGCTTGTCGCACGGGGTCGACGTTCTGCGCAATGCGATCTCTGTCGGCTTGAGCAAGTTTATCAGCCTGATCAACGCGTTCAGCCTGAAACTCTCTGTCAGTTTGATCACGTCCTCTGCTTTTATCCTGAGCATCAAGCTGCTGATTCTTAGTAAGCGTGAAACTGCCCGTATCAAGAGCATTGAGCAATGCAGTAGAAACATTATTGCGAGTGCTCGTATCTTGGCTAGTTGCCGCCGCAAGCCCCAAAGCAGCGAACTTCGTCGTGATATCGGCTGTTTCAAGATCCATCTGAGAATTGATGTTTTGATCGATCAAGTGCTGCCTAACCTGCGCAACCTGATCTTCTGTAATGTTTAGCTGTCCAGACGCCAACGCATCGGCAAATGCCCTTGGGTCATTCTTTGCAGAAGCAGCTAACTTGCCGAACTCGGCGGCGACATCGACCACAGTCGCTTCTCTAACGGGTATATACCCCTCCAACTGAGCGATGTAGGCATCATATTGCGCTAGTGCCTTGTCCACTTGGGGCTGACTGACGCGCTGCTCGTTGAGCTGCTTTGCATACGCTTCGCGGGCCACCTTACGGTTAGCAAGTTCTGAAGGTATGTTCTTTATTAATTCGGCACGGCGAGTCGCCAATTCACTTTGACGCACATCTCGCTCTGCACCGGTAGTCTGCTGCTCAAAGGGCCCTGAAGCTTTAGTGCGCAAATCTTCACTTTCTTGGAAGTTCTGCTGCAACTCGGAAACAAGATTAGAGAATTCAGTCTGCTGCCCCGGTTTATTACTAAAGAGCGCAACTGGGCCGCCAGCCACTAAGCTAGCCGTTGGGGTAAATGGCTGATCCGACAAGGGGTCGCGTATCGGGCTTTCTGGGCCAAGGTACTCGGCGGAAGGGTCTGTGGCTACATCAGCAGTTTCAAACTGAGCCGAGTCAATGCCAAACGATTTAAGCAGCTCAGCACGAGCTTCAGGGTCATCCGCTGTATTGACGAGCATCGCTTGCGCTTCCCGCATAAATCCAGCGTTGCCAACCTTCGCAGCTAAAGCAGTTACACTTGCGCGGACTTGATTCTCTCTTGATGCGATGACAGATTTTCTAGCCAAATCCGCAATTCGAAGCTGAGACAGATCAACCTTTGACGAATCTATTCTTGGAATTATCTCGTTCGACCACTGAGATCTTACGAAGCGTTGAAGATCTTCTTCCGTAAGCTCTACGACCTGTTCGTTATCTGCAGAGCTGGCACCATCGGTCAACGGCACTGGGGGTTCGTCCGTCCCCTTACCCCGAAGTAGAACCCGTGTTGTCCCAGAGCTTTTGTCGTAATCGAATCCGGCGACCTCCATATCTCGAAACTGGCCGTCTCCAGTTTGGGAAATCAAGGCCTCAGAATTGAGATCAAGGAGGTCGATTATTTCGCTTTTGTTTTTTAATCGGCCATCCTGATCCCGAGCAAAAAAATCATCGCCTAAATCCATACCATCAATAGTTAGCCAGCCCTCGGTTGCAAACTGCCGCGCCCGCTCTGTGGCGTAGTCCCCCCGAACCTCATCGCCATACTTATCTCGTGCGAGTTTTTGAACATCTTCTGCCGTATCAGCATTTTGCTTCAAAACCTTGGTGCGATTAGCCATGTTTTGTTCATTTATCGGGTTCGCACGTTCGATCTCGGTTTGCTGCCGCTCTGCTAGCGCCTGAGCGTCCTGCTCCTGCTTATATGCAAGATCAAACTGCCGAGTTCTTTCATCCAAAGTTCGATTGTCGAGATCCAGCACACGGTTGCGGTACTGATTCTCAAATCTCGACTGATTCGCTTGTTGCGCCAATGTCATACCGCCGAGGAACGCATCACCTATACTTCTTGCCATGATCTTTCCCTATATCGCCAACGCGATGATTGCTGCTGCGCCAAGCCCACCGATAGTGCTATAGGTCTGAGCTTTGGATTGCGCTTTCGCATTGTTGTATGCCTGCTCGCGCTGATTCGCTAAACCTGCGGCATTGGACAGCCCTGCTTGTGATGATCTAGCTACGCCCTGACCAATGTTGATTAAGTCAGACAGTAGCCGCTGATTTGCCTCACGCTGGGCTATACGCGCATCACCAAGAGCTTGGATCGATCCCAATGTGTTAGATCGTTGGAGACCTGCTTGTTGTTGCTGCTGCTGTGCGGGGGTTAACTGCCCGCCGAACCGTGAAACATTTCTTCCAGCAATACCGCTAGCAAGTCCGGCGGCTTTTGCTGAATCGTCGCGAGCAGTATCAATCAGCGAGGTGTCGTTCTGCGCCTGCTGAATTAGTTCGTCTTCAAAACCACTGTAATTGCGCAGGAAATTCATGTAATCCGCACGGGACATATCGGCATACGCTTTTTCAGGGTCTGCTACTGTCGGTAACGCGCCAATCGTTGAGCCCCTAAATTCGCCCATAGAAGTCGGGTTACTAAAGCCGCCCATGTATTCGTAGGCCATCAGTTACTCCTAAAAGGACTGAACGGGTTGCTGGGGTCGTAAATAGTCCCCGACTGATTCATTCGATTCACAATTGAGATGCCCCGCTGACCTTGAGAATTAACTGGCGTAAAGAACGACCCTTGTACTTGTTGAGGTGGCCCTGCCAAGCGATTTCCATCAGCGTCAGTAGGCGCTTTCATCCCTGTCGTACGCTTGTTATTGATACCGGTTATCAGTGCGCTACCGGCGATCTGAGCTGCCGCAGCGTTACGCGCATTGCGCTCCATTTGCTTAGCTTTCGCGTTGCTTAATTGAGTCGAAGTTTCCATACGTGCCGCATCCGCTAAGCCGGACGCAGCGTCTGCTGATTGCTGCCGTGCAACACCAAGTACGTTTGTACGAAGCTGATTTTGAATGCCTGTACCCTTCGCACCCGCTTGGCCTAACTGACCCACCGCCGCGTTTGCTATCTCACCAGAACGATTTAATTCCTGCGTATTTCTAAACGACAGGTCACTAGTCAACGCCTGCATGGTATCCGCATTAGCTCGTCCACGAAGAGCGCGAGTGGGGTCATCGCTCTTTGACTGATCGCGCATGTTCTTGAGTAGCTCGCCGTACTTCCTGTCAAACGCGTTTTTATCGGCCATCGCAACCGAAGCGCTGATCTTCTCTGACTCGCTAGCTTCGTACTCTTGTTTCTTTGGTTTACTGCCCATTGCTTAACCTGTACCTGTAAACAACCTGATCTATTTCCCAACCCTGATCTATCAGGATTGGTTCCATTTGCCGTACCGTAGTTCGCACCTCAAGTGCCTCTACGCCGATTTCAGAAGCTACCTTCTTAAAGAAGCCCTGATACTTGAGAACATTTCGCTGACCCTGCTCATCGGAGTACGCAAGCCAGACAAGGAGGGTCTTCTTGGATGTGAATCCATCCACCTCAATAGTCGTGACAACAAACCCTTCAGGCGCTTTCCAATAGAGCGCATTCCCTGCAACC
>Ga0315320_10001448_pt1 | contig 19716 bp, 15 predicted proteins | sample M140m21515metaG_FD_203458 | JGI IMG/M metagenome (GOLD analysis project Ga0315320, IMG submission 203458) | Ammonia-oxidizing marine archaeal communities from Monterey Bay, California, United States - M1 40m 21515 | ecosystem: Environmental > Aquatic > Marine > Coastal | place: USA: California... | reverse complement strand
ACCGACGAGAAAGGGCGTTTTCTCCCGTACTGGCGTCGTGACGATTCGGCCGCGACGGGAATGTCGCTCGAGCCACTGGTCGACATGGAGTCGCCGGGAAGTCTCTACTACCAGGAGCCCCGGCGTCTCTTCGAAGAGACCGGCGTCGCGTCGAGCGTGATCACGAAGCCCTACACCTACGGCGGCGTGCCGCTGATCGAGCAGACCCACCCCATCATCATCGATGGGCGGTTTCTGGGGATCGCGGGCGTCGATCGTTCCCTGGCCGATCTCGAGGGACGCCTTCTGATGCTCCGCCGGGATCTCGGCGGTGAAAGCGATCTCTTTCTCGTGACGCGAGGTCGATTCATCGCGACCACCCTCGACGATCGGGTCGACGCATCGAATCGTCTGCAGGAGACCGAGGTCGAGGCGAGCCCCTTCGCATCGCTCCTCGCCGAATTCGAGGAACGTTCGGAAACGGCGGAGAGCTTCGTGATCGAGGCGATTGATCCGGTGCTCGGGGTTCCGTGCATCTACGCGGTCAGCATGGTCCGCCCGGGCGACTGGGCGCTGGTGGTGCGACAGCCCGTCTCGGTGGCGGCCGCACCCGCCCGGAACCTGCTCGCCAAGAACGCGATCACCGTCGGCCTCGGGCTGCTCGTGTGTGGTGGCATCCTGGTGTTCGTGCTGCGACCGACCATCGGCCGGATCGAACGATCCGCACACGTCGTCGAGCTGGTCGCGGACGGTCGACTCTGCACCGAGATCCGATCCGACGATTCCAGAGACGAGACCGGTCGACTGGTGCGATCGGTCGAACGCATGACCTCGCGACTTCGCGATCTCGCGGGCGACGTCGAAGGTGCTCGCCGTGAATTGTGCGACGTCGAAGCGGAGGTCGCCGAGACGACGACCCGTGAAGCGGAGGTCGCCACCGGCTTCGGGGCGAGTGCTTCGGAGATCGCCGCCGCGGTCCGCGAGATCGCCACCACCACCGAGGAACTCGCGGGGGAGGTCCGTCGGGTCGATCGACGGGCGGCCGAGACCGCGAAGACCATGGACGCCGATCAGTCGCGGCTGGGCGACATGTCCGCATCGATGAACGCGGTCGAATCCGCGACGAGCGACATCGCGGTCCGACTCGGCGAGATCAACCGGCGTGCGGGCGAGATCACCGGAGTCGTCGACACCATCGGAAGGATCGCGGAACAGACGAATCTGCTGTCGGTGAACGCGGCGATCGAAGCGGAGAAGGCCGGGGAGTATGGGACCGGTTTTCTCGTGGTGGCCCGCGAGATCCGCCGGCTCGCCGACCTCACCGCGAATGCGACGGGAGACATCACGACGACGGTCCAGGAGATGCAGGCCGCGGTCTCGACCGGCGTCATGGAGATGGATCGTTACACCGACCGGGTCCGAAGGACGGTGGAGCAGACCGGCGAACTTTCGCAGAGTCTCGCGCTGGCGATCGACTCCGCCGGCGAGAACGCGGTCGCCTTCGGGCGGGTGGCGGAGGGCGTCGGTTCCCAGGCGGCCGGCACCAGGCAGATCAACGAAGCCATGGGTGGACTGACGAGCAGTGCGGACAGCGCGAACGAATCCTCCCAGCGGCTCCAGGACGTCTCGGCGAGACTCGGACATGCCACCGAGATGCTCGGCCGGTCGTTGGCCGAGTGGGATCTGCGCAAGGATGAGACGTCCTGATGCAGGTGCTGGAACTGGCCATCGAAGGCAGGGGCTTCGCCGTCCCGACCACGCACGTCGAAGAGGTCGTGCCCATGGTCGAGACCCGCTCCCTGCCGGAGTCACCGCCCTGGTTGATCGGGATCTTCGATCACCGTGGGGCATTGACGCCGCTGCTGGATCTCCATCTCCTCGTCGGTGCCGATCCAGCGAGATCGCTCGTGGGAAGTCGAATCATGGTCGTCCGAATGACGACCGGCGAGTCGAGGGATCCGGATGGAGCACGGCGGACGGTCGGGCTTCTGGCCGAAAGCGTCGAGGAGGTCGTCGATGTGGAACCGGGCGGTGAGGAGGATTTTCCGGGTCTGCAGACCGAGTCGCACGCCTATCTTGGAAGCGTGATTCGAAGGAATGGAACGACGATCCAGATGATCGATCCCGATCGCATTCTCGATCCTTCGGATCACGAGACCCTTTTCGGACCCGCGACGGAATGAACGCGCTCGTGACGGAACCCACCGATCAGCTACGACGCATCGCGGCCCTCGCCGGTCTGGAATCCGATCTCCTCGGACAGCCCGGGGTTCGTCGCTGGATCGATCGTCGTGCTTCCGCACTCGGGCTCTCGGCGTCGTCGTATCAGGATCGACTCGTCGCGATGGAATCCGAGCGCCGCCTCCTGTCCGAGCAGGTCGCCGTTCCCGAGAGTTGGATCAACCGATATCCGGCCTCGTTCGAGCTCCTTCGAGATCGCGGCCTCGCGGCGTGTTCCGGCAAGGAGACGTTCCGAGTGGCGAGTCTCGGATGTGCGGGCGGTCAGGAACCGTTCACGGTCGCCGCGGTGCTGTCCGACGCCGGCGTGCCGCGTGACCGGATCGAGATCATCGCGGTGGATCGAAGTCGATCGGCGGTCGACGTCGCGCGGTCCGGACTTCTTCCCTCGATGGCGGTCCGGGACGAACTCCCATCGACTTGGCGGGCGAGATTCAAGCCCGAAGGCACGAGTTGGAGAGTGGATCCCGAGATCCACGCGATGGTCCGGTTCGTGGAGGCGGACATCCTCACGGATCCACTTCCGATCGCGGCGGGAAGTTGTGACGTGGTCCTGTGTCGAAACGTCCTCATCTATCTCGACGGCGAGGCCCGGCGGCGACTCTGTCTTCGAGCCGCGGCCTTGTTGAAGACCGACGGAATCCTGCTCGCCGGTCACGCCGATCCGCCGGCGGATCTCGGGCAGGTGCTCGACGCGATGGACGTTCCAGGCGGGTTCGCGTGGCGGACGGTCTCGGAGAAGGGATCGGCCCGACCGAGCGTGGATCCGCCCGCTCGATCGCCTCGGCCATCCGTCGCTTCGGGCGGTTCACGAGCCGTTCCTCGGACGGAGCGTCGACCAGGGAGATCAGTCATCCCGGATGCCGCATCGGTGCGGAGACTCGCGGATGCCGGCCGCATCGATGAAGCCCGGGTCGCCGGCGAAGCGATCCTCGAAGGAAGCCCCGACGACTTGCGAATCCGTTTCCTCCTCGCCTTGATCGAACGGGAGGACGGCCGTCTCGATGTGGCCCGTGAACATCTTCGTCGCCTGCTCTACCTCTCGCCGGATCATGTCGAGGCGCTCTTGATGATGGTGTCGATCGCGGAAGCCGAAGGAGACCTGCCGGCCGCGGCTCGTCATCGGCGGCGACTGGATCGGATCGACGTGGACCCCGGGGAGGCATCGCGATGACGGAACCCACGAACGAAGCCGGGTCAGGGTCGCCTGCGGATCCGAGACGTGCGATGCGTCGGCTGCTCGAACGCGATCTCGACGACGTCGCGCTGGCCGAGAACACGCGATTGGTCGGCCACCGCCATGAGACGGTGCAGACGGACGAACTCACGGCGTTGATCGTGCGGATCGGGGGGGAGTGGCTCGGATTCGATGCGCTCTTCGCGGGACGGGTCCATGATCCAGGCGTCGCTCGACGCGTGCCACATCGTCATGCGGAGCATCTCGCCGGAATCGTCGCGGTCGACGGAGAGATCGTTCCCGCCGCGCGACTCGACCGCCTGCTCGATCTCACGGCCGACGCGGTTCCCCCGGATCCCAGGCTCGTGATCGTCGGCCCCGTGGATCGACGCTGGGCGATTCCGGTCGACGAGGTGGAGGGGATGGTCCGAATTCCTCGTACGGACGTCGTGGATTCGCCCGCGACCGTCGCTGGTTCGCTCAATCGACACACCATCGGACTGCTCCCGCTCGGGGATCGCCACGCCGCGCTGCTCGATTCCGACCGAATCCTCGATCTCCTCGATGGAGGCCTGCGATGAGCGATCTCGGCGGCTTTTCGATGTTCGATCTCTTTCGCGAGGAAGCGGAGACGCACTGCGCATCGCTCGAGGTCGGACTCCTGCAGCTCGAATCCGATCCCGGCGATTCGAACGTCGCGATCGAGCCCCTGATGCGGGCCGCGCACTCCGTCAAGGGGGCCGCGCGGATCATCGGGCTCGATGTCGCGGTGGGGCTCGCACATGCGATGGAGGACGTCTTCGTCGCGGTTCAGGGAGGGGATGAAGCGCTCAGCGCAGGCCGGGTCGATCAACTGCTCGCGGGCACCGATCTCCTGCGTGGTCTTGCATCGATCGAGGAATCGGCGATCGAGCCCTGGTCCGCCGAAAACGAGTCCGCGATCAACGCCCTCGTCGACTCGCTCGGGAAGCCGGCGGATGCCGTCGTCGATGCGGCGCCCACGCAGCCTCCGGCCTCCGGGCCGGTCGAGGTCACCACGTCGCCCGAACCGTCGGAGGTTGCGAAGGCCTCTATATCGCCCGACTCACCGGAGACTGCGAAGGCCTCCATATCGCCCGACTCACCGGAGACCCCGCGGTCCTCCGAGACGCCCGCAGCGACGGTTCCGGACGAGCCCCCGGCGCCGAACGCGGTGTCGGGATCTCCAGTTGAGGAGTCACGGACGGTTCGAGTCGATTCCGGTCGACTGGAACGGATGATGCGACTGGCCGGCGAGGTCATGGTGACATCACGGCGTTTTCTCGGCGTTCGCGAGCAGGTGGTGGGACTGGACCGTCGTCTCGAGTCGATGGAGGACGGGGTGGGGGCGGCGTTTCGCGATGCCGGTGATCCACTGCCGAAACTCCGACGAGACGTCGACGAGGGACGCCGTGCGGTTTCGGAACTCGTCGAGGAGCTCGATGGCCTGCTTCGCCGGACCGAGGAGATCTCCGCCGATCTCTACGGCCAGGTCCTCGGCAGTCGGATGCGACCCTTCGAAGACGGTGGGCACGGATTTCCCCGCATGATCCGGGACCTCGCGCGGACCCTCGGCAAGAAGGTCCGGTTCGAAGTCCGTGGTGGGCGGACCCGCGTCGATCGCGAGATCCTCACCGCGCTCGAGGCGCCGCTCACCCATGTGCTGCGGAACGCCGTCGATCACGGAATCGAGGTCCCCGACGTGCGACGATCCGCGGGCAAGGACGAGTCGGCGTCGCTGGTGCTCGAAGCGAGACACCAGGGTGGGATGCTGCTGGTCAAGGTGCGCGACGACGGTGGTGGAATCGATCCCGAGGCGCTGCGGCGCCGGATCGTCGAACGAGGAATGGTCGACCAGGCGATGGCGGAGCGGTTGGATGGACCCGAGCTTCACGACTTCCTCTTCCTTCCCGGATTCTCGACGGCATCGTCGGTGACCGAGGTGTCCGGACGCGGGGTCGGACTCGACGTGGTCCAGTCGATGGTGCACGAAGTCGGAGGCGCGGTCCGCGTCGAATCCACGCCCGGCGTGGGAACGACGTTCGAACTCCAGTTGCCGGTCACGCGGTCGGTGGTTCGAGCCGCGCTCGTGGAGGTGGACGGCGAACCGTTCGCCATGCCGCTCGCGAGACTGGACCGCGTCCTTCGAGTGCCCGCATCCGAGGTGACCACGGTCGAGGGGCGGCGACAGTTCTCCCACGAAGACGGGATGATCGGCATGATTCGTCTTTCCACGCTGCTGGAGCTGACCGGATCCGAGGATGATCCCGAGGTCGAGAGCGTGGTCGTCGTCGGCGATGCGTCGGGACGGTACGGGCTCGTGGTCGATCGCTTCCTCGGTGAACAGGATCTGGTGGTCCGTCGCCTCGATGATCGGTTCGGACGGATTCCGCACGTCGCTTCGGTCGCGATGCTCGATGACGGCAGCCCGCTCTTCATCATCGACGTCGAGGACGTCCTGAAGTCGATCCATCAACTGCTCGGCGACGGCCGGCTTCGCGGGACCGGTCGAGCGAAGACCACCTCGGAGTCGGAGAAGGTGACGCGGGTGCTCGTGGTCGAGGATTCGATGACGGTTCGCGAGGTGGAGCGACAGATTCTCACCCAGATGGGCCTGCACGTCGATGTCGCGGTCGACGGGGTGGACGGATGGAACGCCCTGCAATCCGGTTCCTACGACCTCGTGGTGACCGATGTCGACATGCCGCGAATGAACGGCATCGAATTCGTCACCACGCTCCGCGCCGACGAGCGATTCAAGCGGATTCCGGTGGTGGTGGTGTCGTACAAGGATCGCGAGGCGGATCGACTTGCGGGCATGCACGCCGGGGCGGACGCCTATCTGACCAAGGGAAGTTTTCGCGAGGGGTCGTTCGTCGAGACGGTCCGTGATCTCCTGGGAATCGACGCATGAGAGTCGCGATCGTCAACGATCTCCGGATGGCGACCGAGGCACTGCGTCGGATCGTCGAGATGCAGGACGGCCTCGAACTGGCGTGGACCGCGATGGACGGACGGGAAGCCGTCGAAAAGGCGGGCGAGGATCTCCCCGATCTGATCCTCATGGACCTGGTGATGCCCGAAATGGATGGTGAGACCGCCACGCGGATCATCATGGAGGAGCATCCCTGCCCGATCCTGGTGGTGACCGCCTCGGTGACCGGCAACGCGAGAAGAGTCGTCAAGGCGATGGCGGCCGGGGCGATCGATGCGGTCGAGACGCCGACCTTCGGTCTCGACGGGCGATTCGCAGGGGACGGGCCCTTGATCGATCGGATCGATCGACTGATGCGGGATCCCGCCGGATTCGGAGACGTTGCAGCGACATCGCGTCCGAACCCGCCCCCGATCGACAGGGTGACTTCATCTCCGGGGCGGCCTTCCATCATGCTGATCGGTGCGTCGACCGGGGGGCCGCAGGCGATTCGCACGGTCATCTCCTCGCTTCCACGCCCGCTATCGATACCGGTGGTCGTGGTCCAGCACATCGATCACCAGTTCGTGGGCGGCCTGGTCCACTGGCTTCAGGAGGTCACGGGACACACCGTGGTCGAGTCGGCGCCCGGTGCGATCGAACCGGGCGTGGTCGTGGTCGCGTCGACCAACGAACATCTGGTCCTGAGCGACCGCGGTTATGCTCATCGTCCGGATACCGAAGATCGCCTTCACCGACCATCGGTGGACGAACTCTTCGCCTCCGCGGCGGAGACGTCGCATCATGGGATCGCGGTCCTCCTCACGGGCATGGGAACCGACGGGGCCGTGGGCCTGGCGCGACTTCGGGCGGCGGGCTGGCACACCATCGCCCAGGACGAGGCGTCGAGTGCCGTCTGGGGGATGCCCGCGGCGGCGATCCGAGCCGGTGCCGCGGTCGAGACGTTGCCGCTCGATGAAATCGGACCCAGGGTCGCAAGCCGGCTCGGCGTACCCGGAGACACCAGATGACCGATTCACAGAACGAGCGTCCCAGTGGAATCCGCGTGCTGCTCGTCGACGACCAGGCGATGATCGGCGAGGCGGTGCGACGCATCCTCGCCGCGGAGGAGGGCGTCGCCTACGCGTACTGCCAGGATCCCGCGAAGGCGATCGAGACCGCGAGCGAATTCAATCCCACGGTGATCCTGCAGGATCTGGTGATGCCCGAGGTGGACGGGCTCGATCTCGTGACGGCCTATCGGGAGGCACCGGACACCGCGGAGGTTCCGATCGTCGTCCTGAGTTCCCGTGAGGAGGGGACCACGAAGGCCGAGGCTTTCCGGCGCGGCGCGAACGACTACATCGTCAAGCTTCCCGACGCCCTCGAACTCGTGGCCCGCATTCGATATCACAGTGCCGGCTACATCGCGGCGATCCAGCGAAACGAGGCGTTTCGCCTGCTCGAAGTCAGTGAGTCGCATCTCCGCGGCGAATTGCAGAAGGCCGCGAACTACGTCGAGAGTCTTCTCAGCGAGCCGATCGAAGGAATCATCTCGACGCGGTGGTCGTTCATTCCGTCGGCGTCGCTCGGCGGAGACAGCTTCGGATACCACTGGATCGACGAGAATCGTTTCGCGGTGTACCTGCTCGACGTCTGTGGTCACGGGGTCGGTCCCGCACTGCTCTCGATCTCGGTGATCAACCTCGTTCGGAGCGGGATACGTGACGCGGAGATCCTCGCCGATCCGGCGAAGGTCGTGTCCCGACTCAACGATTCGTTCCAGATGATGGACCACGGGGGCATGTTCTTCACGCTGTTCTACGCGGTCTACGACCGGCGGACTTCGGAACTCACCTGGTGCGGGGGTGGTCATCCGCCCTCCCTGGTGATGCGAGCCGGCGGTGGACACGATTGGTTGCCTTCCCAGAACATGGTGATCGGCGCGATTCCGGACATGGACGCCCAGACCGGGACCATCAAGGTCGCGCCCGGCGACCGTCTCTTCGTCTTCAGCGATGGTGTCTTCGAATTGAAGACCACGGCGGGGGAGATGTGGGATTACGACGAGTTCCAGGAATTCATGAGCCGGCCACTGGACCCCGACGAGGACCGGATCGACACCCTCCGGGCCAGGGGCCGAGAATTAATGGGTTCCGAGCAGTTCGAGGACGATTTTTCGATTCTGGAAATCGTTTTTCACTGATCACGGTCGCCCGGGCGTCGTTTGCCCGCCCGGGACCGATTCCAGTTGAACATGTCCTTTCGCCCCCTAGAATCGGAGGGCGTCGGGTCACTTCGTCGCTGCGTCGTGCCGATAGTCAGGTAGACGTTCTGTTCGAACTCGTGAAGCGGACCCTCCTGGAAGGGCTTCGCGTCGATGGGGTGGACGGCGGTGTTCCCGCTCGCCTGAAGGTGTCTCTCGTTCCCTACCCACTGATCCCAGATCGAATTCGCGGAGCAATCAAATGGTCGGCATGTCCGGAACCGGAAAAGTCATCGAGTGCGACGTCGCGATCATCGGAGGCGGTCCGGCCGGCTCCACGACCGCCGCGCTGCTCGCCAAGTACCGACCCGAGGCGAACATCCTCGTCCTCGAGAAGGAGAAGTTCCCGCGCGACCATGTCGGCGAGAGCCAGCTCCCCGCGATCAGCGGGATCATCCACGAGATGGGCTGCTGGGATCAGATCGAGGGCGCCGGCTTCCCGCTGAAGATCGGCGCGACCTATCGGTGGGGGAAGAACCCCGAACTCTGGAACTTCGACTTCGCGGCGCCGAGCGACGTGGAGAAGCTCGTCCGCCCCACCCCGTACGAAGGACTCCGCCAGTTGACGGCGTTCCAGGTCGACCGGGCGGTCTACGACGAGATCCTGCTCGACCACGCCGGAAGTCTCGGCGCCGAGGTTCGCCAGGAGACCCAGGTCGTCGAAGTGCTGCGTGACGGAGACCGCGTCGAGGGACTGCGGCTCGGTGACGGCAGCACCGTGGTCGCCCGGTACTACGTCGATGCGTCCGGTCACGTCGGAACCCTCCGGCGGGCGATGGGCGTCGAGACGAAGCCCGAGACCAAGCTTCAGAACGTCGCCTTCTGGGACTACTGGGAGAACGCCGAGTGGGCGATCGAGGTCGGCTCCGGCGCCACCCGCGTGCAGGTGATGAGTCAGGCCGCGGGATGGATCTGGTTCATTCCGCTCGGTCCCACCCGGACGTCGATCGGCTACGTGTTGCCCAAGGACCACTACAAGGAGCTCGGCAAGAGCGTCGAGGACTGCTACCACGAAGCCATCGCGAACGACGAGCGGATCTCCGCCCTCGTTCGCAACGCGACCCCCCGCGGCATGGTCGAGGCGACCAAGGACTGGTCGTTCACCGCGTCGAGAGGTCATGGCGAGAACTGGTTCCTCGTCGGCGAATCCGTCGGTTTCGCGGATCCGATCCTCGCGGCGGGCATGACCCTCGCGCACACCGGCGCCCGCGAACTCGCCTACTCACTGGCGGAACTCCTCGACGCCGATCCGAAGGACGGCGAGCACGAGGACGCCGACTGGCTCAAGCAGTCGGTGAGCGATTCGCAGCTTCGACGGGTCCGGCAGCACATTCAGTTCGCGGACTTCTGGTACGCCTCGAACGGACAGTTCACCGATCTCCAGGACCACTGCGCGGAGATCGCGAAGGAGTCCGGCATCAAGATGTCGCCGGAAGCCGCGTGGCGGTGGCTCGCACAGGGCGGCTTCACCAACGAGAGCTCTTCGACACCCGCGCTCGGTACCTGCGATCTCTCCTCGCTGAAGCAGGTGCTCTGGGTCCTCACCGACAAGAAGGGCGACTGGGCGCTGAACCGAAACAACGTCCTGAAGTTGAACCTGCGAAACGCGGAACGTCGGGTGATGCCCGTCTACACCGAGGGCCGGATCGAACGGGAGGAATGCTGGGTACGTGGTCAGAACCGTCTGCCACTCACCGGGATATTCAAGGTCGTGGTCGACGTGCTCGAAAAGGAGACGCGGATCGATCGCATCCACAAGATGATTCTCGAGTACTTCGGTGGGCCGGGTCGAACCCAGACCCATCGCTCGCCGATCAAGCTCGCGGTGCAGGCGATGGAGGCGATGATCAACGAAGGTTGGATCACCGCGAAGATCGACAAGAAGGCGCCGTCGATGACGATCTCCCGACCCGAGGAGAACGATTTCATCCACTGGAACCGGGATGAGGATCCCGCGTCGCGGCAGAACACCGAAGCCGGCTGAGGCTCTACGGCCGATCGGGGGCCGGCCGCATCCGTCGGGTGCGTCGGTCACCCCAGTGGCCGATGAACGAGAACGCCATGGTGGTCGTCGCGAGCGCGATCAGCGAGATCGCGAGCGGCCACCCGGAGATCCGTTCCGCGGCGCAGAAGGCGATGAACTGAACTACGCAGAGCGCGGAGACGATCCCGAGCGTGATTCCGCGCGGAATGAGCGACGCGGCGAGTGCGCCGAGCGGAGCGCCGATCGCGACGACCGGGGCCGCGGCGTACCAGCTCGACCAGACCTCCGAGGGGATGCCGAAGGCGATCGCGTTCGTCGAAAGGCCCACGATCGAGGTCACGGTCATCAAGAGGACGCTCGAGGCGATTCCGCACCGCGCGTCGACTCGCACCAGCAGGACGAGGGTGACGAACAGCAGCATGTCGACCCCGACGCCGGTGATGCTCGCGACCAGCAGTCCGCCGAAGAAACCGACGAAGGCGCCCGCGGCGCGTTCGAAGTTCGGATGAGGACGATCGAGTGGTTCGGGCTCGAGCAGATCACGCATCAGTCGGAGCTGGGCGATTCCGAAGCCGGCCCAGGTGATCGCGAAGAGCAGTTTCACGAGCAGGTCGTCGACGTGGGGCGCGATGAAGATCGCGCCGAGCGGGGTGCCGATCACCGAGCCGATCATGGCCGGCGCGAGCACCCGCCATGCGATGGGAAGACGCCGCGCGAGTATGTAGATGCTTGCGCTGGTCATTCCGATCGCCTGGATGGCGAAGGAGAAGTCGCGGCCGATCATGGCGGGCTCGCCGAAGACGAGCACCAGCACCGGGAATCCGATCGTGCCTCCACCCATCGGGGTCGAGCCGGCGATGTACGAGCCGATCGCCATGGCCATTCCGATCGGCCAGTTCGCGATCGCATCCTCGAGATGCCCGCCGCCGACGATCACGATGCCGAGCCCGAGGTAGACGACGACGAGCCAGCCGAGAAAGGGTCTCGGAAGAATCGCGGTCGGGATGGGAGGCTCGTTCGCGGACACCGGGGCGCTTCAGATCGGGCGTTCGAGTGGAAGTCAGGATTCGGCGGGACCCGATTCGTTCGGGGCACCGTCGCCGGAGCCGAGGATCACCGCGATCCACCGAAGATCCTCGGTCCCTTCCAGCAGGATCTTGACGATCATCGTCAGCGGGACCGAAAGGAACATCCCGACCGGACCGAGGATGAAGCCCCAGAAGACCAGGGACAGGAAGACCACGAGCGGGGAGAGGCCCATCCGGCGGCCCATGATCCTGGGCTCGGCGATGCTTCCGATTCCGATGTTGATCGCAAGGTAGACCGCGGCGACGCCGATCGCCGGCCCGGCGCCGCCCAGCACCATCGCCAGCAGCACGGCGGGCACCGCGGCGATGATCGAACCGAGCGACGGGACGTAATTGAGAACGAAGGCGATCAATCCGAGCACCATCGGGTACGGCACGCCGAAGAACCAGCATCCGAGTCCGGCGAGGATCCCCGTCACCCCGCTGGTGTACGTCTTCACGACGAGGTAGCCCTGCAGATCGTTCAACACCCCACGCCAGCGTTCGACCGGATCCCGATCCCGGGCGGATCCGTTCGGTCGTCGGGTGATCGCGCGGATCTTGTCCGGAAGCACGGTCGCTTCCATGAGGATGAAGATCACGGTCAGCAACACGAACACCGTGCTTTGCAGGAGTCCGACGAGTGCCGCGAGGGTCTGCTGGATGTACGGGAAGAGGCGGGTGGGATCGAGGATGTCGTCGACCTGGTCGACCGTGAGTTTCGCACCCTTGCTGTTGAGCCAGGCGACGCCGTCGGCGAGCTTGCCCTTCAGCGTCTCCTCGTAGGCGGGGAGGGCTTCGGTGAAGCTCGTCGCGGTGGAGGCGATCACCGCCGCCGCCGCGAGGCCGACGAGCACCACCACGGAGAAGACGAGCATCGCGGCCAGCCAGCGACGAATCCCGATCCGGACCAGCGCCGCGGTCGGCGGCACGCTGATGACGGCGATGAACACCGCCGCGAGAATCGGCACCACGATGCTGGCGGCCAACTTCATTCCCCCTGCGACGACCACGAAAGCCGCCAGAGAGATGAAGGCACGGGTCCCAGGATGATTCACGGTCCGGCCATCGACCATGTTCGGAGTGTACCGATCGAGCGGTGCGACCATCGAACCGGAGAATCTCGTCCATCGCGGAGACGGCTGTTCGAGGGATATGCTGTAGGCGGCCTCGGCGGAGTCCCGTGTGGGGATTCACGACCGCGACCGGCCGGAATCGGGCCCCCGATTCCTCAGGAGACGTCTCTTGCTGGTGACCACCTTGATCGTGCTGGGCGTCCTGTCCGGCGTTCCTTCGACGACGTCGCTCGACGACCCCGCCCCCCGCATCGAGGAGGCGAATCCGACCGCGATCACCGGCGTGCCCCGGATGCGTCCGATGCGGGTCTTCAAGGACATCCGCCTGAAGCGGCCGATCCAGATACTGGTCCGTCCGGACCTTCCCGATCTGCTCTACGTGGTCGAACAACCCGGTCGCATTCGGGTGCTCGATCGGACGCGTCCCGACGCGACCGAGGCGGCGACGCTCCTCGACATCCGTCCCGAGGTTCGGATGAAGCACAACGAGGAGGGGCTTCTCTCCATGGCCTTCAGTCCGGATGTCGCGAACGACGGTCTGTTCTATCTCTACTACACCGCCAGCAGTCCACGACGTGCGGTGTTGAGCCGATTCAAGATCGCTTCGGACGGGGCGGCGGATCCCGAGTCGGAGGAGATCCTGCTCGAAGTGCCTCAGCCGTTCGGCAATCACAACGGCGGCACGGTCCTGTTCGGACCCGACGGCATGCTCTATCTCTCGCTCGGCGACGGCGGCGCGGCCAACGATCCGATGGGACACGGCCAGGATCTCTCGACGCTGCTCGGAACGGTGCTCCGCATCGACCCGAACGGGAGCACGGACGGCAAGGCCTACGGAATCCCTTCCGACAATCCGTTCCTCGACGTCGAGGGCGCTCGTCCGGAGATCTGGGCGTACGGCCTCCGCAACATCTGGCGGATGAGCTTCGACCGCGAGACGGGCGAGCTCTGGGCGGGGGACGTCGGCCAGAATCAATGGGAGGAGATCGACGTCGTTCGCGCCGGAGGCAACTACGGTTGGCGGTATCGCGAGGGCAAGCATCGATTCTCCAGAGACGAACCCCCGGCCGAGCTCGAGCTTCTGGATCCGGTGGTCGACTATCCGCGATCCGACGGGATCAGTGTCACGGGCGGGCACGTCTACCGCGGGACGGCGAGACCGAAGGCGTTCGGTGCCTATCTCTACGCCGACTATCAGTCGGGTCGGATCTGGGGGATCCGCGCCGTCGACGGTGAGATGACCGAGGGTCCGAAGCAGGTCGCGAGACTTCGAAACTCGCTGATCTCGAGTTTCGGTGAGGACGCCGACGGGGAGTTGTGGATCTGCACCTTCGAGGGTGATCCGACGTCGGGCGTGGGTGCGATCTGGCGTTTCACCGGTCCGCTCGAGCGAGCGACCGCGACGACGGCGGATGGAGGCGCGTGAGTCGTTTCGCGTCGATGGTCGGCTGCCGGACCTGTGGAATGATCGCGGGTCTTCCGGCCTCCGGCGAGATCGACGACGACGTGATTCTTCGCTGTCCGGGATGCAGGATGAGAATCCCGCGGCCGGGCGGGACGTCGGGCGAGCGGAGTCGCCGACGTACCGCGGCGTTCTCGCTGGCGGCGCTCGCCCTGTTTCCACTCGCGGTGACGCTTCCCGTGATGCGGGTGGAGCGACTCGGGCACGCACACGAGACCGGAATCCTCGATGGCGCGGCGATGCTGATCCGCGACGGCGAGGCGTGGCTCGGTCTGGTGGTCCTCTTCTGCTCGGTCGCGATTCCCATCTTCAAGTTGTGCGGATTGCTGTTCCTCTCGACACCGAGGATCCGCGCGGCCGCGGCGACCCGGGTCCTGATCTGGAGGCTCGTCGAATGGTCGGGCCGCTGGGGGATGCTGGACGTCCTGCTCGTCGCGTCGATCGTCGCGCTGGTCAAGATCGGTGATCTGGTCTCGATCGAACCGGGAATCGGGGCGATCGTCTTCACCGCCATGGTCTTCCTGAGCCTGATCGCCGCGATGAGTTTCGATCCCCACGAGGTTCGAATGGAGCTCAGCCATGACTGATCCACCCGTGCCCGAGACGCCCGCGGAACCTGAAGCACCGCGTTCGGACCAGCGCGTGAGGCCGGTGATCATCGAACGTCGAACGCGTTCCGCGGGGCGGGGGTTCATCTGGTTGATTCCCGTCGCGGCCCTCGTCGTGTCGGTCTGGATCGCCCTCGACGCCTGGTCGGATCGTGGTCCCCGGATCGTGGTCGAGTTCGCCGAAGTCCATGGCCTCGAGGCCGGCGATGTGGTCCGTTGTCGTGGGGTGGAGGTCGGACGAGTGGACGCGATCGAGTGGTCCGCGCTCGGTGCCGGCACCGAAGCGACACGCTCCATTCGAGTGGTCGCGACGATTCGGGCCGACGCGTCGGACCTGATTCGTTCGGGTGCTCGATTCTGGATCGCCCGACCCGAATTCGACTACGGCGGCATCCGGGGACTCGAGACCGTGGTCGGACCTCGCTATCTCGCGCTGTCACCCGGCACCGGGGAGGTCGAGCGAGGTCCGTTCGTCGGACTGCGGGCGGCACCGCTGGAGTGGGTCGATCGAGTCGACGATCTCGAGATCGTGATCGAGTCAGCCGAACGTCGCGGCATGCGACGCGGGGGGATGGTGACCTACCGCGGACTGCCGGCCGGTCGAATTCTCGAGGTCGAACTCGCCTCGGATGCCTCCCGAGTGGAGGCGAGGGTGGTGATCGATCGCCGGCACGCGACGCTGATCCGGGACGCGACCCGGTTCTATTCGACCAGTGGCGTCTCCTTTGAATTCGGGCTTGACGGGCTTCGTGCGGACGTCGAATCGCTCGAATCGCTGGTCTCGGGGGGAATCGCCTTCGCCACCCCGCCGGACGCGGGCGATCGTGCCGTGACCGGTAATCGGTTCGTTCTCGCTCCCCGCGCTGAAGACGCCTGGCTCGAATGGCGTCCACGGATCGCACTCGGTGGGCATGTCCTCGAAGCACCGCCGAGCGTCCGGGCCACGCTCCGATGGACGAACGGGATCTTCAGGGCGTCACGATCGCGAAGCGGCTGGATCACCTGGATCGACGATGAGTCGGTGGTGATCCCCGCGACGCTCCTGAGTCCGCCGGAAGATGCGAACGATGCGGTGCTCGAATTCGCAGGGACGTCGATCTCCTTGGATCGTCCCGAGCTGAAGGAGGGTGACGATCTCGAGGACGTGCGGATTCTGCGCTCCGAGTCGCTGCCCGGTCTTCCGGATGTTTCAACCGACCCGAATTCGGGCTTTGATGTCAACGATCTTCCCGAATCGACGACGCTGCTCGTCCATGCGGGTGGTGATCTCGGTCCGACTCCGGTCTCCGAAGGGCGCTGGCGGCGTCGAAACGGCGTGATTCTGATCGATGAGGTGATGGGTTTCGCCGATGAAGAGGTCGGAGCGCCGATCACCCATGCCGGTACCGGCGCCCTGCTTGGAGTTCTGATCCTCGATCCCGAAGGGGTCCGGGTCGGTGGTCTTCGCACCGGCGTCGTCAACTGACAGGAATCAAAGTCCATGCGGCTTCCCGTGCTGACCATCGAAGAGACATGCGAGCGGCAGCTCTGCACGGGATGCGGTGTGTGCGCATCGGTCGAGCCCGAACGATTTCGAATGGGTGAGGCGTTCGATCTCGGGCGGCGGCCCTTCGTCCGGGACGGCGCGCCTGCGACCACGGGTGAGGGTCTCGCCTGCTGCCCGGGCGTTCATCTTTCGCATGAGACTGATGGGAGTGGCGAGCAGTACGACACCGAGCTCTTCGATGGCTGGGGTCCCGTGCTGGAGGTCTGGGAGGGTGCCGCCGCCGATGAGGAGATTCGCCTCGCGGGGAGCAGTGGTGGCGCCGCCTCGGCGTTGGCGCTCTACTGCATCGAAGCGGGCGGCATGGAACGCGTCGTGCACACCGGAGCCCGGAGCGATGCTCCGTACCTGAACGAAACGGTCTTCTCGGAGAACCGCGAAGAACTGATATCCCGTTCGGGCAGTCGATACGCCCCCGCGAGTCCCTGCGATCGACTCGATGAGGTGGCTTCGATGGAAGGCCGAAGCGTCTTCATCGGCAAGCCCTGCGACGTCGCGGCGGTCCGGAAGGCGCGGAAGATCAGGCCGGATCTCGACGAGAAACTGGGATGCGTCATCGGTTTCTTCTGTGCCGGCGCGCCGAGCACCAAGGGAACCCTCGCGCTGCTCGAGGAAGTCGGCATTCCCGATCCGAGCCGCCTCAAGAGCCTTCGGTATCGGGGCAACGGCTGGCCGGGAATGTGGACGGCGGTGTACGAGGACGACGACGGCCGTGAGCAGACCATCGAGCGGACCTACGCGGATTCCTGGGGGTTCGTGCAACGCTACCGACAGTGGCGTTGCTACATCTGCCCCGACCATACGGGGGAGTTCGCCGATATCGCGGTCGGTGATCCGTGGTATCGGGACGTGCAGCCAGGTGAATCAGGCAGTTCGTTGATCGTCGTTCGCACCGAGCGAGGTCGTGAGATCCTCAAGGCCGCGGTCGCTGCTGGCTACGTCCGCCTGGAGAAGCAGGATTCGACGCTGCTTCCGAGGTCCCAGCCCAATCTCCTCGAAGCGCGTGGCTCGCTCTGGGGCAGGCTGATGGTCCTTCGAACCTTCGGCGCAGCGGCTCCCGATTATCGAGGATTCCGTTTCTTCCCATTCTGGATGCGGGATGTCTCGTTCAAGAAGAAGTTGCTCTCCTTCGTAGGCACCTACAAGCGGATCGGCCGCAAACTGCTCCGCAAGCGGCTGGCCGTCTCCGAATGGTCGCCACCGTCGGAGTGATCTCTTCGGCCCTTCGGCCGCGGATCAGAATCGCCAGCTTCCGAAGATGCCGATGAACGGTGCCGGATCGAGATCGGTCTTCGCGAGTTCGTTGCCGTTCGCGTCGTCGAGGCGGTAGGAATTGAACAGCGACACGCCACCGACCAGGTCGAGTCGGAACCCGTTCTCGAAACGCCAGGTCGCCCGGGCCCAGAGCGGATAGCCGGTGTCCTCGCCCACGCCGTTGCGACGAATCGCCGGGCCGCTGTCGTCGAGGCGGAAACGCCGGGATTCATACCGGCTTCCGATCGCCACTTCACGGACCCGATCCGGACGCCAGGCCACTTCGATGCCGGCGCCGGTCGGATAGACCTCGGGGCCGAGCACGTTCGAGACGATGATCGTCTCGGTCGCCTGCCAGTAGATGACGAGGGCGGGGATCACCAGGATCGAATCCTCGATCTGCGAGGAGAGGATCGCCCCCGCACCGAGCGAGAAGGTCCGGCTGAAGGCGTAGCTCACCGCCCCGAAGCCGCCGACCGTCATCGAGTCGCCGGCGTTCGCGTCCCGCTCTCCGGCGAACCGCAGATTGAGTCCGACGGTGGTCGACCATTCGCGGTCGATCTGCCAGCTCATGCTTCCGAGGATCGCCATCGCCTGGATGTCCGACCACGGCGCCACCCCGGGCGCCGGTGAGAGATCGGACGTGCCGTCGAACGAGTACCAGTCGCCACCCCAGGCGACGCCGATGCTCCCGTCGAAATCGCCACCGGGATCGATCCCGACCTTGAAGGCCGCGAATCCGCGATCGACCGAGACCGAGCCGCCGCCCGAGAAGTCCGCGCCGAATTCGTGGACGTAGCCGCCCGACGGTTTGTATTCGAGGGAGATGCCTTCGTCGGCATCCGTGACCGGTGGCGGCCCGCCGGCGATCGCGTCATCCGGCCCGGTCTCCTCCTGAAGAAGCAGAAGCAGGTCGGCGTGCAGCGACGGGGCCAGCAGGCCGGTCGCGATCATCGCGAACGAAAGGATGGTTCGGTGGCGGGGGAGACGGCGCATCGTGGGCTCCGGAGCGGATCGCGAGGTGGGTCAGGCGGACTGTTCGATCGCGGCTTCGGTGGGCAGCGTCTCGACGATGTTGGTGATCACCTCGTCGGTGCTCACCCCTTCGGCTTCCGCCTCGAAGTTGAGGAGGCATCGATGACGCAGGGCCGGCAGGACGATCTCGCGGATGTCCTGTACCGCCACGCTGGTCCGCCCGTCGAGCAGGGCCCGGACCTTGCCGGCGAGCACGAGGGTCTGGGCGGCTCGAGGGCTCGCGCCGAAGCGAAAGTACCGGTTCACGTTCGGGGTCGCGAACCGGCCGTCGGGATGCGTCGCCAGCACGAGCCTGACCGCGTAGTCCTGCACGCTCGGCGTGATGCCGACGCGTCGCACGAGTCGCTGCTGTTCGACGATCGCGGGCGCGTCGAGCACCTGCTGGATCGAGGCGTCGTAGCCCGCGGTGGTGCGATCGAGGATCTCGGCGAGATCGGATCGGGACGAATAGCCCACCTGCAGCTTGAAGAAGAAGCGATCGAGCTGGGCTTCCGGCAGCGGGTAGGTGCCTTCCTGCTCGACCGGGTTCTGGGTGGCCATCACGAAGAACGGCTTGTCGAGGATGTGCGTCTCGCCGCCGACGGTGACCGACTTCTCCTGCATCGCTTCGAGCAGCGAGGACTGCGTCTTCGGGGTGGCGCGGTTGATCTCGTCGGCGAGGACGATCTGGGCGAAGATCGGTCCCTTCCGGAACTGGAACTCGCGATTGCCGTCGGCTTCCACCACGATGGTGGTGCCGGTCACGTCCGCGGGCATCAGGTCGGGCGTGAACTGGATCCGATTGAACTGAAGGTGCAGCGCCTCACTCAACGATCGGATGAGCAGCGTCTTGCCGAGTCCGGGCACGCCCTCGAGCAACGCGTGCCCGCCGGCGAAGAGGCAGGTGAGCACGCCGTCCACGATCTCGTCGTGGCCGACGACCGCCTTGGCGATCTCCTCGCGAACCCTTCCGTAGTCCTCGGCGAACCTGCGGACGGCGGCGGCGGTGTCTTCGTTCGGGGAGTCCGGCATGGCGATGGAGATCTCCAAAATGAGGCCGACGAGTCGTCTTCGACGACCCGTCGTGCCCCGGGGTGTCCATCACATTATGCCGGA
>Ga0315320_10001447_pt1 | contig 19720 bp, 14 predicted proteins | sample M140m21515metaG_FD_203458 | JGI IMG/M metagenome (GOLD analysis project Ga0315320, IMG submission 203458) | Ammonia-oxidizing marine archaeal communities from Monterey Bay, California, United States - M1 40m 21515 | ecosystem: Environmental > Aquatic > Marine > Coastal | place: USA: California... | reverse complement strand
TATCGATGGCGATGAAGACAACGATAATCTGTATCTATACATCGGAAGTCTGTGTGTGGATTCAGGAGACCCGAGCATCGTCGATGTAGACGGTACCCGGTCTGATATGGGTGCCTATGGCGGACCCAATGCCGATGCGGATGACGGTGATTCTGATGGTCACTACGACATTACGGACTGCAACGATGGCGATGCCGGAATCTACCCGGGCGCAATCGAGTTCCCCTACGACGGCGTAGACCAGGACTGCGATGGTGAAGACCTGAGCGATATTGATGGCGATGGATTTGATGCCGCTGAAGTGGGGGGTACGGATTGTGATGACACGGCCATTGATGTGTACCCCGGAGCCATTGAAACTTGGTACGACGGGATCGATGGCGACTGTGATGGCGGCTCTGATTTTGATGCGGACTCAGATACTTTTGACTGGGATGTGCATGGCGGTTTGGATTGTGATGACACCGATGCGGCAGTACGGCCCGGTGTAAGCGATTCGGTGGGTGACGGTGTTGACCAAAACTGCGATGGTGTCGACGGCACGGATGCTGATGGTGACGGATTCCCATCGATTGGGACCGGCGGTGATGATTGCGATGACCTGAACTCTGCGGTTCATCCAGGAGCGGTCGAGGTCGCCTATGACGGTGTCGATCAGGACTGCGACGGCGCGGACCTTCGTGACGTAGATGGAGACGGGTTTGATTCTGATACGGCCGGTGGAACAGACTGCAACGATTCAGATGCAGCGGTTTACCCGGGTTCGGAAGAGACTTGGTACGATGGTGTGGACTCGGACTGCAATGGTTTGAGCGATTACGACATGGACCTCGATGGATACGATGTCACCGCGTTTGGTGGCGAGGATTGTGCGGATGACAATCCCCTTGTTCATCCCGATGCAGGGGAGATTTGGTACGACGGTGAAGACCAAAACTGTGATGGATTGTCTGACTACGACAAGGACGGAGATGGTCGGGACAGCGCATCGTACGGCTATGATGATTGCGACGATGAGGACCCTACGATCTTACCGGGTGCGACCGAGACCCCATACGATGGGGTGGATCAGGACTGCGACGGCGAAGACCTGACGGATTTGGATGGTGACAGTTACGACGGTGGAGAGTTTGGTCCGGACTGTGATGATGAAGACCCAACCGTTTATCCTGCGGCCCCAGACATTTTTTACGATGGCATTGATAAGAACTGTGACGGTGCCAGTGACTACGATCAAGATGCCGATGGACATGACTCTGACGTGTATGGCGGGGACGACTGCGACGATGAGGATGGCGCGGTAAACCCCGATGTGGATGAGGTTTGGTATGACGCAGTCGACGATGACTGTGATGGGAACCGCTACGACCAAGACGGTGATGGGTACGAATCTGAAGAGCACTCCCCGGGTGGTGGTGACTGTGATGACGAAAACGTCGCGTCTTATCCGGGTGCTGAGGAAATCAAGGACGGCAAGGACAACGACTGCGATGGCTTTGATGAGATGGCTGACCGGGATGGCGATGGGCTAGCGGATTGGGACGAGTGGGCCTTGGGTACCGATCCCAACGATGGTGACTCAGACGGTGATGGTTGGTTTGATGGTGCTGAAGTACCGGATGTCGAAAACCCCCGTGACACCGACGGTGATGGTCTCATCGATCCACTCGACGATGACGACGACGGCGACAAGATTCCAACCCTGCGTGAGCAGTTGGAAGATTCCGATGGAGACGGTGCACCGAACCCGGACGTAGATGGGGACCAAATCCCAAATGCCCATGACAAGGACTCCGATGGAGATGGCATTCTCGATATCAAAGAAGGTGTCGTAGACGCAGATGGCGATGGAATACCCGACTATGTCGACTACCAAGGTGGTCTGATCGGCGGTGGGTGTACCGGGTGTCAAAGTGCCGATGGTACTCCTGCTCCATGGTGGGTGGCATTGATGGGCATCTTGTTTCTCCTGAGACGCCGAGAGGATTCGATCCCAGTAGGGATGCTCATGGGGTTGGTTGTAGCGGGATGGTTTGGCTCAACCGGGATGGCGTCCGCACAGGATGTGTCCTTGCCGCCCCTGGATGCCCGTGGGTTTTGGGTCGCGGATACTGCCGGAGACCCTCGACGGTCCATTCGACTCCTGTACCCCGCGGTTGGCGACACCTGGGATGCAGGCATGATCGTGGATTACGCCAGTCAACCGCTCATGGAGCGACAGCCCGAAGGTCCTGTTGTTCTGGTTGACTCTATGGTCACCACGCATGTGTATGGTGCTTGGGACCAGGGCCAGTTTCGTTTTGATGCTTCGTACCCATTCACAGCCTACGGACATGATCAGATTGGTGGTTTTGTCGCCTCGGGAGACACACGCCTTGGTGCGATGTGGGCCTTCATGCCTCCTGAGAACGGGCGGCCCGGGGTGGGTGCGCAACTGTTGACTTGGTTGCCCACCGGCACCCGCGCTCGTTGGTCGGGAAGTCCGGGTATAGCGGTGGGTTCGGTGGCCGCCTTGGCGCAAGAGATCGGTGCATTTGGATATACCGTCAATGCAGGGGTGCGGATTGGGACCAATGAACGTGCCCGAAATATCGCGACCGGTTCAAGTCCAATCGGTGGTTTCGAGCTGCACTATGTGTTGCCATTTCTTGATGAGACCCTCGCGGTAGGCGGTGAGGTCGCAATTCAAGGCGCGACGGGCTTCGAGTCGTTTCCTGTGGAGCCGGGTCTTCGGCTGCGCGGCCGATTGCCGACCGGTGGGTTTGCTGTGTTGGGAGGCTCTACTGGGCTTGGAGAGGGTGTTGGTGCCGCTCAGTTTCGTGTATACGCGGGCATTGGCTATGGTGGTATTCCGCCAGAACCTCGCCCAGCGCAGGCGGCCGTCGTGGTGCCTGTGATTCTCGAGCGGATTGAGCGTGCCGCCCAAGAAGGACCGTTGGCGGAGCTCATCGACAATCGTATTGTGATTCGTGAGCAAGTCTTCTTTAAGGAGGCCAAGGCTGAGATCTTATCCGCTTCCGAAATGGTTCTGCAGGCTGTGTTGGTTGTCTTAAACGACAATCCAGACATCGAGCATCTGTTGGTCGAGGGGCATACAAACTCGCGCGCCAGCCGGCAGTACAACCGGCGCCTAAGCCAGGCGCGTGCGGAAGCTGTGGCGGCATGGTTGGAGTTGAATGGGGTCGATGGTGGTCGCCTAATCCCGAAGGGGTTTGGAGAGGACCGACCGTTGGTCGAGGATAGTCATCCGGATGCAATGGTGATCAATCGTCGTGTGGAGTTTACCGTTCTTCGGTCGGATGAAACCGGTGAAACGGGCTCCGCTCCCGATGTTCAGCAGCTTCCTCAAGAGGTTCGCGAGGACCGGTAATGCCTCCATCTGGGTGTCGAAGGTGATCGAGGAGCCGAGTTGAAAAACGGCGTCCTATCCCTATTTGTGAGAAAATTTAAACGGACTTCTAAAGGTTTGGGGGCTCTGTCCGAAGGGGTTTCGAACACGGGAGTCCCACGTGGCGACGTCTACAGCGACACAACCCAGCTTTTTTGAACGCCTTCAGGCGCAGGGTGACATCTTTACGGCCATCTCGTTGATGGCATTCCTGGGCATCATGGTGGTGCCTTTGCCGGCCTTGGCGATGGACATGTTCCTCGCGTTGTCCGTGACCATGTCCTTGTTGATTCTACTTGTGACCTTCTACGTCACGAATCCAATTCAGTTCTCCATCTTTCCGACCCTGCTTCTGGCTACAACCCTGTTTCGTCTGTCACTCAATGTGGCGACGACCCGTCTTATTCTCATGGGTGGCCATGGAGGCGCCGATGCAGCCGGTAGCATTATTCAGACCTTTGGCCATGTTGTGGTCGGGGGTAATTATGTGGTTGGACTGGTTGTTTTCTCCATTCTTGTGGTCATCAACTTTGTTGTAATCACGAAGGGTGCGGGTCGTGTCGCTGAGGTTGCTGCTCGCTTCACCTTGGACGCGATGCCGGGTAAGCAAATGGCTATCGACGCTGAGTTGAATGCAGGCCATATCGATGAAAAAATGGCCCGTAAACGACGTGATTCGGTCATGCGTGAGGCTGATTTCTACGGTGCGATGGACGGTGCATCGAAATTCATTCGTGGTGATGCGATCGCTGGAATTTTGATCACGCTGATCAACATTGTTGGCGGTATCATCATCGGCGTCATCCAAAATGGTCTCGACATTGGGACCGCCATGCAGAACTACACGGTTCTGACCATCGGGGATGGGCTGGTCGGACAGATTCCGGCGCTCGTTATCTCTGCTGCCGCCGGTATGTTGGTGACCCGTGTTCCGGACAAAGAGTCCCGCGGGCTGCACGGCCAGTTTGGTGACCAGCTATTCAGCTCACCACGAGCGTTGATGCTCCTTTCAGGTTCTTTGTTTCTGTTCGTCTTGATTCCAGGCTTGCGTCTGCCGTTCTCCATCTTGGGAACAGTGTTCGGCTACATCGCTTGGCAGAGTCGGGACAAACCATCCTTCTTTTCGGACGATGCTGGTGGCGGTGGCTCTGTGGTCGGTCCCGATGGCGCAACCCGTGAGGAAGGCGGCGAAGAGGGCGAACCCGATGAAGAGCAGAACTTAGAGGGTCTGTTGCGGGTCGAGGCGCTTGCCATCGAGTTGGGTGTTGATCTCATCGGTCTTGTGGACGAAACAAAGGGTGGAAACCTGGTTGAGAGAATCTCGCGGATTCGCAGGCAGATGGTTCAAGACTTGGGCTTGATTGTTCCGAGTGTTCACCTTCGTGACAACCTAAGCTTGGACGGTGGAACCTATAGAATCCTGTTGCGCGGTGAGGAAATCGGTCGCGGTAAGGTGATTCCACGACAGCACTTGGCGATCAACCCAGGTGATGCAGATCCAAACCTGAAGGGCCTGAAAACCATCGACCCAGTATTTGGTCTTGAGGCTCGCTGGATTACTGAAAGCAATCGGATGGACGCACAGTCTAAGGGGTACACGGTCGTCGATGTTCCGACCGTACTTACGACACACCTGACCGAGATTCTGCAGCAGTACGGACATGAACTGTACAGCCGCAATCAGCTCAACACGATGTTGGAGCGGGTCGGGGAAGACAATCCCAAGTTGGTTGATGAACTGATTCCCGATCAGTTGCCACGGTCCTCCGTACTGCGGGTGTTCCGGAATCTTCTCCGTGAAGGCGTGAGTGTTCGAGACTGCACCACTGTGCTTGAAGCGCTCGCAGATCACGCGCCACGTCTCAAAGACCCAGGCAGTTTGACGGAGTTTGTGCGCCAGCGCTTGTCGAGGCACTTGACTCATCGATATTCGACTCCCGAGGGCGTACTGAACTACATCGCCTTGGCTCCGGATACAGAGGAAGCAGTATCGAGGGCCCTGCATACTTCGGATGTAGGCGCAATGAGCTTGGCGCTCGATCCGGAACAGGCACGACGCTTGCTGACCGGTCTTCGGGACGCTGCAGAATCATGGAGCGGTGCTGGGGAAGTGGTGGTGCTTTGCCCACCCTTGGCCCGCGGACCCGTGCGGAATTTATCTGAGAAGGTCATCCCTCGAGTTGCGATTGTTTCGGCAGCAGAACTGCTGCCCACAATCCGCTTGAACCGGGTGGCAACCGTATCTTTGGCCGACGGTGTGATTCTTGGAAGTGAGAAAGGCCTCAAGTCACACGTGTCCCGACCGAATGGGGATCAAGTCCCGGCTGAACAGGCTGGGTGAGGGGAGCTGAATCGTGTACCCTACACAATTAAATGGCTACGGTGAACGTCGAATCGAGGGCTTGTCTCGCGAGGAGTCGTGTCGAAAGTATCAGCGCAAGATTTTACTCTTGTCGCGACGCATCGCGGAGCGTTTGCCTCCAGGATGTGAACTCGGTGCAGAAGACCTCGCATCATTTGGTGCAATCGGTCTTCTAGAGGCGTTCGATCGATTCGATCCCGATCGAGACATTCAGTTCACCACGTTTGCTGAATACCGCATTCGTGGTGCCATGATGGATGCGCTTCGCGCAACCGATACCTTTACGCGTCATCGACGGCAGGTCTCGAAAGAGGTCGTCGATGCCGAGAAGCGTCTTACAGGCGAACTCGGACGTCCTCCAGAGCCACGTGAAGTGGCCAAAAGATTGGGGATGGATCTCAACACGTATTGGCGCACAATGGATCGTGTAAAGCCGGTCAGTCACGTACGGTTGGATGATTCGGATGGCCCCGACGGTGAGTCGGACGGCCGCACGCTTGCGGAGACGCTCACCGATGACCGGTTCCGATCAGCATTCTCTTCCATCCTGAAGGATCAGGCGAAGGCCGCACTGCGGACCGCCATCGGGGAACTCTCAGACCGTAAGCGAGAGTGCATACTTCTCTATTACGGTCGAGACATGAATTTGTCTGAGGTTGCTGAAGCATTCAGTGTGACTCCGTCACGTATTTCTCAAATCCTGTCCGATGCCCGGATCGATCTTCGAAAGAGTCTTGAGGGTGTGGTTGGGGCTGGGGACCTTGAGTTTAGGGAGGCCCTGTGAGTTCCACCATCTATTCGGCATTATCCGGGGCCAAAGCGGCCTGGACTGAAATGGAAATGGTCAGTAATAATCTGGCCAATGCCACATCCGATGGATTCAAGTCGCATCGTATGGCGTTCAAGGCGCAACGAGTGAGTCCTGATCCGTTGGGGAACTCGTTTGTGAAGGTCGCTGAGACGGTTCACGATATGTCGGATGGCACCTTGGAGACGACCGGCGTGGATACCCACCTGGCGCTTCGTGGGCGCGGTTTTTTTATGATTGAGGGAGAGGAGGGTCCGTTGCTTCAACGCAGCGGAAACTTCACCATCAACAACGAAGGTCAGTTGGTCAATCAGCGCGGTCAGCGTGTGTTGACTGAGGGCGGTCCCCTGGAGATTCCAGACCGTGAACGTATGATCATCGATCAAGATGGCGTGGTTCGAACCGATGAGGCTGGAGAAATCGGTCGACTGAGGCTGGTGGATGCCGAAGCTGTTTCTCCGATTGGCCATGGTCAATGGCGTGCGGAGGGTCCTATCGCTCCAGTCAACGAAGACATTCAAGTACTTCAAGGCGCATTAGAAAAATCCAATGTCGACCCCATCCGCGGGATGGTCGAGTTGATGGAAGCCAGTCGATATTTTGAGACGTACCAAAAAGCCATGCAGACGACGGATGAGCTGGATGGAAAAGCCAATGACATCATTAGGGGTCGATAATGAAAGCTTTATTTTCAGCTGCAACCGGAATGGCTGCACAGCAGCTTCAGATTGATACCATTGCCAACAACTTGGCCAATGTTTCAACGAATGGATTCAAGAAGGTCCGCGTGGCTTTTGAGGACCTCGTGTACGAAAATGTACGCACCGGTGAAGCTTCGGCTGAGTCGAAGCGTCCAGGGCAGCTCGAGGTTGGTTCTGGGTCGCGGGTGATTGCGACACAGCGCGACTTTACTCCGGGCTCGATTACCCAGACCAACTCGGAATTGGATGTAGCCATTCAGGGGCGTGGGTTCTTTGTTGTCCAGACGCCGGACGGTGCTGAGCGGTTCACCCGTGTGGGTGCCTTCAGTGTGAATCAAGACTCCGAGTTGGTGACCCAGCAGGGCTATCCCATCGTGCCGGGTATTCAGATTCCAATGGATGCCTCCGAGGTGATCATCTCAGAGGATGGTAGCCTTCAGGTTCGGTATGCTGACAGTACGGATGCCGTGTCTGTTGGCCAGATCGATGTCGTAGACTTTACCAATGTGAACGGTCTCAAGGCGTTGGGTGGCAATCTGTACTCGTCGACTGCGGAGTCTGGAGAGCCAATCCCCATGGAGTCCACCGATGGCTTGATGCTCAAGCAGGGTTTCTTGGAGGGGTCCAACGTGGATATTGCTGAAGAGTTGGTGAATATGATCATGGCTCAGCGGTCATTCGAAGTGACCAGTAAGGCTGTTCAGGCTGCCGACGAGACAATGCAGGTTGTCAACAACATGAAGCGATAGTTCAATGTCATTGTTTTTCGTCATCATTTCGTTGCTGTGTTCGCCGTCTTGGGCCGAGTTGCCCGAGAGGGAGAACACCGTGGTTCAAGAGAAGTTGTCTCTTGCCATTAGGGATCACATTGCCTCTGACACCGATCGCTCGACGGCCGATGTCGAGGTCGAATGGGTTGGCTATGCGGCCAGTGTTCCATGTGCGGAAACGGCCAATGTGTGGATTGATACGCTTCCGGGTGAACAATACAGGGGTCAGACCAATGTTCGTGTCACGTTTACGGATGAGACAGGAATGTGTGGAAAGGCGTCGATACCGGTTCGTGTGGCTATGTGGAGTGAAGTTCCAGTGGCGGCGAGCAGTACGTCGTCTGGTGAAGTGGTCGAGATCGTGAACCGCAGGGTGTCCTTGAGTGAGATTCGTGGTGTCATTGTAGACCCGGAACAGGGGCCATGGATTTCGGTTGGATCTCTACGTAAGGGAGACCCCGTGACACACCGGCGGGTCAAACGCCAGCCGGTAGCGACAGTTGGTGAAACCGTTCAAATTGTCGCTGAATTTGGTCCTCTCATCGTTTCTGCTGAGGGCCGTATGCTGGCGGACGCATTCTTGGGTGACCATGTTCGTGTCGCCAATCTTGCCACAGATGCAGTGGTTCAGGGAGTCCTCATCGCACCCGGAAGGGTGAAGGCTGGTGGTTCAAAATGAGTAAGCTTTGTACAGTGTTTTTTATGGTTTTTGGGTTTACTTTTGGGCTTGTGGCTCATGCCCAAGATGGGAATCGTGCCCCCCAAGTACCCGTCGTCTCCAGTTCAGCCATGCCGGAAAGAGCCCCCATGCCGGGTAGTCTTTGGAATGAGGTTGGCGCACGATCGCTTGTTGGGATGAATGGTAATGCTCGGCGGGTCGGTGACCTCATTACGGTGTTCATCGAAGAGAAAACAATCACCGAGCTCACGGCTGAGACGGGTTTAAAGCGAAAGAGCGACATGACCGGAAAGCTGGGGAGCTTTTTTGGGATTGGAAAGCAAATCACCAACAACAACCAGGGCAACCTTGGCGGTGGTCTGGGCTACGAGACAGAATCGCGGCATGGTTTTGACGGGCAGGGGAAGACGACCCGTGCGGGCTCTTTGCAGGGTCGACTTACATGTCGGGTGATCGAGGTCATGCTCAACGGAAATCTTCGTGTGTGGGGGTACAAGCAGGTCCGTTCCAATCGAGAGACTCAGTACTTGGTGGTGGAAGGTTTGGCCCGCCCGCTGGATATTCAAGCGGACAACACAATTGAGAGCAGTCTGTTGGCCGAGGCCAAGATTGAATTCAATGGTGCTGGTGTCGTGGGTGACAAACAGGGCCCTGGTGTCATTCAGCGAGCCGTTGACCACGCGTGGCCATTTTAAGCAATAGGCCATCGAATCAGAATGCCCCGCTTGCTTCGGCAACGCGGGGCTTCTTTTTTTGGTTGAAAGGCTCAAGCTTGGCAAACACTGTCCGATTGGAGGTGGAATCGTTTTTCGGGAGCCTTCATGCTTCGTCTCTTCTTCATCTCTCTGTTCGCTCTGTCTGGTTCTGCGGATGCTGCGCGAATCAAAGATATCGCGAGTATCTATGGTGTCCGCGATAACGCGGTGTTTGGCTACGGCCTGGTCACGGGTCTGAACCGAACCGGCGATTCGCGACGAAATGAGGCGACAATTCGGACCCTGGCCAACCGGCTGCAGGGACTGGGTGTCACACTGAAAACCGAAGACATCATCTCTCGAAACGTGGCAGTTGTCATGGTTACCGCGCGGATTCCGTCTACATCTCGGCCAGGACACAAGGTGGACCTCGAGGTCAGCTCAACGGGCGATGCAAAGAGTCTGGAGGGTGGTGTGCTTCAGCTGACACCTCTGTATGCTCCTGACGGACTTGCCTATGCATCGTCACTGGGCCCCATCATTATTGGTGGCTTTGCTGCAGAAGCTGGTGGCGAGTCGACAAGAAAGAATCATCCGACCACGGGACGAATTCCGCGTGGTGCAACCGTTGAAGTCGACAATCCGAACCGCATGAATATGCATGTCGTGGACCACATTGATTGGTTGATTAACGATCCAGACTTCACCACGGCCAAGAGAATGGCCGATGCCATCAATGAGTCTTTGGGTGAGAAGCTCGCCAAGGCACATGATGATGGAATGGTTCGTATGCTTATGCCCGAGACCGAAGAAACGTCCTCGATTGACGTGCTCGCACAGATTGAACTGGTTGAATTAGAAGTCGATGCGATCGCTCGGGTCGTTGTCAACGAACGTACGGGTACTGTTGTCATGGGTGCCAACGTGCAGGTCGCTCCAGTAGCGGTGGCCCATGGTGGTTTGTCCATCGAGGTACAGCGTGACACTGAAGTAAGTCAGCCGGGTGCATTGTCTGGTGGACAAACGGTTGTGACACGAGATTCACGGATTGTGGCAGAAGAAGAGAGTGGTCGACTCACCATGTTGGAAGGGGTCACCATTGGCCAGCTCGTTGGAGCGCTCAACTCTATGGGTGTCAAACCACGTGACCTCATTCAGATCATGCTGACCATCAAGGCTGCTGGTGCACTGCATGCGGAGATTGCAAGCCTGTGAGCATCAACAATCTCAACGGTGTAGCCAGTGCGGCAATCCAGCAGGCCAATTCGCCTGATGTGGAGTCGATTCGCATGACTACGGACCAGGTGGAGGCTGCCAAAGCCTTTGAGTCCTACATGGTTGAGATGATGGTGAAAGAAATGCGTCGAAGTGTCCCAGAAGGCATCTTCACATCGGGTGCGATGGATATGTTTTCCGGTCTGTTCGATCAGGAAATATCCCAGCGCATTGCAGAGAGTGGGGGACTCGGTTTCGAAAAAATGATGGGTGATGCCATGGGAGTGCAGGCTGGGCCGAAGCCAGACCCTTCATTCTTAAAGATTTCAGAATACCGAAGGCCGAGTGTTGCATCACCTTCCGCGTCCAGTGCCGAAATGCCAGTGGATGGTGGTGTAGTGACCTCCAAGTTTGGGGCCCGCCGCGATCCATTCCATGGTCGAAAGCGTGCACACAAGGGCTTGGATATTGCGGCACCACAGGGCACCCCCATCCAGCCGATTCGGCCTGGAACGGTTGTATCGGCCGGGAACAGGGGTGGCTTTGGAAACGTTGTGGTTCTCGACCACGGAGATGGTACGACCAGTCTGTATGCTCACTGCCACGAACTAAAAGTTCAAAAAGGAGACACGGTGCGACGCGGGGATGTGATCGCGACCGTAGGATCCACGGGTCGCTCGACTGGGCCTCACCTGCACTTGGAAGTGCACCAGGATGGCACGGCCGTGGATCCGATGACAGAGCTAAAGAATGACCACGACCACGACCACGACCACGACCACGAACATGAACCAACGATGGTACGGAGATAAGAAAATGATTTTTTATCTTCAGGAATTACCAGTACCGTCCGAAGAGAGTAAGCGGAGGACCAGCTCATGAAAATTCAGGGCTCGCATCCGCTGTACCGTCTAACGTCGCTCAACGACACCAAGACGGATCAGCGAACCAACCAGAAGTCGACAGTACAGCAAGAGTCTGTGCACCTATCGGGCGAAGCCCAGTGGATGCAGGAGATTAAAGCTGCGATTGAAGACATTCCGGAGGTTCGCACCGACGAAGTCGCTCGTGCTCGCCAGGACATCGCATCCGGTGAACTGGGGAGTGAGGAAGACTTCGAGAATGCAGTCAATGCCCTAATGCATGAGATCTAATGGAACGCTCCTTAGCCAGTGTCCTCACGGACACGCTTGAAGCTGCGCAAGCACAACTTCAAGCGGCACGACAACTCGACCCTGAAGGTCTCGCCGATGCGACGGCGAACCGGCAGGATCTCCAATTCGAGTTGGAACTGTTGGCCAATGAGGAAGCGACGCGCGTGGATGACGAAATCGCAGATGTCGTTCGCTTGCTCCGGTCCACAGATCAACGGTTGATGAGTGTCTTGGGTGCAGCCAGTTCGGTGTTTCGAACAGTGCTGCAGCCTGATAGCCCATCAACCTACGGTGCTACGGGGCGGATCCGTGAGCGCTAAACATGTCTTCTATCAATACTCTCCATATTGGACGGACCGGGCTTAAGACTGCATCCTACGGGGTTGAAGTTACCGGTCAAAACGTCGCAAATGCCACCACTGAGGGCTACGTTCGTCGGCGCTTGGCATCGCAAACCCGGGTTCCACACCGAACCAATACGGGTATTTCGAAAGGCCAAGGTGTTCAGGTAGCGAGCATTTCGCGTGCGATTGATCGATTTACGACGGAGCGTGCTTTTGAGGCGCTTGGTGAACAGTCGATGGCGATGACGGCAGAGCAGACGCTCTCCGTTATCGAGACCAATTTTCGAGAAGGCGATACCTCGTCGATTTCAGACCGTTTGGACCGATTCTTTGACTCCATCACAGAGCTCACCAGTGAGCCAAGTGACCATGGCTTAAGAATGTCCTTACGGGACGCGGGAAAAGATCTTTCCGATGCTGTAAATCGAGGTGGCGAGGCCCTTGTCGACTCGATTCGTCGGGCCGAAGACCGGGTCAAGGACGAGATTGTCAGTATCAACTTGATGCTTGATGAGGTGGAGACGTTGAATCGTCGCATCTCGGACTCGGATGCGGTCAACGGGCCGGGTGACCTCATGGACGCACGGGATGGTCTCGTAGAAAAAATAGCCAATAAAATTGGTGTAGATGTCGATTACCGGGGCAATGGGCAGGTGTCTTTGTTTGTGGGAGGGCATGCGCTTGTTCAAGATGTGCATGTGCGTCATCTCTCGACCCAGGGTTCTCCAGGAAGCTTGAGTGTAAAGATGGAAGCGGGTGGTTCCGGTGTGGTCACCATCGATAGTCTTCTCAAGGGTGAGCTTGGTGGCATTATGAAAGCGCGTGATCAGGCGGAGTCGACCCTGAACGACCTCGATACCTTTGCTCAAGAGTTTGTGGATGAGGTCAATCTGCAGCACTCCTCTGGTTTTGATGCATCCGGTGTGCCTGGCCTCGACTTCTTCTCGATAGCGGCGGCAGCCACCAATGCCTCGACCAGCATGAGTTTGGATGCGGTGTTGGCTGATGACTCCACGTTGATTGCAGCGGCAGGGTCACCATCAGCAGAGGTTGGTGATGGCACCAACTTGGACAACATGCTGGCCGTTGAAGACAACGCATTGTTTAGCGGTGGAAATATGAACTCTCGAGAGTTCGTAGCCTCGATATACAGCGACCTTGGGAATGCCATTGTTGGCTTTGAGGTGGAGGCTGCAACCCACGGGTCGATCGTCACGGATCTAAATTCCCTAAAGGAAGCGACCAGTAAAGTCGATTTGGATGAAGAGGCTGTGAGTTTGATTAAATATCAAGCGGCCTATCAGGCAGCGGCCAGAATCGTCACAGCGGCGGACTCACTCTTACAAGAACTCATGCAAACGGTGCGATAAATGATTCGGACAACCTGGCACGGACGGATGGAAGCCCTGAAATCGTCGGCAACGTCGATGGGTAGCCGTGTGGCCAAGCTCAACGAGCAGGTGGCCACGGGTAAACGCATTAACCGACCTTCGGACGACCCTGGGAGGATCTCGCAGTTGCACAATGTGCGACAGCAGCTGTCCAATCAAGGGGTGTACCAAAAGAATGCAGGGCAGGCGGAACAGTTGCTGAATGTGGCAGATGCCGCATTGAAAGACCTTCATTCCACGATGACCGACGCCCGTGAGCTCGCGGTACAGTACTCCAATGAGGTTTACCACGGAGACCAGCGTGCAGATGCGGCCCAGGTGGTGGATTCGCTGTTCGGTCGAGCACTGAGTTCTGCGAATACAAAGTTCAATGAACGCTATATCTTTGCAGGCACGGCTTACGATGATCAAGCGTATGACTCAACAGGAACCTACAATGGCAGTACCGATGATCCGGAAGCCGTAGTAGGGGACGGTCTTGCGGTGAAGACCGGTTTTGATGGCAGCGGTTTGTTGACCGATAGTTCGGATATGTTCACGGCATTGGACAACCTCAAGACCGCCTTGAATACAGATGACACCGCTGCAATCACTGCTGCACTCGATGACATTGATGCTGCACTAAAAGATGTAGAGAAGGGGATGGTCAGTGTCGGTGGAGAAATGCGACGTACATTTGATGCTCAGGACCTCGCGAGTAATTTAGAGGTTGAGCTCACCCAGGCCAAAGCGAGCATCGAGGAAACCGATGTTGTTGATGCATATTCAAAGTTGATGCAACTGCAGACCAATTTTGATGCGGCCTTGCAGGTCACTTCTATGCAGAGATACTCCGGTCTTTTCACTCGGATATAAAACAATAAACGCTTGATATAGCGGCAGTGGGGCGATCCTTTTCCAGGTCGCTCCATTTTTTTTCTCAAGTTCCCTCTCGATCGTCCGTAAAGTGAACTTGAGAGAAAAAAGCAGAAAAAGTTAAAACGCACCGGAAATCGTCCGAAGAGGTATGCGAGGCCTCCTAGATTTCGATCTGGCGGGTCTCTCAACCCGAACTGACGAAGGTGCAAAATGGCGCTAACTGTCAATAACAACATGTCTGCTTTGAGTGCGGCGAATACGCTGAACTCCACTCAAGGTGCCTTGAGCCAAACATTGGCTCGTGTCTCATCCGGATTGCGCGTTACGCGTGCTGCGGATGATGCTGCTGGATCCGCCGTTGCGACGAATCTCAGCACAAAAGCCCGCTCTGGCCTACAGGCCATGCGGAATGCGAATGACGGAATTTCCGTTATTCAAACAGCTGAAGCGGCGACCAAGGAAGTAGTAAGCATCCTTGATCGTATGCGAGAGCTGGCTGTGCAGAGTTCTTCGGAAACTCTGGACGATGGAGAACGCTCGTATATCGATACCGAGTACGGCGAACTCGCGAGTGAAATTGAGCGCATCGCCCAAGCGACGGAGTTCAATGACATCAACCTGGCTAATGGGGACAACACTTCGCTTACAGTGCAAGTCGGAATCTCCGGCGGTACTGAAAGCCAGGTGGACATCACCTTGGGTGACCTACAAGCCACTGCTCTTGGAGTCGACAACACCAGTTCTGGTGTCGATCTCTCCAAGGCCTCGACCGCTCAATCGGCAATTGCGACGATTGATTCAGCGCTCGATTCGGTAAACTCTATCCGTGCCTCTTATGGTGCGACTCAAAATCGTCTTGAGTCTTCGGTCAACACCATGTCCGCTTATGTGGAATCGTTGACGGCAGCGAAGAGTCAAATCATGGACGCAGATTATGCGCATGAAACAGCTGAGATGACACGACTGCAGGTAATGCAGCAGGCGGGTGTGGCTGCACTCGGACAGGCAAGATCCATGAACACAAGTGTGATTGGGTTGCTTGGTTGACCCAGCCTTGAGGGTATCGCCGCGGTGACACCGCGGAAGTTGTCGCGGCGATACACCCTTTATTTAAGTGACCGGCCCCGAGGGGCCGGTTTTCTTCTTAAGTAGGGGTGCTTCAGTCCGTATAGAGTGTTTTTAGAGAAATTTGAGAGATTTTTCTAAACGTCAGGATGGTTTCGTACGAAGAGGTTTGTGAGGCATGAAGTAGCACTCGTGTCTCAGAAAGCGTGCGGTAGCACTCACGCTTTGTTCTTCCTCCACTGCTGACAACTCCAATTATGGATAAATATCATGGCACTGACCGTGAACACAAACATGGCTGCGCTTGGCGCCGCCAATACCTTGAACAACACACAGGGCGCTCTGAGCCAGACCCTTTCACGGGTTTCTTCTGGACTCCGGGTGACCAAAGCAGCTGACGATGCTGCGGGTTCCGCTGTGGCAACAAACCTGAGTACGAAAGCACGCTCGGGTAATCAAGCTATGCGGAATGCGAATGACGGAATCTCCGTTATTCAAACCGCTGAGGCGGCGACCAAGGAAGTAGTAAGCATCCTTGATCGTATGCGAGAGCTGGCTGTGCAGAGTTCTTCGGAAACTCTGGACGATGGAGAGCGCTCGTACATCGATACCGAGTACGGCGAACTCGCGAGTGAAATTGAACGCATCGCCCAAGCGACTGAATTCAATGACATCAACCTGGCTAATGGGGACAACACTTCGCTTACAGTGCAAGTCGGAATCTCCGGTGGTACTGAGAGTGAGATCGACATCACGCTCGGTGATTTGCAAGCCACTGCTCTTGGAGTCGACAACACCAGTTCTGGTGTCGATCTCTCCAAGGCCTCGACCGCACAATCGGCAATTGCGACGATTGATTCAGCGCTCGACTCAGTCAACTCGATTCGCGCTGCTTACGGTGCGACTCAGAACCGATTGGGCTCGGCCATCAACAACATGACGGCCTATACAGAGAGTCTGACGGCTGCAGCCAGTCAGATCCAGGATGCGGATTATGCGCACGAGACGGCTGAGATGACACGACTTCAGGTCATGCAACAAGCTGGTGTGGCCGCTCTCGGTCAGGCCCGCGGCATGAACCAGTCGGTTCTCTCGCTGCTGTAAGGGAATAAGTTCCCCGGCGATCCATTAGGGTCGCTCCCCTGGGTGTCCGGCATTTCGCCGGGCACCCTTTTTTTTTGGTTTGAACTGGTCTTTCTTGAAATATGGTCAATTCGACTCAAGTCTGCTTAGTGGGGTCCGTATAGGAGGTTTTCGAACTTTTTTAGAGATTCTGCTCAAACTTCTGGCTGAGTCGTACGAGAAGTTGTTTGTGGCGAGGGGATGTGAGTTCCCCGGAACGGAGGTTGTGAGCCTCTCCACGTACAACAACTTCCTACCCGGAAGAGGAGTGAACCATGTCTCTTACTGTCAACACCAACCTGTCTGCTATGGGTGCCGCGAATTCTTTGAACTCGACCCAGGCTTCCTTGAGCAGCACACTTGCTCGCGTTTCCTCGGGTCTTCGGGTCAACAAGGCCGCTGATGATGCAGCCGGTTCCGCTGTGGCCATGAACTTGAGCACGCAAGCTCGGTCTGGTCGTCAAGCCATGCGCAACGCAAATGATGGAATCTCCGTCATCCAAACGGCTGAGGGGGCGACGAAAGAAGTCCTCAACATTCTAGACCGTATGCGTGAGTTGGCGGTTCAGAGCGCTTCACAGACGCTTGAAGACGGTGAACGGACCTACCTTGATAACGAGTTCCACCAGCTCTCTGATGAGATTGAACGTATCGCACAGGCGACTGAGTTCAACGACCTGAAGCTGGCGAATGGGGACAACGACTCACTGATCGTTCAGGTGGGTGTCAGCAGCGGCACCGAGTCTGAGGTATCCATTACGCTTGGAGATCTTCAGGCAACTGAGCTGGGTGTGGATACAGCAGCTTCCGGTGTCGACTTGACTGGTGCGACTGCAGCCCAGGCGGCGATTGACACCATTGATAGCGCTATCGACGCCGTGAATACGGTTCGAGCTGGATACGGTGCGGTCCAGAACCGGTTGGATTCGTCCATCCGGAACATGAGTACCTATGTAGAGAGCCTCACCGCGGCTGCAAGCCAAATCATGGACGCTGATTACGCGCATGAAACGGCAGAGATGACCAGGCTCCAGGTCATGCAGCAAGCGGGTGTTGCAGCCCTAAGTCAGGCCAAGGGTATAAACCAGGCTGTTGTTTCGCTCCTCGGGTAGGAAGCGGGCGTTGGGTCTTTGACCTGACGCCAACTCAGCCTCCCGGAGGCTCACAACTTCGGGAGGCTTTCCTCCCAGGATTCTCGGGTCGGGGTGGATGTTCTAACGAACATCCACCCCTTTTGCTTTTTGTCTAAAGTTGACCCGTTGTAGTCCGTATAGATTAATTAAAAAAATACACACAAATAGCTAAAATAATAGATAAAAACGTCCGATAAGATCCTTGAGGGGAAACCAAAATATAAAAGGTTAAACCTCATTTAACTCTACTCTTCCTACCCAAGAAAGAGGTACACAAAATGTCACTAACTGTAAACACAAACTTGTCCGCAATGGGCGCCGCGAATTCCTTGAACTCGACTCAGGCGTCATTAAGCAGCACCCTGGCTCGAGTCTCTTCTGGACTTCGTGTCAACAAGGCTGCAGATGATGCAGCCGGTTCCGCTGTAGCCATGAACTTGAGCACTCAAGCTCGGTCGGGTCGTCAAGCCATGCGCAACGCGAATGATGGTATCTCCGTCATTCAAACCGCTGAGGGGGCGTCGAAAGAAGTCCTCAACATTCTAGACCGTATGCGTGAGCTGGCGGTTCAGAGTGCTTCGCAAACCCTTGAAGACGGCGAACGGACCTACCTTGATAATGAGTTCCACCAGCTGTCTGATGAAATTGAACGTATCGCCCAGGCGACTGAGTTCAATGATCTGAAGCTGGCGAATGGAGACAACACCTCACTGACCGTTCAGGTGGGTGTCAGCAGCGGTACCGAGTCTGAGGTATCCATTACGCTCGGAGATCTTCAGGCAACTGAGCTGGGTGTGGATACCGGGACTTCCGGCGTCGACTTGACCGGTGCGACAGCAGCCCAGGCTGCGATCGATACGATTGACACCGCAATCGATTCAGTCAACAAAATTCGCTCTGATTATGGTTCTGTTCAGAACCGATTGGACTCGTCCATTCGGAACATGAGTACCTATGTAGAGAGCCTCACGGCTGCAGCGAGCCAAATCGTGGATGCTGATTATGCACACGAGACGGCCGAGATGACCAGGCTCCAGGTCATGCAGCAAGCCGGTGTGGCCGCCCTGGCACAAGCCAAGGGCATCAACCAGAGTGTCGTTTCGCTCCTCGGGTAGGAAGCGGGCGTTTGGAGGAAACTCTGACGCCATCTCAGCCACCTGGAGGCTCACAACTCCAGGTGGCTCTATCCCAGGGTCATTTCTCAGCCGGTGGATGGTTTTCGAACCATCCACCGGTTTTTTGCTTTAGTTGAGGTCAATGGGTCCGTATAGATAAATTTCGATCAAGTGGCTCAAAGTTGAATCACTTTCGTCCGATAAGACATGTGGTGAGTCGATGGAACTTCGGGTCACGTCAAGAATTAGAAACCAACCTATGGAGCTCAATACCGTGGCAGCCCCCTGGAACAGCAAGAAGTCTTCTAAAGCACTCAGTCACAAGTCTGGCTCGGTGAATGGAGACCTAATGAAGCGTGCGAGTGCGGCTGCCCAGAAGGCGGAAGCCGCAGCTGGTGTTCGTGGTATTTCTTCTGCCATTAGGGGCGCGGAAGTTCAGGTTGATGCTGGACAGAGCAAGTCGAAAGCGGGAGGCCATGCGCCGCCTTCTGTGCGGGTCATGTCTTTACTGGGCCGGATGAGGCAACTCGCCGTACGTGGCTCCTTGCGCGAACTCTCCGTAGAAGAGCGACGGGTGATAGGGCAAGAGTTCACTCGCCTGAGTGGCCAGATCGATCGGATATCCGAAGAGCTGACTCGGGTCGTTCCTCGCGGCGATATTCCCACGAACTACGATTCCGTCGAAGCCTTCTTCGAGAGTGTATTTGCAGACGAAACTCTCGATGGATTACTCGACCCGTTCTCGGCATTCTCTTTGGGTGTAGACCCGGGTTCAGTCCACTTGAAGACTGCTGATTCGGCGAAGAGGGCCTTGGGCTCCATCGATGATGCGGTGAATGATATGCAGCGAATACATCGGGACGGGGCATCTACAGAGGCGCATTTAGATGCAGCCCTGGAGCGCCTGGCCGCTTTCGTAG
>Ga0315320_10001445_pt1 | contig 19725 bp, 13 predicted proteins | sample M140m21515metaG_FD_203458 | JGI IMG/M metagenome (GOLD analysis project Ga0315320, IMG submission 203458) | Ammonia-oxidizing marine archaeal communities from Monterey Bay, California, United States - M1 40m 21515 | ecosystem: Environmental > Aquatic > Marine > Coastal | place: USA: California... | reverse complement strand
CGAAGTTCCGCGCCGTCCTTAAAGGAGCCGTAGATGGACTCCTTGTCGAGTTTGAAAGGTGTGCCGTCGACCTCGACCCGTGGGGTCGCCTTCGCCCGGGCTTGTTCACGAAGTCTTGCCATGGCAGCGGGCGGGATGGCTGCGGTCGCGTTGCTTCCGCCGCGCTTCAACGCCTCCATGTACGCCTCAAGAGGGCTCTTTCTGGTGTCCTTTTTCCGGTCGCCAGCGACCATTCCGCCTGCGCTTCCCCGGGGTGTCTCGGGAGGAAGTTCGTTCTGGTTCGGAACGAAGCCGTCCGCGTGGTACCTGAGAATAAAGTCGGCAATCTCAAGTTCATCGGTGTCGTTTAGACGATGACGCTGCACGCGGCGGCCACCGACGAAAGTGCCGTTCTTGGTGCCCTGATCCTCGATGATGTAGCCCGCGGGGCTCAGGTAGAGCCGCGCATGCTTCCGGGAGATCAAGGGGTGCTTGAGCTGGATCGTCGCGTTGTCGCCGCGACCGATGTACATCTCTCCGGCCGTCAATTGGACGTCCTGGATGTGCCTCCCATTACTGATGATGCTGATCCGGGCCACGTCGTACCTAAGCTCCTCCTAGGGTCAATTATACCCGAACGGCCTCGGTGTAGGCGTATCCAACCCTTAGTGCTCTGTTCCCGAGTGAATAAGGGCCTCTGTCTGCTATCTTTCGCGCCCTTTTAGACCCCCCTTCGCGGAGTCCCGCTCGATGTCCGACGCACTCGATCTGGTTAAGAACCACTACTCAAAGCTTCCTGCCGCGCTTGACGCTGCCCGAGCCAAACTCGGCCGCTCGCTCACGCTGGCGGAGAAGGTGCTCATTTCACACCTCGACGACCCCGCCGACGTGGGCTGGTCTCGCGGTGAGGACTTCTTGTTGCTTCGCCCGGACCGGGTGGCCATGCAGGACGCGACGGCGCAAATGGCGTTGCTCCAGTTCATGATGGCTGGCCGCGATCAGGTCGCTGTCCCCAGCACCGTGCACTGCGACCACCTCATTCAGGCGCGCAAGGGGGCGAAGACGGACCTCCTCCAGGCCATCGACATCAATGAAGCGGTCTACGACTTCCTCGAGACGGTGAGCGCTCGATACGGGATTGGCTTCTGGAAGCCTGGGGCCGGAATCATTCACCAGGTCGTACTCGAGAACTACGCCTTTCCGGGCGGGATGATGATCGGGACGGACTCCCACACCGTGAACGCGGGTGGCCTTGGCATGGTCGCGGTGGGCGTAGGTGGCGCAGACGCCGTTGACGTCATGGTCGGAATGCCCTGGGAGGTCAAGGCACCGAAGCTCATCGGCGTGAAGCTCACAGGCAAGCTCAATGGCTGGGCGTCCGCGAAGGATGTCATCCTCAAGGTCTGCGAGATTCTCACCGTCAAGGGCGGCACGAACAGCATCGTCGAGTACTTCGGGCCGGGTGCGCGCACCCTCTCGGGAACCGGTAAGGGCACGATCTGCAACATGGGCGCTGAGCACGGCGCGACCACGTCGATGTTCCCCTTCGACGAGAAGATGGCGGAGTACCTGGAGGCCAGCGGGCGCACAGAGTGGGCGCAGCTAGCCCGGGACAACGCCCAGCATCTGGTGGCCGACCCGGACGTCGAAGCGAACCCCGAGAACTACTTCGATCGCATCGTGGAGATCGACCTCTCTACGCTGACCCCCCACCTCGCAGGCCCTCATACCCCCGACCTGGTGAGGGCGATCGCCACCATGCGCGACGAGGCTCCTGAGAAGGGCTATCCAGTTCACGTGACGAACGCTCTCATCGGCTCGTGCACAAACAGTTCGTATGAGGACATCGCCCGCTCGGCGCACATCGCGCGACAGGCGACAGCGAAGGGGCTCAAAGCGAAGATTCCCCTGTGGATCTCACCTGGCTCGGACACTGTGTTCGAGACCATCAAGGCGGCAGGCTTCGTGGCGGACCTCGAGGCGATCGGCGGAACGATCCTGTCCAACTCGTGCGGCCCCTGCATCGGACAGTGGAAGCGGGACGACACCGACGGCACGGAGCTGAACTCCATCGTCAACTCGTTCAACCGCAACTTCAGGAAGCGGAACGATGGATTCCCGACGACGTTGAGCTTCATTGGCTCGCCGGAGTTGGTGACCGCTATCGCGCTGAGCGGCCGACTGGACTTCGACCCCACCCGGGACAGCATCGATGGCGTCACGCTGAGTGACCCCGAGGGCGATGAGCTACCGAGCGGCGGGCTCGAGTTGAGCTTCGGCGGCTTCGTCGAGGCTCCCGCCGATGGCTCCGGTGTCCAAGTCGCGATTCCTGAGACCCACGAGCGGCTTCAGCGTTTGACGCCCTTCGCCCCGTGGGATGGTCGGGACCTGGAAGATCAGATCGTGTTGCTGAAGGCCCATGGCAAGTGCACTACGGACCACATCAGTCAGGCTGGGCCTTGGCTGAAGTACCGCGGTCACCTCGACAACATCAGCAACAACATGTTCCTGGGAGCAGTGAACGCGTTCACCCAGGTAAACCCTGGCCATGGCAAGGATCAACTCGACGGCTCCACGAAGAAGTTCCCTGCCGTCGCTCGGAACTACAAAGCGAACAGTCGGGGCTGGGTGGTTTTCGGTGACGAAAACTACGGCGAGGGGAGCTCCCGTGAGCACGCTGCCATGGAGCCCAGGCACCTTGGTTGCACCGCAGTGATCGTCCGCAGCTTCGCGCGGATTCACGAGACGAACCTCAAGAAGCAGGGCGTCCTCGGTCTGACTTTCGTCAACCCTGCGTCCTATGACCTCGTCCAGGAAGATGACCGCGTCGCGATTCGAGGAATCACGGAGCTGAGCCCGGGCAAGAGCCTGACCCTCGAGCTGACCCATGGTGATGGCAGCAAGGATTCGTTTGAGGTGGCACACACCCTGAACGAAGATCAGATCGAGTGGTTCAAGGCGGGCTCGGCCCTCAACAAGATCCGGGCTGACCTGGGCGCTTGAGTGGGCCGTGGGACCGAGGGGGGGCATGAACCTCGAATGAGGTTCGTTGACTCTCGGTCCCGCTCTCCAGGGGGCTGCGGCGCATGGCTGTCAGTTCTCGATTGAGTCTGCGATCAGGGCAGCCTTCGCCTTGCCGATCCCCTTCACCTTTTCGATGTCGGCGGCGGTCGCACCGCGAAGCCGCTTCATGCTGCCGAAGTGGCGAAGTAGCTTCTTGCGCAGCGTCGGTCCGACCCCGGGGATGGAGTCGAGCTCGGAGGTGAGGGTGCGCTTCGTACGCTGTTTTCGGTGATGAGACACTCCGAAGCGGTGGGCCTCATCACGTAGACGCTGGAGGAGGTGAAGCCCAGCAGAGCGAGGTCGGAATGAGACGGGGTTCGACCGCCCTGGCTCGTAGACCTTGTCGGTCGCTTCGCCCTCGCGCGGCTTCGCGATGGAGATAAGTCGGATCGACGGTGTTTCGGCCTTCGCCGTTAGCTCATTCGATATCGGGGGCACCACATTCATCCCGTCGCTCTCTTCCCGGGAGGCTTGAAGGAGGCGCTGACGACGACTTCGACTATCGCCAGGTAGTGACCCGAGCGGCAGTGTGGTGCCGCCGGGTCCGAGGACGTCTACTCCGAGCTCGCGGCAAGCGGCGACGACCATATTGAGTTGTCCGCGGCCACCATCGATGAGGATGAGATCAGGTAGCTCCCAGCCCTCGTCTCCGGAGAGGGCTCGCTTGAAGCGCCGACCGAGGACTTCCTTCATGGTCGCGAAGTCATCTGCCCCCTCGACTGTCTTGATTTTGAAGATCCGGTAGCCCTTCTTATCTGGGGCGCCATCCCGGAATGACACGAGAGAGCCGACCGGGTCGGTACCCTGAATGTTCGAGTTGTCGTAGCACTCGATGTGGCGGGGAAGAGCAGTCAGGTGCAGTCGGTCCTTCAGCTCGAAGAGCGCCTGCTCCGCGCGCTCTTGCTTGCTGTGTGCGGCTTGAAATCGAACCTCCGCATTGCGCTTCGCCAGATCGATGAGTCGGAGCCCCTCGCCCCGCTGAGGGACGCGAATGGAGACCTTGCGTCCAGCTGCTTCCTCGAGGAGCTCAGCGCGGAGGCTGGGCTCGTCGATGGCGACCTGTGTGAGGATCTCTGGGGGCGGTGGGATGGTCCGAGAGTAGAGCTGAGTGATCAGACGCCCCAGGAGCTCCCCGTCGTCCTCCGCCGCTCCACGAAATGTCCACGCTCGAGCATCTTGAAGGCGACCCTCTCGGACTGGGAGCATGGCGACGGCCGCGAGTTCTCCTTCCCGGTGGAGCCCGTAGATGTCCCTGTCCTTGCGCCCAGGTGCTGCGTGGGCGGTTTGCTTCTCCTCCAGGCGCTGAATCAACTGCAAAGAGTCGCGGACTCGCGCCGCCTCTTCGAACTTTTGCTGTTCTGCGGCGCTGCGCATTCGTTGAGTCAACTGTCGCGCAAGCTCGCGGTTGCGGCCGTCGAGAAGGAGCGCGGCATGTTGGACCAACTCGTCGTATCCAGCCTCGTCTACGTGACCAACGCATGGCGCTACGCAACGACCCATCTGGTATTCGATGCAGGGGCGCTCTGAGTGGGAACGAAAGACGTTGTCACTGCACGTGCGGAGCGGAATGGTGCGCTTGAGCAGCTTGAGCACCTGCCAGGCGTTGACTTCGTTCAGATAGGGCCCGAAGTAGCGGGCTCCGTCGTCGCGCCAGCGCCGCACGGTCGTGACGCGAGGCCATTTTTCCGCGGTGTTGAGGCGGACGGAGAGCCACGACTTGTCGTCCTTGAGCTTCACGTTGTAGCGAGGTTGGTATTTCTTGATGAGCGTGTCTTCGAGGATCAGCGCCTCGCGCTCAGTCCGCGTGACGTTCACCTCTACGTGCTCGATCTGGGGCACCAGGAACTCGATGTGAAACCGACCGTCGCTCCCGCTCCTCGCGAAGTACTGCCGGACACGAGCCCGTAGGTCGACCGCTTTGCCGATGTACAGAATCTCGTCGGATGCGTCCCTCATCAAGTAGACGCCAGGCTGGACCGGGAGAGCGTCGATGTCGGTTTTTAACGGCATGGAGCAGGGACTTTAGACCCGAAGTGAGACCGGCGAAGCGCTAGTGCGCCACCTCGAAGCGGAGCCCAGCGGTGCGCAGGCGCTTGATGAGAGTCGTCCCCATCGCGGACGCCGGTGTATGGACTCCGCCGGGGTGCTCCTGGTCGGCCTCGTCGAAAGCGAGGCAGAGAGCGGTCTCTGCGAGCATGATCGCCGTGGAGCCGTATCCGGGGTCGAGGTCTCCGCCCACGACGCCACGCAGAACAAGCACCTTTCCCGTGTCGGTCTGCCCACGGGCTACGAATCGGTGCTCGAACCATCCGGCTTCGCGGGCCTCCTTATTGGGGCCTTCACCGGGCCTCGGGAGGAGGCGGTCCATGACCCAGCGTGTGGGGGCGAGGGCCATCCCCCCGATGAACGCTCCGAGCCCCAGGGCGACGCCCCATGCAGAGAGCCACCCCATCGGCCCCTTGCCGGTGGGCATTCCCTCGAAGTAGCGAAAGTCGCGCCCGTAGGGGAATCCCAGGAGGGCGTTCGAGCGTCGCACCACGGGGCCATTGGTACCGGCCATCACGAACGGGGCGACCCACTGGCCGATGTCTTTGTCGATGTGGACAGAGCGATTGTCACTCTTGTCTTTCCCGCGCTCTATTCCCTTGGGGTATCCCGAGTACGGATCGGCCATCGCGCGGCGCACGGTCTTGTCCTTGCTGGCTGCTGCGATGCTTGTGCGCATGGTGTCGATGGTTCCACCGCTCGCTGTCCCCTTGGCCTTCGCGAGCGCTCGGACCGAGTCCAAGGATGCGCCACGCTCCTTCATGGCTTCGAACATCATCCAGGTCCCGAGGTCCGATGGGATGGAGTCGTATCCTGCGTTGTGGACGATGCGCGCTCCGCTCGCGCGGGCAGCTTCGTCGTGCGCAGCGGCCATGGCGGCGACGAAATGAGGCTCGCCAGTCAGGTCGCAGTAGTGGGTGCCCTGTCGAACGCAGGCGGCGACTACTTCCTGGCCGTACATGTAGTACGGACCGACCGTGGTGATGAGGACCCGGGTTTGGGCGCACAGGGCGTCGAGACCTGGTCCGTCGGAGCTATCTGCGATCAATATCGAGAGGTTTTCGTCACCGAGTTTCGACCGGACTGCTTCGAGTTTCTCCCGATTGCGGCCCGCGATCGCCCAGCGGATACCGTCCTTTGAGTGGAGATATTGAGCCACAAGACTTCCGGTGAAGCCGGTGGCGCCAAAGAGGATGAGGTCAAAGTTTCGGTCTGGCATGGGGGGGTAATTTGCACCAGCTTTTGCGATGCCGCAGGTCTGCTTCGGGAAGGGGACCGCGCGGACCAGTTGCGGGGCGGATTAGGGCCGGACATACTCCACGGCCGATCCTCCAAGACGCGGAATGACGCCGGGTCAAGGACGACAGAGAGAGCAAACACATGATCTTCATCATTGCCGAGCCCTGCGTGGGCGTTTGTGACACCGCCTGCGTCGAGGTTTGCCCTGTCGACTGCATCCACCCGGACCATGGGTGGCAAAAGGGTGACGATGCTTCCGGCAAGATGCTCTACATCGATCCGGAGGAGTGCATCGGCTGTGGACTTTGCGAGCCCGAGTGCCCGGTAGAGGCCGTCTTCGATGAGGACGAGACTCCCGCGTACTGGAAGGACTACATCAAGAAGAACTACGAGTTCTTCGGTCGCGAGTACAACGGCTAGGCAACGAGAGGGCCTCTCACCGGCCCCAGGAGGGAGCCGAGGCGAGGTCTCGGCTACTCATGTCCCAAGAGTGCTGCGCCACGCTGGGCCGAAGCGTCTCCCCTCGATGTACAGAGTCGGGAACCCATCGGGTGGGCAACCCGGGGACGCTGCGCAAGTTGAGAGCGTAATCGCCGTGAGCGCTGTGCAAGCGCGGGATCATGATTAGTCTTCCGCATCACTCCAACCTTGCAGGAGTTCATGTCAGACGATCAGATCGAGTTCACCATTCCCGAAATCACGCCCGCCCAGATACGGGGCGTTCGCCTTTTGGTCATCGTGGTCGCCGTCCTCGCCATGAGTGGGACCACCGCGTTCACGGTGGAACCTGAAGAGGAGGGTGTCGTCCTCAGGCTGGGGCGCTTCAACCGCACCGTGTCCCCCGGGCTGCATTTCAAGCTGCCGCTCATGATCGAGACGGTCAGCAAGGTGCCCACGCAGCGGCAGCTGAAAGAGGAATTTGGCTTTCGCACCGTGAACGCGGCCACGCGCACGGAATACGCGAGCACCAGCCTTGACGGCGAGAAACTCATGCTCACGGGCGACCTGAACGTGGCCGTCGTTGAATGGATTGCGCAGTACCGGGTCAAAGACCCATACAAGTACCTGTTCAAGGTCCGCAACATCCGGAGCACGTTCCGTGACATGAACGAAGCTGTGATGCGTCAGATCATCGGAGACCGGAGCGTCTCAGAAGTCCTGACCATCGGCCGTCAGGAGATCGAGACGGAAGCCGAGCGGCTGCTCCAGGACATGTGTGATGAGTACGACACGGGGATCCAGGTGGAGCAGGTGGTGCTGCAAAACGTGAACCCCCCGGACGAGGTCAAGCCCTCTTTTGATGAGGTCAACCAGGCCCAGCAGGAGCGAGAGCGACAGATCAACGACGCGAAGACCGCGTTCAACAAGGTCATCCCCGCTGCACGAGGCCAGGCAGAGGAGACGGTGGCCCGCGCGGGCGGGTACGCAGTGGAGCGGACAAACCGCGCGCAGGGCGAGGCGGAGCGCTTCACTGCGCTGCGTCTCGCTTACGAGAAGTCGCCAAAGGTCACCAGGCAGAGGCTCTACTTGGAAACGATGGGGGAGGTGATCCCCCGCGCGAACCGGAAAATCGTGTTGAGTGAGAGCGGCGCTGGTGTTCTTCCACTGCTCAACCTGGAAGGCGGTGCAAAGTGATTCGCGCGATCCTCCTCTTCGTAGCTGTGGCTCTCTTCTTTGCGTTCACCCAGGGGCTCTACATCGTCGGGGAGTCGGAGCAGACCGTACTGACCCAGTTTGGAAAGCCAATCGGTGAGGCCGTCACCGAGCCGGGGCCCAACATCAAGCTGCCCTTTGTCCAAACGGTGCATCGGTTCGACAAGAGGTTCCTCGAGTGGGATGGAGAGCGAAACCAGCTTCCGACCAGAGATAAGCGCTTCATCTTCGTGGACACCTACGCTCGGTGGCGCATCAGCGACCCGCTCAAGTTCTTCCAGCGATTGCGGGACGAACGCGGGGCTCAGTCTCGCCTCGATGACATCCTCGACGGAGAGACCCGCAATGTCATCGCCCGGCATGACTTGATCGAAGTGGTGCGCTCCTCGAGCCGTGATTTTGCCGTCGACGACGAAGATGTAGGAGGGTTGCCCACGACCGAAGACATGACGGACGGAAGCAAGGGGAGCGATTTTGTCGTCCTCGTAGGTCGCCAGAAGTTGGCGCAGGAAGTACTGAAGGCCTCGCAGAGTCGGACGGAAGACCTGGGGATCGAAATTCTCGACTTCCGCTTCAAGCGCATCAACTACGTCGAGGCGGTGCGGACGGAAGTGTACAACCGGATGATCTCTGAGCGTCGACGCATCGCGGAGCAGTTCCGAAGCCAGGGCACGGGTGAGGCTGCGCGCATCAACGGTGAGCAAGAGCGCGAGCTGGCACGCATCACCTCAGAGGCGTTCAAAGAGGCGGAGCTCATCCGAGGGAAGGCAGATGCGCAGGCGGCTGACATCTACGCCGACGCCTACAACGCCAACCCCGAGCTCTATGCGTTCCTTCGTTCGCTCGAGACCTACGAAGTCATCGTGGATGATAAGACCACGCTGATGCTTGGAAGCGAGAGCGACCTGTTCCAGTACCTGGAGACAGCGAGCCCCTGAGTTCGGGGGCTCAGGGAGCCCAGGCACTCTCGATCACGGCGGCGCCGAGCGGGTCATGTTGCAGAAGGTCTGAGCGGTCGAAGGGGTAGAAGTCATTGGTCCAGAACCAGGCCTCGCTCAGCTCCGCGAAGTACTCCTGCACATTGGTTGTCGCATACGCGCTCTGTGTGGAGCCGTCCGCGTACTCAACGGCGTCGTAGAGGCCCTGAGCCATCGCGATGTCGAATGCGTTCAAGATGTCCGGGTCGTCGTATCCGACCACCTGGTGGTGCCAGGCGTGGCTGAACTCGTGCAGCACGATCGCGGGTTGGACTGCGGTCCACTCGAGGTAGTTTCGAGCGTTTCCAAGTTGAATTCCACCAGCCCACTCGGGAGGAAACCCATTGTTCTCCAGCCACTGCGCGCTGGGGTGGTAGACCGCGCCAGGAGTCCCAGGGAGGTTCACCTCTATCCAGATTGTGACCGTGCGTAGTTGGTCGACGCGGCTGAGAGCGAGCACGCTGCGAATTGTTTCGAGGTCGGAGGTGAGTCGGTCCAACACCTCACAGCCCAGCTCGGATTCCTCTTCGAGCAGCTCCAGGCGCATTCGGATCTGCCACTCGTCCAACGTAAATGCGCCGTAGTCACCAGCGGAGGTGAATGCCGGCGGGCAGTGAATCACGGAGGACGAGTCATCCTCATCCTCATCGTCGTCGTTGCTGGGTACGACCGGAGCGATGCATCCGGCGAGTAGGTAGAAGGAGAGAATGAGAATGGCGGGATGGAGGAGTGCCGGCATGCGTCGGATGATTTCACGGCTCAGGTCGCTTTGGAATCGGCTCGTGCTAGCTGAGGCTTCAACGCTGGATGCGCTTCTTGCTGCCCCCTTTTGCCCTCTACGTTGGAGCTCCGCAGCCGTCGCAGATCGGGTCGTCCGACCGGTTCCGTCGCCCGCACCAGTCACAACGAAGCATCCTCAGAGGCTCCGGTGCGGAGAGAGCAGGCTCCTTACCGTACTGAGCACACGCAGTGATCGCTTTGATGAGGGGCGGGATGAGTTCATCTCTTGCCGTGATGTGTAGATCGCGCTCTCCGAGGAGAAGTCCCATCTGCCCACGAGTGACGGAGAGTGAGGTGAGCTCGGACCAAGACTCCTGCTGGGGCTCATTCATGATCCCCTTCCAGTAAAGCTTTTCCGCAGTGACGACAAACCCCTCCTCGGCGCTTCCGAAGACGGTGTCGTCGAAGAGCACGATGATGGGGGTGTCACTGGGGAGAGAGTCTCCATAGGAGTGTCGGGCACCCTCTTCCTTCCGTGTGGGGAGCGACGGTCCGTAGAAGAGGTCTTTCACGACGCCCACGTTGTCCATGAACGCCTGACGCATCGCAAGGCCACGCTCTCCCCCGCCGACTTGCGGTGGACGTTGGACTGGAATCTCGCCGCTGGCGATCCGCTCCAACAGGTCGACCAGCGGCTCCACCAGCTCGGAGGTTCCCAGCATCTCGATCGCGGTCCCTGAGAGACGTATTTCTCGGTCGTCTGTCCCCACCATCCCCACTTGGAGATCGGCGAGGAGCATGTGTCTGGGAGCCTCAAGAATGTTCTTCCAGCAGAGACGAACGGAAGTCAGTACGAGCGAACAGTCTCCCCCGCCACACACGAGTAAAATCGTCTCTGTGCTCGGAAGGTGCTCGGTGTGCAGGTCGCGCATGGACGCATTCCGTCGGGGTGAAATCGACGGGGCACGTTCGAGGTCATCGTGCTCTGGAAGCTCGGTAATCGCAGCGTACAAAGAGGTTGGCATCAGGAGGCTCTACTCCTCCCATTCTTCGATCTGACTTTTCAGCCTCGCCTTCTCGGACGACTTCAGGGGCTTGCCAATTCCAAGCGTGCCAGCCTCCTCATAGAGCGCGGTCTTCGACTTTCCGCCGAGTCTCTTGATGTGGTCGAGGTAGAGCTCTTCGAGCTGTCTCATTTTCAGGAGCTCTTTCGTTCGCGTGAGCCTCATCTGCTCGACCCTGGCGACCCTCTTCGCGTCTTGTTGGAGCTGATGCCCCAGGTAGACACCGGCAAGACTGAGAACGCCAGAAAGAAGCACACCCATCACGGCGACCATCCCGCTGAATAACGCGGCGGATCCCGGATTTCCGAGCATATCTACGAACCCAGTCATCTTCTCTCCGGTGTTGTCTGGTCGACGCTCCGCGTCAGCTCATTCACTTCGCGACGTCGCGCACCGCCTACGGGGCGTTGATCACCACTCCAGGCCAGTCCGGGCCAGGGACCCCAACCTCGACTTCCTTGACCAGGTTTCCGTTGTAGGGAAGGGGCACATACAGATCCATGTCGGACCAGCCGCCAATCCCGTTTCCGAAGACTCCGCCGTGTCCATAGCCGCCAGCGATTGAGCTCCAGTCCGCGAAGACGCTGACTGTGCCCGATGGAGTGATCCGGAAGAGTCGGTCCTCCCAGAAATCGGGGACGTAGAGGAAGCCGCACGCGTCCACTGCGACGGCGTCGTGCCATCCCCCGCCGACATTCGTCGCGAAGGGGGCGGGGGTCCCGATGGGGTTGAAGTTCGCATCGATCCCCACCGAGTAGACAGTGCTGCTCCCGATCGTGCCGATATACAGGGTGCTTCCATCGGGGCTGAAGCCCAGAGAGTGCGGTTGGTCGGAGCTCAGCCCAAAGAGGAAGTTGGCCGCGCCCGTGTCCTGGTCAATCTTGAAGATCCCTGGGTACCCCGCGCCCCAGAGCTTGTCATCTGGACCGACAATGAGTCCGTACAAGCTGAGCGCAGGAACGATCACGGAGGTCCCGCCGGCTGGAGTGATCCGGTTCACGCCAAAGCTACTCGCAGTGGCGAGGTCCCCGTTCGGAAGATAGACGATCTGCTCCAGAGACCCGGTTCCGGGCATGAAGACCGACCAGCCGCCGGAGTATGTGGACTTGATGAGAGAGGCCCCGTCGCTTCCTACGATGTCTCCGAATTCATCGAAGTCGAGCCCGTGGTAGCCGCGGGCGCCGGGAATGATGCTTTCCCCAGACGACACGGTCGGGGCCTGGAGGCAGTCATAGATCGCGACGCTGTCGTCGTCGTCTCCACTGTCGTCGTCGTCTCCGCTGTCGTCGTCGTCTCCGCTGTCGTCGTCGTCTCCGCTGTCGTCGTCATCACTGGTCGCGTCGTCGTCGTTGGCCGTGGCGTCGTCGTCATCGACGCCGCTTGTCGGGCAGCCAGCCAGGATCAGGAGAACGAGGAGGAGGAAGCGTGTGCTCATTGAGAAACCGAGGGTCCGGGGTAAGGTCTGGCCTGCTTGATATAGAGCTCGGATCCATTGCCTGCGGACGAGTCGAACTTGAACTCCACGTCCATTCCGTAGAACTGTCCAGGAATGCCTCCGTAGACGGGGAAGAAGAAGTTGTGCACTGCTTGTAGCCCGTTGCCGAGGGCGTTCGCCTCCACCGTTGTCAGCACCGTTTCTCCCTCGGGTACGAGATTGCTGTGAAAGAGGTACACGATCGGCTGTCCAGGTTGGCTGTAGTAATAGAGGAGCTGGTCGGTAGTGACTCCCTGGTCGGGCAGAACCACAGACTCCTCGCCTTCCTGCACGTTGATGTAGAAGGCGGGCTCTAGGCCTGACGGGTCGAAGATGTTTGCCGTGATGGCGACGCCGTTCGCGTCTTCGTCAGGGAAGCTCCGGTGGACGAGCAGCGCCATTCCGATGTTGCTGTGATCGATGGAGTAGTAATCCCTCTCATCCCACGCTCGGTCTCGATACACGCTTGCCCATACTTGTCTCATTGCCAGATCGACGGGCTTTTTGGGATCGTTGGGGTCGCCGGTCTTGCTGGTGTAGAGACCCGCTCCAGTGAAGCCGTTGACGTCTTCAGCGTTCGTGGACGACCGAAAACGCATCCTGGTATTCGGGAAGTCCGCGGCGAGCTTCGCCATGACGGCGGCCAGGTCATCGGCGTTGACTGGAGCGTCTTCGATGGCTGCCCGCAGGAGGCTGAGCTGCTCTCGTTTGAACGTTCGGTTCGCGGTGAATTCTGGGTTGGCGATCATCGTGTTGAACTGCGCCCACAAGCCGTTCTCTTCCATATGCCGGTGGAAGAAGGAGACGGGGACCGCGAAAGCAGCAGGGTTAGGAATCTCTGGGACCTGAGCCAGACCGGAGAAGTGTGTGGCCTTTCCACCGAAGGCTGGAACTCCTGCAGACAAAGCATCCGCGAGTGACAAGTTGTCGAGGTCGAGGATGTCCTCGATGTCTGTCAGCTCTGTGATGTCTAAGTTCATGGGGCCCACATCGATGGGGTCAGGGCGATTCGCATCCCACCACGCATCGGCCTCCTCCTCAGTGACTGGGCGCACCGTCCACTCGAAGGCACCGACGACAAGCTCGACCCACTGACCGTCCAGGGCGCGGAGTTCGTCGTTTTCCCAGGCGCCGCGGAGGCCCATATTTGGTGTGCCACGGTTTTGCGAGAGGACGTTGATATGCGAGAGCGGGGTTTGGAATTCCTGAGTGACGATTCCGGCGACGACGCTGATGTCGTTGGGAACTGCTTCCAGGACAACGATCTCCCGGAAGCTCACGTCGTCTGTGTCCTCTGCCTCGACGAAGCGGAGTTGCCCCATCGATGTCGCCAGGTTCAGCGGCTGGTAGTCAATTCCCGCAAACAGCTCATCGGTGCTGACGATCTTGACGTCGTCGGGTAACCCTTCGGCCACGGAGTTGAGGGACTCGCTCGTGGGGTGGAAGTAAAGAGCGGGGCCGAACCAGGCGTTGTCGCGCACGCTTCGGTAGCCGGCCGCGATCATGTCGGCGTTCGCGGTGTCGTACGGAGAGAGCTCCCATGCCCATACTTGCGGCCCCTCGTACCAGGTGACGGCTCCGAGGACGAACCGGCGATCGGGGCTGAAGTACTCAGTCTGGTTGAACTGAGCCAACTGTGGCACCGGCGGAAGCAACGGGGGACCCAGGTGCTCGATGGCGAACTCCCAGTGGATGGCGTATTTCTCGGAGTTCTGGAAGTACTGGCTGTTGTTATCCAGACGGTCCATCACCGTCTTCGTCGACCTGGCGCCAGGAATTGATGAGTCCAGAGGTTGGGATGCGAGCGCATCGAAGTCGCTCTGGCAGCCCAGCGTTTGGGTGAAGTCCGCGACCTCTCCCTCGTCGAGCACACAGTCCCACTCCACGAGGGGTGGGTCGGTGGAGTCGTCGTCATCCGTTGGAGGCGCCGTAGGACAACCGGAAAGGACGGTGATCGCGAGTAGAGGAGCGACAAGAACGAAGAGCCAATGCCGTGCCTCGAGGTCGATCGAAAGAGGTCTCGCGAAAGTCATTCCATGTTCTCCTAGCTCTGCAGTGTCCGCAGCGTAGGACACCGATCAGATTCTCGATCTTGAGATTGATGTGGAGTCGCGCGACGGCGTGGCTCAGTCAGTCGGTGACGACGGGGAACCCTCGCTCAAGGAAATCGATGGAGTTCAGTCCGAGTCGGACCAGATCGTCCTCGCAGTTGCTCTCGAACCACGACGTCATCGTGGCACGTACGACTCCCATGATGGCTCCGGCGAGAACGCGAGACCAAAGCTCGCCGTCAGGAACTTCAGCAAGCCGAACCGCGAAAATACTGGCGATCGAGCGCTCCCAGTCTCGGTCGATTGCTGCCTCCCGCGCGACCAGCGATGGAGATGACATGACCAGATGCTGACGGGCGAGCAGAGTCTCTTTGTGTCTTCCGTACTCAAGCCCAAAGAGCCGTGTCGCTCTGCGGAGGGTCGCGAAGGGCTCCTCGCTCGAGGCTCCTGCCCGGAGAAAAGCGACGAAGTCTGCGAGGCGCTCCTCGCGGTTGGGAAAGACCAGGGACTCCTTGTCGGGGAAGTAGCGAAAGAAGGTGCGTTTGCTGATCACGGCCTCGGCGCAGATCTCTTCCACGGTCGTCGCGCCGTAGCCCTTTTCGTCGAAGAACACATGTGCCACGCGGAGCACGGTCGCCCGTGTCTCTGCCTTCTTTCGTTCTCTTAACGAGGAGGGTTGCGTTTCCATTCCGTTCAAGTATATCTCGCCACCAAATAGCAAGTGCCACTAAGTGGCATATGCAACTTGGGGGCTTTCGGGTTCTCGCAGGAGCTGAACGTAGATATGGCTTCGACTTCTCTGACCTGCTGGCAGAGCGCGACGACCGCTCCTTCATTCACCCCCGCTGGTGTTCTCTCCGCTGTGCATCAAGTGCGCGATCCTGCGTTCTTGGTGTCAGACGAGGCGCGGGGAGTGGGGGTGGCCATCGGTGGAGAGATCGTCCCGAGTGGGGGGACCCATGGGATCTCGCATTACCCGCTCGTCGCATCGTTGCCCCCGCTCTACCCCGAGTGGCTGGGAGACCGAAGCTTCACGCGTGCCCACGGAGTTCGTTTCCCCTATGTGAGCGGAGCCATGGCGAACGGAATCGCGACGGTTCGTCTGGTGACGGAGATGGCGCGCGCGGGCTTCCTCGGGTTCTTTGGGGCCGCTGGTCTCTCGGTCCCTCGGATCGCCGAAGCGGTGCAGGAGTTGCGCGCGGCTCTTGGAGACGCTTCAGGCTGGGGCTGCAACCTGATCCACAACCCTCATGAGCCTTCGATCGAAGAGGAGACAGCGGATCTGTACATTCGCGCGGGTGTGACGCGGGTCTCTGCTGCGGCCTACATGGCCTTGACCCCCGCGGTTGTGCGGTATGCCTTGAGCGGCCTTCGTCAAACACCCGATGGTCACATTCATCGAGAAAGACACCTGTTCGCGAAGATCTCTCGACCGGAGACTGCGCGCGCGTTCATGGAGCCAGCGCCGGCGGCGATGCTCCACGGCCTCGTGGAACGCGGGTGGATTACGGTGGAAGAAGCGCGGCTTGGGGCGAGGCTCCCGGTCGCTGAGGATCTGATCGTCGAATCGGACTCGGGCGGGCACACCGACAACCGACCGCTCACAGCGCTCCTCCCGACGTTGCTGGCCCTTCGCGACGAGATCGCTCTCGCCCACAATTACACCCGTCCGATTCGTCTGGGCGCCGCGGGAGGCATCGGGACTCCCTCGGCGGCGGCCGCCGCCTTCGCCCTGGGCGCCTCGTTCATCGTGACAGGCTCGGTGAACCAGGGGTGCGTGGAGTCGGGACTGGACTCCGGTGGGCGGGCGATGCTGGCCGAGGCGGGTCTGGCCGACGTGATCATGGCTCCTGCCGCGGACATGTTCGAGATGGGCGTCGAAGTGCAGGTGCTGCGCCGCGGAACGATGTTCGGCGTGCGGGCGAAGAAGCTCTACGAGCTCTACCGCGCCTACTCTTCTCTTGACGCCATCCCAGAGGCCGAGCGGCTCAAAGTCGAACGCACAATGCTGCGGGCGACGTTTCCTGAGGCATGGGAGAGCACCAAAGCCTTCTGGTCCGAGCGTGACCCGCGGGAGGTGACTCGGGCCGAACACGATCCGAAGCATCTGATGGCTTTGGTGTTCCGGAGTTATCTGGGCCAGAGCAGTCGCTGGGCGATCGCTGGCCTGTCCGAACGTCGCGCCGACTACCAAATCTGGTGCGGTCCGGCGATGGGGGCCTTCAACCGCTGGGCGGAGGGTTCCTTCCTCGAGGACCCCGAGCAGCGGACTGTCGTCCAGGTCGCCCGCAATCTCATGGAGGGTGCCGCAGTCGTCACCCGCGCCCAGCAGCTGCGCTGCTGCGGTGTCCCTGTTCCCCCTTCTGCGTTCGATTTCCGTCCCAGGCCTCTGGCCTGAGCTCTCGCGAGGTGTTCATGTCTGATTCCCGTCCCGACATCGCTGTTGTCGGTGTTTCCGCCTTGTTTCCTGGTTCGTCCGACGCTGACGGTTTTTGGAAAGACATCCTCGCGGGAACGGACCTCATCAGCGATGTGCCAACCACCCACTGGCTGCCCGAGGATTACTACGACGCGGATCCGTCTGCACCGGACAAGACCTATGCGAAGCGCGGTGGGTTTCTTGAGAAGGTCGACTTTGATGCGCTCGGGTGGGGGGTGCCGCCAAGCATCATTCCGGCCACAGACACCTCGCAGCTTTTGGCGCTCATCGTGGCCGAGCAGGTCCTGCGTGACGCGACGGGTTCCCGATTCGAGACCGCCGACCGTTCTCGCACCAGCGTGATCCTAGGAGTCACGTCGGCGCAGGAGCTCTTGGCGACCATGGTCTCTCGCCTCCAGCGGCCTGTGTGGGTTAAGTCGCTCCGCGAGCATGGTTTGCCGGAGTCGGACGTACAGGCTGTAAGTCAGCGCATTGCGGACCACTACGAGCCTTGGCAGGAGAGCAGCTTCCCCGGGCTGCTCGGGAACGTCGTCGCAGGACGGATCGCGAACAGACTCGATCTCGGAGGGACGAACTGCGTCACCGATGCTGCGTGCGCCTCGACCTTTTCTGCGCTCAGCATGGCGGTGAACGAGCTGTACCTCGGCGACTCCGACATGGTGATCACCGGAGGAGTCGACACGCTCAACGACATCTTCATGTTCATGTGCTTCAGCAAGACACCTGCGCTCAGTATCAGCGGTGATGTACGTCCTTTCAGCGACAGCGCAGACGGCACGATGCTCGGAGAAGGACTCGGAATGGTCGCGCTCAAACGTCTGAGTGACGCGGAGCGCGATGGCGATCGGGTGTATGCGGTCATTCGCGGGGTTGGTTCGAGTAGCGATGGCAGGAGCAAGAGCGTGTACGCGCCTGTGTCTGCGGGCCAGGCAAAGGCGCTGACTCGCGCGTACTCCGCGGCAGGCTTTGCGCCGGACAGCATCGAGCTTATCGAGGCTCATGGCACTGGGACGAAGGCAGGAGATAAGGCTGAGTTTGGTGGACTTGAGTTGGCGTTTGGCCAGGGAGATCGAGCCCAGTGGTGTGCTCTCGGGACCGTGAAGTCTCAGATCGGTCACACCAAAGCGGCCGCGGGGGCTGCTGGCCTGTTCAAGGCCGTCATGGCGCTGCATCACAAGGTGCTTCCTCCCACCATCAAGGTGGTCCAGCCCAATCCAACACTCCATCTCGAAGCATCGCCGTTTTACGTGAACACGGAGGCGAGGCCATGGATTCGTGGGTCTGCGCATCCGAGGCGGGCTGGGGTCAGCGCCTTTGGCTTTGGAGGCTCGAACTTCCACGTCGCGCTTGAAGAGTACTCAGGAGAGGCGAGGCCTCCTAGGAGTCGTGCGCTGGCAAGTGAGTTGGTGTTGCTGAGCGGAGCGAGCGGAGCGGAGGTCGCCGCGGCGGCGCGTTCGATGGTCGAGCGCTGCGATGCGAGTGGACTCCAGCGTCTGGCCTGGGAGTCCGCTCAGAGTTGGGATTCGTCGGATGACGCTCGGATGGCGGTCGTGGCGACCGACGCCGCAGACTTGAAAGCCCAGCTTCATGAACTCGCGGTGGTGATGAGCGACCTGGAAGGGCACTACTCCCTGCCCAATGGATCCTGCTGCCATGTGGGGAGCGCTGGCGGCAAAGTGGCGTTTGTGTTCCCGGGGCAAGGAAGTCAGTACGTGGGGATGGGGGCTGACCTCGCGATGGCCTTCGATGTGGCGCGTGGACCCTGGGATCGGGCCGCAGACGTGCGCTGGGATGGGACCAGACTCGACGAGGTGGTCTACCCGATCCCGCGCTTCAACGATTCGGACCGTGCCGCGGACACCGCGCGCCTGACGAGCACTGAGTGGGCCCAGCCCGGCATCGGATGCACGTCCTTGTCCATGCTGTCCATGCTTCGGGCTCTGGGAGTGAAGCCCGACGCGGTAGCAGGTCACAGCTTCGGTGAGCTGACAGCGTTGCACGCCGCCGGGGTGTTGGATGAGGTCTCCTTCCTCGCTGCATCACGAACGCGCGGAGAGTTGATGAAGGCGGCCGCGGACGTTCCGGGGGGAATGCTCGCCGTATCTGCGCCCATTGAGGCCGTGGAGGCGGCGCTGGTGGAGGGTGTCGTGGTCGCGAATCACAACCATCCCAGGCAAGTGGTCGTGAGCGGTCCAACGGATGCGCTTGTTCGGGCCGAGGCCTCGCTAAAAGACGCGGGTCTGCGAGTCACGCGCCTCCCCGTGGCGACGGCGTTCCACAGCTCGGTCGTCGCCGGCAGCGTGGAACCCTATGCGACCTTCCTGGAAGACCTGTCTTTTGATGAGAACAGTGTCCCCGTGTGGTCCGGTGAACTCGCGGCTCCGTATGAGGTTGACGCTGGCTCGAAGCGTGACCTTCTGGCTCGCCAGATTGCCCGTCCTGTGAGGTGGACTTCGCTCGTGGAGGGGCTCGCAGATGAGGGCGTCACGACCTTCATCGAGGTGGGGCCAGGCTCCGTGCTGACCGGACTGGTGGGACGGACACTCGGGGAGCGAGCGCACCACGCAGTGACATTGGACCGGAAAGGGAAGGATGGAGTCGTGTCCCTTTTGCGCGGAGTCGCGACCTTGGGGATGGCAGGCGTGCCCTTCGATCCGATGGCGCTCTGGGAAGGCTACGGAGAGCCGGCCGACCCGGCCGCGGCGACGAAGCCGAGGCTCGCTGTGCCGATCAACGGGGCGAACTACGGAAAGGCATACCCGCCGGCGGGTGGCGCGAAGGATTTGCCTTCGCCCAACCCCGAACGAGTGGAGGTCCAAACTCCTCTGTCCGTGCCTCGAGAGTCAGCGGCTCCCGCGCTTCACGCCCCCTCGCCCCAGGCTTCTGTGCCTCCGGCTTCTGTGCCTACGGCTTCCGTACCTGAGGCTCCTCCGCAGGGAACCCCCACACTGAGGGCTCCCGTCGCGGTTCAGGATTCGATGGCTCACGTGTCCTCCGCGCCGACTCCTCAGTGGCTGGG
>Ga0315320_10001443_pt1 | contig 19731 bp, 31 predicted proteins | sample M140m21515metaG_FD_203458 | JGI IMG/M metagenome (GOLD analysis project Ga0315320, IMG submission 203458) | Ammonia-oxidizing marine archaeal communities from Monterey Bay, California, United States - M1 40m 21515 | ecosystem: Environmental > Aquatic > Marine > Coastal | place: USA: California... | reverse complement strand
GTTTCGGTACAACCTCCAGTACGCTTGCCACCAATGATGACTTGCGGGAAGGTAGCACCAGGTCCAAACTCTTTATAGAATTGTTCACGAGTGAACTGTGCGTTGAGACTGTACTTAGTGTACGGCCATCCCTTTGCACGGAATACTTCTTCGATCTTGTTGCAGTAAGGACAACCTGCCCTACTGTAGATCATTGCTGCTCCAGGTGTTGCCATAATAATTGGATTAATTACGTTCTATGTATCATATCATTAAAAAAGGGGTCCGTAGACCCCCCACATTATACCAGACTTCTATCAGAAGGACCAGGTTGCACCAACTTTGGTTCCATAACCGTTGTCAGCATCGTCAATACCACCAGCGAATGCAAACTCACCGTAGATGGAGAGTGATTCAGAAGCGGCAACAGATGCGCCAACCTTACCAGATACAACGGTGTCGCTTTCGCCACCGTCAACAGAAACGAAACTAGGTCCGACCTGAGCATAGTAACCGACAGCACCGACTTCACCAGCGTATCCCACATGAGCGTCAGTGGTCGTTCCAGAATAATCCGATCCCACGAATCCTGAGTTTGCTTCGACGTTAACGTAGGGTCCTGCGAAAGCAGCACCAGCAGAGAGAGACAGAGCAGCGGTTGCTGCGAATACAGTTTTGATCATTTGTTTTTTACCTTTGTTTACTTGTGGAGTGTTTACCCACAGATGATAGCAGACTCGACGTGTCTGCGTCAACTGGCACATTGTAGAAGTGTGCCAGTTGTAATAGTTCGTAACGAATGTGTCACGAACGAGTATTTATACTATCAGAGAAGTCAATGTTCTGTCAAGTGTGCCAGTTCACTTTCTGGACTTGCGGAGGTGATCCATCATCATCTCCTTGTCCTCTTCACTGATAGTAGGTACATCTGAGTCGGGATCTGGGTCTGGTGCTGGACGATGCTCCAACACGGGGATGAATTCATCCTTACCAGGAGTATAACTGATTCTTTCCAATTCGCCAAGGGGTGAACGCCAGTATTTCTGAAGTTGTTTCAGCATTTTCTTGCGACCCTTGGGATCATTGGGATATTTCTTGAGAACTTTTTGAAGTTGTGCTAGTTCTCTTGTGGATTTAGCGAGGGACCTTTCAGCACGTAGTTCCCTGGCATTTGATCCAAAACCTTCAGACATAATTTTAGTAACCTTCTCTATGAGAATCATTGATAAACGTATTGCTCCAAGCAGCAACGTCGGCATCGACTTGATACCTGGTACCAGCAGCAGTGGTTTCAGGGTTGGTGCCTCTAATTGAGATACGGAATCTAATCCTATCACTAAATTTGTCACTACACCAGAACCAAACCTTAGAGTTTTTATTGTGAGATTCCTGATAGATTGCCTCTACAGGAGTTCTAGTTGGAACCTCAGTCCTATAATCTCTACGGTCTGATCTACCATTATCGTATATAGGTGACTCTTCGTCAAGGTTTCCTTGCATCCTTGTATGATATCTCCATTCTTTAGGCATCTTGAATCCATTTTCTTGATCAGGATAATATGGTGTGGTTGCATTGTTCTCAACTTCTTTGTTGCGTACAGGTGGATAAGTTAACTCGAACGTTTGACCAGCACTATAGTTAGTACCAGCATCCAAGACCTCTACAACCTCACACCATACAATCTGACGTTCATACTTACGTTTGTTCCTCCTTGAAGCATAGTTCGAGTTACCAAACTCGGCACCGTCTTCAATCATACCAATGTTACAGGACACAGGCATAAACATCACACGAACTTTCGCATCACCTAAAGGTGAAGACTCATTCCTCAGGTAGTAATCATGGAACCATGCATCAGGATGGAATTGAGTATACACTTGCGGATTTGATTTAGATCCATCCAAGTATCCTGCATCTCCAACTGCCTGCCAAACCTCTGGGACATCATCATCACCATAACTATTGGCAGTATTATCTTGCGCTTCACCATTGAATGGAGTGGGGAGAGTATTAGGTTGGTCTGCCCACCATCCAAACAGTCCACGGTCATGGATGTAGTAGTAGAAGTCAGAGATCTCATCCGTATCATTATTACGATCAGGCATTGGTTTCATCTCAATCCTAGACACAGGGAATGATGGGAAGTCTAGAATTTTACGAACGTTTGAACTTGCACTCATATGTGGACCAGTGTCGCCAAAGGACACCAGCATTCCACCATAACCAAACACCTTCTTAACACCTAGGTTACCCAGTCCTTCATTGTCTGGGTTAAAAGGAACATCAATGTCAATTACATCAGGTTCCTCAATGATAATGCCACCATATCGATTGTTGCCATCTTTAGTTGACTCATCACCATAGAACCAAGAATCCATAGACCATCCATACGTTCCATTATCATCTGGTCCTTTTGTAGATACAACTATATCTGTGTTCTGACTACTACCATTCCAAATCGGTGCCATCACATAATTACTACTGTCACTGTTGCCTATACCAGAATTATCACCACCATTAAGGGTCCTGCCACTGAAGTAAGACCATACAAGTTCTTCGTTGCTGCGATTGCCCTTCCGATTATAGAGAGCATCCATACCCAGACCTTGAACAACACCACCTGAAGGTGTACCTTCGTCAGATACAGTTGCAACTGTAGGTGTATATGTGTCTGACTGTCCCATACTTCCCAGGTTAACGGTGAAGTTGTGATCAAAGTATTCCTCATCGTTGTCATAGAATGCAAGTTTAATTTGATTCGTTGACTGGAAGTTTGCTTTATGGATAGCAACCACAGAAAATCTAAGTTTATCTTTTCTGGTTACTTGCAGATTATCCATAAAGATATGCCCAACATGTGGCCATCTCTTCATAACAAACCGTTCTTCCCAGACGGTTGACCAGGAACCTCCTTGTGGTTTCCTCTCCATTTTTAGAGTGAATGCCATGCACTCACCCATGACACTAGATGTAATAGAACCAAACGCCATGATCTTAAAGTTACCATTAGCGATAACCTGTAAGGTCTGAGTCTTATTCAGTTTGATTTGATACTTACCCCTACATTTACCACACTCATACTCCATGCCACCATCCTTGTCTGGCATCTCCATGGATCCACAGTTGGTTCGGATGACAGTTACATCATTGAATGTACCTGCAAACTTACGCGGGTCACAGGGAGTCCTCTGGACGTTAGGTAGCAAGATCTTTTCTGGGTTTGGATCACGATACACATAGCACTGGATGCCCTCATACAGGTATCCAGAACCGTTCCATGCCAAGTTGTACAAGACCTTGAAGTCATCGTAGTCTTCATCACCATCAAGAAGATCTTCCCACCATTGGTATCTACCTTGCAGTCTGGTGAAGTCTTTGTCCTTCCAGTTCAGTCTGGCATCAGAGAACATAGATAAGTTCTGCTCTGCACTACTGAGGTTAGTTCTCCACGCACCATTGTTACTTGTCTCAGAGAAGGTGACAGTATCACCATCATCAACACTGTTCTGATCATTACCATCAGGTGTGATAAAGAATCCTAGGTAACCACCTGCATATTCCTTGAGTTTATCCAAGGGAACTCGGATAACACCTAGACCTGATGAGTTGGTGCCGTCTGCTTTGATGACTACACCATGTCCAGGTTCAGGAGCACGCTTGTTAACGCCCTGTGAGGGTGCCTGAGCGAGGTAGTAACCCCATGTGTTCTCATACCCTGCAGATCCCCTGTGAATGTCATAGAAGATGAACAGGGAGGACTTGGGATTATATGGCAGCGGATAGATCTGATACTTCTTAATGATCTGTGGTGGTCCGAACTGATCATTGATGTCATACCTATGATCTTTATCAATATCATCACCATAAGCGTTGTAATACCTATGCAGTGCTGCAATCTGTTCGTCGTCACCAATGTAAGGAATTGATTTTTGTTTATCTTGGAATACATAACCCAAGATCTGACCCTGACCCATACCAGCAGAGTTCATTGTTGCACGTTCACCTGCACCAGGACTATCAGGTGAACCTGGGTTAGTAGTTAAGAATGTATCTACAATCTGACTTGAATAGAAAGAGAAGAGGGGAACACTATTCCGTGCAAACTCTTTCAAAATATAGAAAGCAGGTTTGCTATTTGTCAGTGTATATCCTGCAGGTGCACTAGATTCAAGGTGATATGCATGATTGATACCTGATCCACCAGAAGTAATCTCAATCTCAACATCTAAACTCTTACCCTTCCTAGGTGTGCTTGAGATTGTAGATGTAAATGTACTACCAGGACTTAACCCACTAGGACTGGGGCAGGATACAACTCTCCATTGAGAGTCCATGTCACCATCACTGGTGTCACCTCTACCTTCAATAGTAAATCCGTTGAAGGAATGAGAGATGGTCTGACCATTGCTACTAAAATATTCGGCACCATTTTCCATATTCTGCCACTTGCCATTCCATGAACCGTCTGCCTTAGTAGTCATGACAGATTTGTTATGGTTACCTGGTCCCATGAACACACGTAGCACGGGGATACCAATCTCAGAACCACTGGTCAGTGTGCTCTCGTAGATGGGAACCCTATCAGGGAAGCAGTTCTTAATACAAATAAAATCTAGGTCAGCGTTCCAACCACGAGGTGTATAAGACTCGCAGTCTCCTCTAGGGGGTGTCCAGGTACCTGTAGCATATGGTCTGAACAAACACTCTAAGGTTTGCTCAACACAAATCTCCCAGTCTTCATTAGGTTCATCATATCCCTCGTCACATATAAGTATTTCGTTTGTAATTGTGTCTAAAAATTCATTAGGTTTCTTTGTAGCAACAACAGTACCATTGGCAAGTCCGTCTCTAATTCTTTCACACTCTCCATTGTGATCATAGTGTGGCCAACCTGGTTGTCCTGGGTCGGGTACTTGTAAATTTATCCTAGGACCATTGTCACATACAAGTCCGTTCGCCAGATCTGGGAAGAAATCACACATCCAATTCCAACCAGGTCCAAGTTCAATATTAACCGATGGTGGTGGGGGAATTGTTGGGATTTCAGGGAGAGTTACAGGAGCCCTACTGGGATAACATCTACCAATAATCTCCTTAATAACCTCATTGGGGGTTAGTGGTGGTTCTACATCTGGTTCTTCAAAATCAGGAGGTGCAAGGTCACCACGCGAAGGTGGTATGGGTACATCCTCATCGTCATAACAGCGTCCCTTATCATCCAAATCACCTTGGGTTACTTCATTACCTGTCGGTGGTGTGGCAGGCGGAGGTGGTGCTTCATAATCCTTATTAGGATTTGAACCATCATTCGCTGGGTTGGGTTCTAGATTTAGATCTTCATCATCATAACAATGAGGACCACCACTGTTAGTCATTCAATCAAATATTCTTCTTCATTCTTATTTAGATAGTCTTTCTCAGACTGATATGGTACCACGTCACCAGACCATATCTTATATCCCTGTACTATCTCAGGTAACAACCACTGATCCACACGGTAGCAATACTTCCAGTTAACTGGTGCAACACAATTCATTACCACAACTTGCCAGAATGCTACCAGGTGAATCAGGAGTGTTTTCATTACTCTTTAATATATCCGTTGTCGATTAACCATTCTCCTGTCATAGGAGTTGGGTCATAGTCAGTCCACATTGTACCACGAGCACAAGATGCAAGTGCTTCCATGGTCATGTGTTCAGTACGACCTGCCCACTGTGCTTCTGCTTCCCAGGGCACAGCATTTGCTGGGTATGTACGTTCTGCCATGACACGCCACAGCATAGGAACCTCATCCTCAGGTTTGATGATAGCAATCATACTATTATCAATGGTGCCTGCCATACAATCTTGTGCAGCATGCCATCCTTCATGACGCATAACCATCATAAGAGAAGCAGGACTGTCCATGTAATCCTTATTGAGGAAGAAGTTATTACTCACAGTATGGTACACACCACGGTGACCTAGTGGGAAATACTTTTGATCAGCAAGGAATACTCTGACGCCGATTTGATTCAGCGACACAAGCATATTATTAAACTCTTGTGCTACAGGTGTGAACTCTTCAGTATTGTCATAATGAGAGGAAATATCCAGAAGAGAGAATACTTCTAGCACATCATCGGTACATTCTCGGAGAAGCATACATCCCATGGAATCCATGGTGTTATACCCTCTAGTAATTTTACTTTCCTCAGTCGTTGTTTGGTTTAGGTATTGGTCTGTAGCGGAATGGGCAGGTAGGACAACCGCTGCCGCAGCAACCGCGATTATTAATTTCCACATAAAAATAGGGGTCGTTAGACCCCTGTAGTATAGCAGGTTTGTTGGATTTTGCCAATAACCTAGCGGCGACGATACATTATATGTATCGACCTTTTCAGACTATTTTTTATGGGGAATTTTTTCCCGCCTTTTTGGTAAACAAAAAGTCATTTTTGTTTGTAGATATCTTCCAGTTTTTCTCTAGACAGATCCACATACATTAACTCTTCACCTGGTTCAGGTGCCTCTGGATGCTTTCGTTTAGGGGGGTTACTGATATCTATAGTATTAATAGATTGAATGTTAGCCCACATCATAGCGAAGGCAGCACCAGCAATCAGAGAAAAGCATACGAAATAAAGAAAGACTTCAAAACTATTCATCATGCCTCCTGTAAAGATTGAACTGTGTTGTGAAGTTCTCCAACATCGCGGAGACCTTCAGCACTAAACCATGGGGCATTCGCCCAACTGAATCCTTCACCAAAGGTGTTATCAGGTGCGGTGATATACCAATGACATGCTGTGTCTGGTACATCTACTGCACACTTAGACCAGTCGTCACTCCACTGTGGAACTTGTACCCACATTAGAGCAGCAAACATAATGCTGAATAGTGATTTGATCATGTCTTATTAAAGGTTATGGGGTGAAGTTTTAATTAGAAGAATCATTATTAAAAAGTCTCAGTTTTATGAGGTGATCTAGTGAGAAGTTACCAGGACCACTGAGAACGATACATGCTGCACCTCCCCAATAAAGAACTAAAAGTTCTAACAGGTAGATGTTAAATCCTGATGTGAACAGAGCATGATAAATTGCGAATGATATTGTACCTAGGATTGCCAAGGCACCCAAACGAGTGCCGAGTCCACAGATAACCATCCAACTCCCCACAACCTCAGCAAATGCTGCGAAGTATGAGGAGACGATTGGGAATGGAAGATGCAATGGTCGTACAAATGCATCCGCAAAGTTTTCAATGTTCTCTAGTTTTTCATACCCATGATGGATAAGCATGGTGCCTAACGCTATACGAAGTAGTAAGAATCCTAGAGATTGAATCACAGTGCGTTACCTCTTGGTAGAACTTCTTCAGGGAAGATGAAGTTCTCATGAGGTTGATCGGCAGGTGCCAACCATGCACGGAGTCCTTCATTGAGAAGGATGTTCTTGGTGTAGAACGTCTCAAATTCGGGGTCTTCAGCGGCACGAATCTCTTGACTTACGAAATCATAAGCACGAAGATTGAGAGCCAGACCAATAATCCCAATGCTAGATGTCCAGAGACCCATGACAGGAACAAAAAGCATAAAGAAATGAAGCCAACGCTTGTTACTAAAGGCAATACCGAAAATCTGAGACCAGAAACGGTTCGCCGTAACCATTGAGTAAGTTTCCTCCTCTTGCGTAGGTTCAAATGCTTTGAAAGTGTTTGACTGTTCACCGTCTTCAAACAATGTGTTCTCTACTGTAGCACCATGAATGGCACAAAGCAACGCACCACCAAGGATACCTGCAACACCCATCATATGGAAGGGATTGAGGGTCCAGTTATGGAAACCCTGAAGGAACAACAGGAATCTAAAGATTGCTGCTACCCCGAAACTAGGTGCAAAGAACCATGAAGACTGACCCAGTGGATACAGAAGGAATACACTGACAAAGACAGCAATAGGACCAGAGAACGCAATAGCATTGTAAGGACGGATACCAACTAGACGAGCGATCTCAAACTGTCGAAGCATGAAACCAATGAGAGCGAAGGCACCGTGGAGAGCCACGAAAGCCCAGAGTCCCCCAAGTTGGCACCACCTGACGAAATCCCCCTGAGCTTCAGGACCCCAAAGTAGAAGAAGAGAATGACCCATAGCGTCAGCAGGCGTTGAGACAGCAGACGTAAGAAAATTAGCACCCTCAAGATAGGAAGTAGCGAGTCCGTGGGTGTACCAACTCGTGACAAAAGTCGTGCCAGTAAGCCAACCGCCAATGGCAAGATAAGCAGTGGGAAGAAGAAGTAATCCAGACCAACCAATAAAGACAAAGCGATCTCGTTTAAGCCAGTCGTCCAGGACATCGAACCACCCCCGTTGTGTTGGTTGTAATGTAGAAGCAACCATTTTGAATGAACCTTTTACTAAACTTTACATATGAAGAGAAAAGAAAAGGGACCCGAAGGTCCCTTTCCAAGTTGTTAGTGATACCAGTATCAACCGATAGCAGGTGCGGTAAGTGCAACAGGAGTTGACTCAGCAGCAGCAAGGTCGAGTGGGAAGTTGTGAGCGTTACGCTCATGCATTACTTCCATACCGAGACCAGCACGGTTAAGCACGTCTGCCCAGGTAGGGAGGACTTTACCGTTGTTGTCCAAGATGGACTGGTTGAAGTTGAAACCATTCAGGTTGAACGCCATGGTGCTAACACCAAGAGCAGTGAACCAGATACCAACCACAGGCCATGCAGCAAGGAAGAAGTGAAGACTTCTGCTGTTGTTGAAGGATGCGTATTGGAAGATCAAGCGACCGAAGTACCCATGGGCAGCAACGATGTTGTAGGTTTCTTCTTCTTGTCCGAATTTATAACCGTAATTCTGACTCTCTGTTTCAGTTGTCTCGCGGACGAGTGAGGAAGTAACGAGACTTCCGTGCATAGCAGAGAAAAGAGATCCACCGAATACCCCAGCAACACCGAGCATGTGGAACGGGTGCATAAGGATATTGTGTTCTGCTTGGAATACAAGCATGTAGTTAAAAGTACCAGAGATACCAAGAGGCATAGCATCGGAGAAAGAACCCTGACCGAAAGGATAAACTAGGAATACTGCAGTTGCAGCGGCGACAGGTGCAGAGTATGCAACCATGATCCAGGGACGCATACCGAGACGGTATGAAAGTTCCCACTCACGACCCATGTAGCAGAAGATGCCAATGAGGAAGTGAAAGATTACCAGTTGGAAAGGACCACCGTTATACAACCACTCATCGAGTGATGCTGCTTCCCAGATTGGGTAGAAGTGGAGACCGATTGCGTTTGAACTTGGGACAACAGCACCAGAGATGATGTTGTTTCCGTACATGAGTGAACCAGCGACGGGTTCGCGGATACCGTCGATGTCCACAGGAGGAGCAGCGACGAATGCGATGATGAAACAGATGGTTGCGGCAAGCAACGTTGGAATCATCAGGACACCGAACCAACCGACATACAGACGGTTATTGGTGCTTGTGACCCACTCGCAGAACGAATCCCACGCCGAGGTTGTTGATTGTTGTTGTCTTGAAAGAGTTGACATTGAAAAGGGTTAGGTATAAGTGCAGGGAAACACTGTTATAATATTCCTGTTGCACCCTCAGCAACAGGTATGAGAGACGAGTTTAATGACCCTATAGGTCTCGGTTTGAGGAGTCGGAGTGTGTCGTAGTGTAACGACCATCTTACTATATATGCATTTCCTAACTTTGTCAAGTTGGAAAGCGGGAGGAAATGAAGGAGTTCATAGTGGGGAACTCAGTCTTGCAAATTGTATCATGCTTTTTCCACCAGCGCAAGACATCGGGAATATGTGGTCGCTCATTAAAGAACTCATCCTTTCGGGTGTCCACGCATGTGTGACCATGCCCCGCAAGAATGAAAACGATTGGGTCCTTACCATGCTCAACCTCATGAGTATGCACCATCATGTCCATCACAACGTCGTGTGCACCACCACTGTAGTGTATATCTTCGGTCACTTCCACCCAGTATGGTGTGTCACGTCGCTTTGAATAGTAGTAGTGTGCCTCAACAAACTCTCTCCACCCTTCTATATGATCAGAGACATCCTTGTTATAACGATCACGAGCGAACGCACCAGTCTCATCATTCTTTAGGAGACTAACCAGAGCAAGGATACCCTGTCCAGTATTGAACAAAGATGTGCTCTCCAATGGTTCAATGAATCCAAATGCCATACCGATGCCAACACAGTTACCCTGCCAAGCATGGATTCTCCTACCACTTTGAAACTGAATCAAACGAGCATCATCATATCCAAACTCTTTACGTGCATCCTCCTCACTCTGATGCTTAGATGAGAATACATATCCTTTACTGATGTAATCCAGTGTGGGGATTGTCCATTGCCAACCAGCAGACATGCCTTGTGCGTTGGTGTAAGGCATCATCTCGGTCTCAGGATCCGTATAGTCAATCGTAGTTACGAGTGCACTATCATTGATCAGGTTTACGAATGGTGTCCACGGCGAGAGAGGTCCCAGTGCGACCGCTTCTGCACCTGAACAGTCGATATAGAGATCACCCGTAATTGTTTTGGGTCCTGCGTCGTAGGGTCCTCTATCCACCATGACACTGCTGATACCCCTTTGGGAAGTACGAACCGACTTAACCTTGCTATCAACCACTGTGATATTCTCACAGAAACGACTTCTAAGATAGTCTGAGAACGCCTTTGCGTCGATGTGAAATGCTCTGTCATGGTTGAGATCGAATGTTCCTAATAGTTCTGTGTTCAGAGGTAACCTTCCACCTTCTACCACCGTAGTAAACGGCATCATAACTTCAGCAAATGGTGGTGGGTCAGCGTATGCTTGTGCAACCATCCATCTTTGAAAGGTTACATCCCCACTTATATTTTGTCCATTAGGGTAGTGAAATACAGTACCCTCTTCATTAAAGTCAACAAAGCGAGAGGACAATTTGTATGTCGCTCTCGCTTGAGTAATCATTTGTTCATCGGTGATACCCATGAACTTAAGATATTGATTGATGTGTGGAGTAGTAGATTCACCTACACCAATAGGATTACCACCATCAATCATGGTAATTTCATGTTCTGTGTGGTTACAGAGAGCAGCAGCAGTCATCCATCCAGACGTACCACCACCTATAATTACAATTTTCATAGGTCTTGTTGTAAAAGCATCCAAGCTTTCTTATTAGCATTCCATTGATTGAATTGATCAAGAATAAAATCAGAAGATAACTCTACACATATAGGAGAGAAAGACATCTTACCGTGAGATTCAAAGAAAGTCTTGAGTACATTATAATATACCATATCATTGGCAAACTGATACATCGCCATGGTCATTGCTATGTCTTTGTACACAAAAACATAAAGTATAAATTTTCGATAGTCTTCTTGACCATCAGGTGTCATAAAGGTTTCATTCATCAATTACACATCTAATAAGTTGACTAGATTGTTGTGCAGGCATCATAGCACATATCCTCATAAAAAACTCTGCCTTTAGTTTTGATAAACCTGAGTAGTGTTTGAGTGCTATCCAATTGCCACGTTGCTTTGCTTCTAATCTATACCGTTCCATGACCCAATAAAAAAGAGGGGTAAATACCCCTCTACTTATACATGATTCATGGCGGGAACCATTAGTCCGCCACCACCCTCATCGTCATCATCCCCGTCTATGTCTGCGAGGAGTAGCATAAGAAAGAATGGGGTGAATATAAACAGAATAGTCTGTACCCATTCAATACTCATTACCAAATACCTGGGATGAGTTGTCCTGTGGTTGCATAAGAACCGAATGCTGCAATGATACCAATCATTGCTGCCCAACCGTTAAACCTTTCTGCGTCTGGTGTCATGAGTTTTCTCCTAGTGTAAGATAAAATTTAGTTTGATCTGTTGGTGCGTTCTCATAGAATGAGATATCACCGTAAGTTTTGTGATCTTTATATCCAACCATACGACCTTTCGTATTTTGGATCGCTCCCATCATAGCAATGATCAGGAAGATTGCAGGTGGTCCAATGATAAGGGCACCTCCAATCACATAGTAAGTCAGAATTTCAAGAAGGGAAGGTTCCATGGTTAGGATAATAATAAAAGATCAGATACCGAAGGCACCAAAAAAGAAAATGCTGCCTGTGGTTGCATACGAAATAACCGCTGCAACAAATCCCAACATCGCCCAACGACCATTTTGCTTTTCTGCACGTTCGGCATGAGTTTCATACCCATAACGTTCTGCTTCAGTTGGGTCGATGTACATTGTTGGTTCGGTGGCGTACATGTTAGTTCTGCCGCCGTCCTCTGTGATCACGGTCATGATTGCTTGTGTAAAGAACTGTTACTATTATATAGTAAAACTTTACATTCTGTCAAGCTCAAGCGAAGGAGATGGTATCCGTTCCTTGATAACCACCGCCAGGGAACCCAGGATCGAAGTTAACTGGACCTGCAGCAGCGAAGTTCATCTCAGTAGTAAAGGGGTCATTACCAAACGACAAAGTATCAACGTCCGAAGTAGCAGTGTTGATAGTGATGTTGCCTAGTTCAGTGGGAACAGGGAACGTTGTGTTGTGATGCAAATTGTTTTGTTCAATAGAACGAAGACCAAGGTAGTGACGCCATAGTTCAGAAAGAACTTTGGCATCCTCATCGATTCTTAGTGCTTCAATGACTGCTTCTTTAGCAGCAGTGGTTGCTTTTTGATAGGGTGTGAATGTCATGATACTGTGTCTCTAACGTAACAGGGGACGCCAGCGGGGTCTAACCACTTGGCGTATTCAAAATCTTCAATGGCGAGGAGGAGTTGATCTCCGTTGTCGAACAGATAGATGTCAGTATACTTTTTAGTATACTCGTTTGCTTTTTGCAAACGGAAGTCTGGTTTACCATTCAGTTGAATGTAACCTCTTTGCACATAGCGATAGGGGAACCGCTCGTGGATTACCGTAGTCTTAGTCGTCGCGACTGACTTCGGATCGAGATCGTTCATGAGTCTTGTGTGATTTGAACTCAGTATAGCAGGTCAAGCGTAGGAATACCACCCCGTGGCAATAATCTTTTTATGCTCATGGGTGACTCGTCCCTTGTGTGTATAGGTCCAGTCTGCTGGCCAGATACAACACTTACCTTTCACTGCCTCCTCGTAATGGTCTTGATGAAACCATTCAGTGCCACCGTTAGGGACACTGTTTAGATACACCATCCATACAAGGTGACGGTATACATTGGATTTAGCACTTCCAGATCTCTCTGTGTGCCACTCCTTATAACCTCCACCCTTAGGGTATTCTTGTACGTTCCAACCAGGATCCATATGAAAGTAAGAACCCTTGGCAGAAAAGGGAAACTTCTTTACGAAATTTCCCATGCACGAATCAACAGATTCCACCAAGAGATTAACCTCGGGGAGGATCACCATATTCATATAGGGTGTATCTAATGATTCCTTTATAGAATAGTTAACATTTCCTAGAGGGGATGATCCGAGATCATCTCCCCCAGAGTCACGATTGTCTTCTCCGATTGACTCACCCAGACCTTGTTTGAAGTATGTTTGAGAATGTTCGTAATGCCATTTGACAAAAAGATCAATTACATCCTCATCGATCATCTCCGAGTAGAGAAAATCGGTACTGGGTTTTATAATAGCAGCGTCGGAATCAATAATCATAGTTAACTTGTGTTCTACCAGGAGTAGTTTACGTCATTTCCAGGACGTGATCTTCGACCAAATGATCAATGAGAATTAAGTAGTCCTCTTCCACATCTAGACCCCAAAACTGGACGCCTTTGATGTCCGAATAAAATCGGCATAGGGAAGAGAAGAGAGGGGGATACTCTGTGTCAAGGGCAATAGTACCATTGGCAGCATCCTGAATAATTTGCAGACTGCCTGCAAAACGATCTCTTAAACTCATAATCGATCTCCTATTTGGTTGTACCAGGGGAGAGTATCCCCAGCGGGTATGGTTGGGATCGAACCAACGACCGACCGCTTAGAAGGCGGTTGCTCTATCCTCTGAGCTACACACCCAGTGCGTAGTCTACCTTAAGGTTTGGATCTGTTGAGAGATTACTCTTGCTTCCTCAATGTTACCCTGAGATACCAGGTCATGTAGTTTATCAATCAAAATTTCTACTGTGCTCTCAAGTACATCAATTTCTTGCTCGTAAGCGTTGAACTCTTCAGTGCTCATGAATCTCATGGGTAACCAACTCGTAAATTATATAGGAGGATATGTCAAACGTCAAGTAGTTTGTCTTGAAAATTTAGGTTTGGGTGCTCCAGCAATATTGAATGACACAATAGACCGTCTCTTATCAGAATCATTCGGTTGCTGTTCGTGCAGTAGGAAGGCAGGGAAGACCACAAAGTCACCCTCGCTAACCTGTGGAGTGTTCTGTGTGAGATCGCCTGTTATAGGGTCACCAAAGGGGCAATAGAATGTGGTTGCACTATGCACTGCAGGATCAAACTCTAGATACCAGACACACGACATACCAACAGCACCATGATTATGAGTCTGATGGTACTGTCCTCGCATTGCCTGCTGATACCACATCGATGTGATCTCAATTTGAAACCCTACCTGATCAGAAATCTTTGATAGATAAGGATTTAATGCTGTTACAACTGTATCATAATACTTGGGGAAGATCTGCTGCTTATCATTATGAAAGAAGTCTGTCTTTAGATCTGCAATCACTTGCCCTGATTGTGTCATTCGGTGACTGCTATTATCATCAGCAGCAAATACTTCTAGCAATTCCTTTTTAACTGAGTCAAACCCTGGTGGTGCAGGGTAGTGTTCAAATGGTACCTGAAACATAATTACTTAAAGTTTTTAATGAACCACTCAGCATCGACTACTACAAGAGGTTTCTTTCTATTCTTCTTCATGAATAGAATAGGTTCGTTGTTACCAGAGTTTGCTATTGCTTGTTCATAGGCATCCCATACATTGAGACGTTCTACGTTCTTGCATTCTATAGAGAAAGGAAACTTCTTTCTGGCATCTCGTGCCATGATTAGATCTTCACCACCAGCACCCATGCTACGTGATTCAATATCTTCGGGGTGGACATCCCGATGTTCAATCAGCATGTCCCTTACCCACTTCTGAAAGTTGCGTCCTTTCGCTTTAGCACTCTGCGGTTTCAATCGGCGTACCCGTCATCATCATCACTATATCTATACCCCAACCTTTCTCCTTTGTTTTCTCTGAATGCATCCACATCTTCTTTGATTGCATCTTCCAAACTGATAGCAAGAAGTTTAAGATTGTGTGCGATTGCTTTTACTTTATCTCTATTCATTTAGACATCACCTCCTTCCAGTCTGCATCAAACTTAGCAAGTCCTTCACGAGTTAGCACATGATCGTACATACTCCAGAAGACTTTGGGTGGTAGAGTACACACGTCTGCACCATACAGGAAGCATCGTGATACATGATGCACATCTCTCAAAGATGCAGCAAGAATTTCAGTTTCAACTTGATGTACCTGGTATGTGTTAGAGATTGCTCTAATCAATTCAACCCCAGACACAGAGTTATCATTACATCTACCTACAAAAGGTGAGACAAATGTTGCTCCTGCTTTAGCAGCAAGGATTGCTTGGGCAGTGCTGAATATTAACGTTACGTTTGTAGTTATACCGTCGTTAGATAAGTCCTTACATGCTTTCAGTCCTTCGACTGTCATGGGAAGTTTGATCGTGATGTTTGGATTGATCTCGCAATAGTCATCAGCAATAGAGAGCATGTCCTCAGCGTTATCAGCAACAACTTCTGCTGATACGGATGAATCCCATGGAAAAATATCTGTAATCTCTGTAAGAATTTGTTTTGGATCTCTACCTGCAACCTTCATTAGTGTAGGGTTTGTGGTCACCCCGTCAATTAGTCCAGTCTCAAATGCTTTTTTAATTTCTCCGACATCTGAACTATCGAGAAAGATTTTCATGCTACCTCTGTATGGTCATCACAGTATAGCACATAAAAAGGAGGGTGACTAGCCCTCCTATTCTCAGTCTTGAAGTAGTTCTTTACAGATGCGTTTACAAACGGTCTGCGTTTCGTCGCATTCGATTAAGCACTCAAAATAATCATTAACCGAATTAACTTCCATTTCAGTATTAAATTGGTGCCATTCTTCTAATTGGTTTCGAGAGATGAGATTGTGCATAAAATTGCTCGCTGTGACTGTGGTTTCATAATGAATGACATTAAGGGTTCATCCACCACCTCGCAAATTCTATACTATCTAGACATCTTTGTGTTTGTTTACTAACATTTGTATAGACAAAAAAAGAGAGGGTTAAACCCTCTCGTAGATCATTCAGCTCTGTGATGCGAACTTCCTTTCGACCTTAATACCACGATACATGAGATCGTAGTTACGGTTGTGTGTCTGTTCAGCAAGAACTTTTGCCTTGTAGTCCTCAGCGTTGTACTTAACGCCACGGTAAGTGATCTGTGCCATTTGGTTACTCCTAAAGTAGTTGGTTGTTAAACCCGTTCCTTTAGTCGTGTGCGTCCCATGGATAACATTCAGGAGTTGACTCCTTCATGACCTCAATCAATTCCACCTTATATTCAGGGGGAATATTCTCGTTTGTCCTCATCCGAAGCATAATTGCATCGGCTTGAGTACAGGTGAGCGACGAATAGAATAGTAATTCAATCATGGGATGAACGCTCCGTTCCGCGACTTACTTGCGTCCCTTTCGGGATGAACGTAAAGGTATACTAGCATACCCACATACTATTTAGCAAGTTTTCCGCTTACCTTGTAATCGATCACGTTTTCGTAGGGGTGTTCCCTTTGGATTGTTGATCAACTGGTGCTTCAACTTGCGTAAATACTTCAAGTGGTCCGTAATACCAACTGCGGGGGTCTTGGGACAACCAATCACCTTCGACTCGTCTGGCGTACGGTGTTCCACCTGGCGCTGATTGCGCTTCTTCCATTTTTTTTGTTTCATTATTGTACCATCTATTCCAGATTTTCTGGAGTAGATCAGAGTTTGAAACCTGCGAACGTATTTGCTCCCACATCTTGCTTAATACCTCCGACAACGTACGATTCAATCTCAGTTTCCTGAGGGGCGTTCTGTTGACCCTTGCTATTTAGCCAGTGCTGTGTCCAGGGCAGCGGGTTGCTGCGAGCAGGAATATCATATACAGGTTGTATACCGACCGCTTTCATGCGACGGTTGGCAGTCCATTCCACATACTGAGCGAGCAGTCTTTCATTAAGACCGATCATGCTACCTTGTGAGAATAGATATGTTGCCCATTCTTTTTCTTCTTCGACTGCAGCCATGAACATTGCCTTGACTGTTTCCTTTTCCTCTCCTGCAATCTCTTGCATCTCAGGATCATCTCCATCTGCCCACTTCTTCATAATTTTTTGAGTAAGCGCAAGATGTTGACTTTCATCTCTAGCGATAAGAGAGATGATTTTCGCGGATCCTTCCATAAGTTTAAGCTCGCCAAATGCAAAAGAACATGCAAACGAGACGTAGAATCGAATCCCTTCGAGGATGTTGACATTAGCGATAGCAAGATAAAGTTTACGTTTCAAATCACGGAGAGTCCACGTTGCTGTAGGTGAATCTTTCCAATTTGCTTTGTAAAGATTACCTTGTGCCCACTCATTGGCAGCATCGATGTACTCATTATATGCTTTACACACTGAGTGTGCTCTAGCAATGATACGTTCATCGTCAAGAATAGTATCAAAGACTTCAGATGGATTAGCATACACATTCTTGATGATATGTGTATAAGAACGAGAGTGAATCTGTTCCATGAATTCCCACACACCCATGGCACCTTCCAGTTCAGGAAGTGACACGTAAGGTTTGAATGCCATACCAGGACCACGACCCTGTACAGAATCGAGAAGGATTTGATACTTCAGATTGGAAGTATAGATATGCTTCTGCTGTTCATTGAGAGTTTTATAATCAGAACGATCCTTCTGAAGAGAAACCTCTTCAGGTCTCCAGAAAAATCCTAGTTGGGACTGAGTAAGACGATCAAAATCTGGATACTTAAACTCATCATATCTTTGCATACCCAGAGGAGCACCAAAGAACATAGGTTGCTTCTTTGTATCCACTTTCTTTTCGTTAAAAACTGTCAATGACATTCTGTCCCCTTTGGATTTTGGTATGTTCCGTAATTGTGAGTGTAATTTAGAAAAGCATTGATCCTCGGAGAGACCTCCAAGGATTCACAGCAATCAAGGTAGCATTGAAATTCAAGTTGAAGATCTGCTCCTAGTTCAATTGTAACTGATTTAGACATTGCATGCATCACATTCTGATTCATCAGCATGTAACAATTCCTCTACCAATGCATCAACATTAGTTTGGACTTGTGCTTCTTCGTCTACGTCTTTCTTGTTGTCATATGTGTTTTGGTAATAAGATGTTTTCCAACCATATTTGTATGTGCTGAGGAGATCTTGTGCCATCACCGACACAGGTACCTCATTGTCAGGATAGTTTTCTGGATTATAAGACCAGTTGCCACTGATCGCTTGATCAAAGAACTTCTGCATCACAGCAACGATATTAATATAACCTTCGTTACTTGGCATATCCCAGAGAAGAGTGTAGTTATTCTTTAGGGTATTATATTGTGGAACAATTTGCTTAAGCGGTCCTTTCTTGGACTTCTTAATGGACAGATAATCTCTTGGTGGTTCAATTCCATTTGTTGCGTTTGACACAACGGAACTGCTCTCTGAAGGCATCTGTGCGGACAGTGTTGAGTTCCGTAGTCCGTGTTCTGCGATAGATGACCTAAGACTATCCCAATCATATTTTAGTTCTCCGTTGACCAGTTCATCGACCTCTCCCTTATATGTATCGATAGGTAAAATTCCATCAGAATATTTTGTTTGCTGGTAACCATCACAAGCACCATACTCCTTAGCAATATTATTTGATGCTTTCAAAAGGTAGTATTGGAATGCTTCAGTAAGGTCATGTACCAGTTGCCATGCAGAGGGATCATCATAGCGTTCACCTTGACGTGCAAGGTAGTGTGCCAGACCGATGTAACCAATACCAAGGGAACGACGTGATAGTGTACTACGTTTTGCTGCCGCAACAGGGTATTCTTGATAGTCAATCAGAGCATCAAGACCACGCACTGCCAGGTCACATAGATTTTCTAGTTCATCTAACTGGTTAAGTTTGCCAATGTTAATAGCAGACAGAATACACAGAGCAATCTCTCCACCACGATCATCAATATGATTGATTGGATCTGTAGGTAGAGTGATCTCCTGACAGAGGTTACTCATATTCACCTTGTCTTTGAAAGATGAATGTGAATTGCAGTGGTCGATATTCATAATGTAAATACGACCTGTCTCTGCTCTCTCCTTAAGGAGACTTAGGAAGAGGTCTTGTGATGAAACGGTGGTACGGGGGATGGTATCATCTGATTCGTAAGCACGGTACCTATCGTCAAAGCGATCAGTGCCGAAATCGTCATACAACCCAGGCACATCATGCGGACTAAAGAGAGAAATTGGTTGGTTTCCGATAAATCTTTCATAGAATAACTTGCTGATTTGGATTGAGTAGTCGAGTTTTCTAACACGGTTGTCTTCTGTACCCTTATTGTTCTTAAGAACAAGGATGTCTTCTATTTCTTGGTGCCAGATAGGAAAGTGAACTGTAGCAGAACCACCTCTGATGCCGTTTTG
>Ga0315320_10001442_pt1 | contig 19733 bp, 14 predicted proteins | sample M140m21515metaG_FD_203458 | JGI IMG/M metagenome (GOLD analysis project Ga0315320, IMG submission 203458) | Ammonia-oxidizing marine archaeal communities from Monterey Bay, California, United States - M1 40m 21515 | ecosystem: Environmental > Aquatic > Marine > Coastal | place: USA: California... | reverse complement strand
TGCCAACATCGATCACATCAGCGATGAGCAAGCCAAAGCGTTGCTTGAATTTGTCAATGATGGCGGTGGGTTCCTGCCCCTACACTGCGCGTCCTTCTGCTTTCGAAACAACGAAGAAATCGTTGCTTTGATGGGAGCGCAATTTCAACGTCACGGCACAGGCACATTCACGGTTTCGCCAACCAGCGTTGGAGAATCCCACCCATTGATGAAGGGTTACCGCAGTTTCGAGAGCTGGGACGAAACCTATGTGCACACGAAGCACAACGAGAAAAACCGAACGGTGCTGGAGTACCGCCGCGAGGGTAACCAACGTGAACCATGGACTTGGGTGCGAGACCAAGGCAAGGGTCGTGTCTTCTACACAGCTTGGGGCCACGACTCACGGACATTTTCAAATCCCGGATTTCACAATTTGATTGAGCGTGGTATTCGCTGGTCCTGTAAGCAGGATCCGTCCGTAGTCGCTGACTTTGCTGGCCCGAAACGTGAACCGCTCGAAGCTTACCCGGTTCAGGGCCGAGAGTCTGAGAGGCAACCCTTTGAGTTCATCGACGTTGGCCCCAAAATCCCAAACTACGTGGTCAGTCAAAAGTGGGGTGAGCAAGAGAAACCACGCAACATGATGCAGAAACCGTTGCCAGCGACGGAATCGATCAAGCACTACGCGGTTCCAGATGGATTCTCGATCTCGCTGTTCGCGTCCGAGCCGGACATTGGTGGAAAACCCATTTCCATGGCGTGGGATGAACGTGGTCGTTTGTGGATCGCAGAAACCTACGATTACCCCAACGAGAAACAACCTGAAGGAAAAGGGCGTGATCGGATTCGCATTTGCGAAGACACCGACAACGATGGCAAGGCGGACAAGTTCACGATTTTCGCAGAACAGCTAAGCATCCCAACGAGTATGGCGTTTTCCCACGGCGGGCTTATCGTTCACCAGGCTCCCGACACCCTGTTCTTAAAAGACACCGATGGGGACGATGTTGCAGACATCCGCGAAACGCTCTTCTCGGGATGGAGTACAGGAGATACTCACGCGGGACCAAGCAACCTCAACCCGGGCCCAGACAACTGGTTCTACGGGATGGTTGGCTACGCCGGGTTCAATGGCATCATTGCCGGACAACAGCGTTCGTTCCGCACCGGATTTTACCGATTCAAGGTCGAACGGGTGGACGGAAAAGTGGCGGTGACCGACTTTGAGTTTTTGCGAAACACCAACAACAACTCATGGGGCGTTGGATTCAGTGAAGAAGGTTTGCTGTTCGGATCGACGGCCAACCGAAACCCAAGTGAATTCATGCCAATTGCGAACCGCCATTACGAACGCGTTCGCGGCTGGACCTCATCTGTGCTTGGAGGGATCGCCGACACACACGAATTCGCTCCGATCACAGACAAAGTGCGGCAAGTTGACCACCACGGTGGATACACCGCGGCAGCTGGGCATGCCATCTACACCGCAAGAACTTACCCAAAGGCATTTTGGAACCGCGCTGCCTTTGTGGCGGGCCCCACCGGGCACCTTGTCGGAACATTCGCCTTAACCCCAAACGGGGCGGGTTACAAATCAACCAGCCCAGTCAACCTGCTTGCAAGTGACGACGAATGGGCAGCGCCGATCATGGCCGAAATAGGCCCCGATGGAAACGTCTGGATCATCGATTGGTACAACTACATCGTACAGCACAACCCGACACCTGCCGGCTTTCGGAACGGCCCTGGCAACGCGTACATGACCGATCTTCGAGACAAGAAACATGGCCGAATCTACCGAATCACCTATGATTCAAGTGTGACTGATTCGACCGAGCCCACAACACTTGCAGGTGCCTCTCCAGATCAGCTAGTTCAAGCATTAGCCTCTTCCAACATGTTTTGGAGACGCCATTCCCAGAGACTGTTGGTCGAGGCAGGGAACACTGACGTAACACCAGCATTAGTGGAATCATTAACACGCCAGGACCTCGACCCCATCAAACTTGATGTCGCGGCCATTCACGCCGTGCGAGTTCTTGAGGGCCTTGGGCAAGTAGAAAAAGCCGAAGTCAGGAAAGCCCTGCACAAAGCCCTTTCACATCCTTCGGGTGGCGTTGTGCGTACGGTCATCGAAGTTTTGCCACGCGACGAGATTAGCTTGAATGCGTTATTGAGATCGCAAGCGTTTTCTTCGTCCAATTCTCAAATTCGCTTATCTGCCTTGCTGGCCTTGGCCGAAATGCCGGCCAGTAAAGAGTCGGCACGACAGGTTGCTGTGTCACTAACACAAAATGAGGCCGACCGTTGGTTGACCGATGCGGGCATCGCAGCAGCGGCTACCAACGGCGGAACGTTTCTTGCGTTGGCGTGTCAACAGAACGCTCCGATTGCCGGAGCTCTGCTGCGAGCTACCGAGATCACGTCTGAACACGTGGCTCGATCAGCGGATGGCAAGGCGGTCGAACTGCTTGTAAAAACCTTATCCAATGCATCTCCTGAAGTGTCAAAACGTGTCCTCTCAGGTCTCACCAAGGGCTGGCCGAAAGCAACATCCATTGAGCTAAGCAAAGAAACAGATGATGCCTTGGTGGAATTATTTGACGGGCTGTCTGCGGGTTCCAAAGGTCAATTGATTCGACTTGCCCAAATTTGGGGTAGTGAAAAACTGGCTAAGAACGCTGTCAAGATCGCAACCGCACTGCTTGAAATTGCGGGCAATGAAAAAACAGATCCACCAGCAAGGATCGAAGCTTCACAGCAATTGATCACTCTGATGTCCACTCGACGAGAGAGTGTGGCGGATTTGCTGGCCGCCATCACCCCTCGAACACCCCAGTCGGCAGCACTCGGAATGATCGATGCCGTCCGCGGCAGTCGCGCCCCGAAAGTGGGTGACGTGATTCTGGAATCGATGGAAGAAATGACACCTGCGTCGAGATCACAAGCGATCCTAGTGCTGCTCTCGCGACCTGAAACGACGACAAGTCTGCTGAACGCCATCAAGGCACGAGAGTTGTCCCGGGAAGATTTGTCATTAAGCCAGCAGCAGTCACTTCTATCCCATCCGACCGGGGACATTCGCAAGTTGGCAGAGAAAGTACTTTCGGGCAGTGGGGGCCTGCCAAGCCCAGACCGTCAGAAAGTACTGGCATCTCTCATGAAGGTTACAGAGACCACTGGGGATGTTGCGCGGGGGAAGGTGATTTACACCAAGAATTGCGGGAACTGCCACATGCATCGCGGTGAAGGCAAAAAAGTTGGCCCTGACTTGACTGGAATGGCGGTTCACCCCAAGGTCGAACTTTTGACACATATCCTGGACCCCAGTCGCAGTGTGGAAGGCAACTATCGCAGCTACTCAATCCTGACGCTGGACGGGGTCGTCGTGAACGGAATGCTTGCGTCGGAGACCCAAACTGCCGTCGAAATCTTTGATGCTCAGGGCAAGAAACAGGTCGTGCTTCGCGAGGACATTGAACGCCTGATTGCTTCCAGCAAATCGGTGATGCCGGAAGGATTTGAGAAGCAAATTGATCCGCAAGGTTTTACAGACCTGCTCGAGTTCCTGACCGACAAAGGTCGATTTTTACCGCTCCCGCTTCAAAAGGCGGCGACTGCCATCAGCACCAAAGGGCTTTTCCATGAAGGCGACAACGGAGCAGATCGTTTCGTGTTTGAAGATTGGTCACCTAAGATGGTGGGCGAAGTACCGTTTCAGCTCATCGACCCCGATGGCAAGCGGGTTGCGAACCTTATCCTGCTCAATGGCCCCCGAGGCACCCTGCCTCCCAAAATGCCCAAATCTGTTCGCGTGCCTTGTAATGCACCGGCCAAAACGATCCACCTTCTCAGTGGAGTCAGCGGCTGGGGCTTCCCTGCTCATCAAGACAAATCAGTATCAATGATTGTCAGATTGCATCTTGCAGACGGGAGCACCGAAGATCACCCGTTGTCCAACGGGCTTCATTTTGCAGACTACATTCGCCGAGTCGATGTACCCGATTCGGAATTCGCTCTGTCAGCACGAGGGCAACAACTGCGTCACATTCGTGTTTCACCTCGCACGGACCAGGTCATTCACGAAATCGAACTGGTCAAGGGTAATGATCCCACGTCACCCATCGTCATGGCAATCACCGTAGAAGGCCCGGTCACGAAGTGACGGAAAACTTTCTACTGCTTATATTGAAGGACTGAGAAATTTCGTCCCAGGTATACCAGTTGGCCTGCAAACAAAGTCACGGATATACAAAAGCTGTTCACATGATGGCAGAGCGACTCCCGCGATACGACTGCGAGCAATCTTATCAGTGGAACTACGACCATCCACCGGCTCTGCTGGAAGTGTCAGTCCCAGACATTCCTGGCAGCTGGCACTTTTGTGGTCATGAGGTCGCCTCTCCGTTAGGCATTTCAGCTGGCCCACTTCTGAATGGGCGTTGGTGCTGCTACTACGCCAAGCTTGGTTTCGATGTTCTGACTTACAAAACTGTCAGAAGTCTTCAGCGAGACTGCTACCCGATGCCGAACCTTCAACCGGTCAAATGCGGGCAACTGGATGGGACACAGAATCGGGTTTCGCCAAGCAACTCAATGCAGGGAACGTGGGCAGTAGCTTTCGGCATGCCATCGGCGGTTCCGGACACATGGCGTAGGGATATTGAATGGACTCGCAACCAACTTTCTGATGACAAAGTGCTCTCCGTGTCGGTTGTCGGCACCATGCGAGCGGGATGGGGGATCAACGAACTGGCGGCAGATTATGCGCAGTGTGCGAAATGGGCAGTAGAAAGTGGCGCCGATTGCGTAGAAACCAATTTTTCATGCCCGAATGTCAACACTTGTGACGGCCAGCTTTATCTCGACTTCGAACAGTCGGCGATCGTCAGCGAGGCAGTAAAGTCAGCCGTGGGCGAGACGTCACTGATCATCAAAGTCGGACACTTCATGAACATCGAGGCGATCCCGCGTTTTTTGTCCGCCGTTAATGGACACATCGATGCAGTCTCAATGACCAACAGCATCGCAAGCAGGGTTGGCATGAACGATAGCGAATTGATGTTTGATTCTCAGCAACGAGGCATCTGTGGTCGAGCAATCCTCGACGCTTCACTGGCACAAGTTCGAATCTTTGCCAACGCGATTCAGGAAATGAATTCCAGAATCCAAGTCATCGGTTTGGGCGGAATTGAAACAGCAACTGACGTAACCCGCTATCTAACCGCTGGCGCTACCGCTTGTCACGTGGCAACCCATGCCATGATTGACCCCGCTTGCGGCATCAGAATCCGGCAACACTTGACCGACCAATGGTCGTGAGTTTTTATTTACCGTTCGCGAATCTATCGTAAATTGCCTGTAGACTCTTCGGAGTCAATTTTCCGTCGTGAACGACCAACCGGTACCTCAAGCGTGTTGCTGTGTCGGTTGACAACAAGACGGGTTTGCGACCCGGATAGGCAACATTTTGCATGCTTCGCTTGCGTCTCAAAATCCAACGTGGTGACTGCTGATCCGCTTCGTTACTCGCCTGTGTTTGATTGCTACCGGAATCAGATTTCGTCGACTCTTGAGTTGCCACTGGATTTTCTGGATGCGACATGATTGTCAGACCTCGATTCTCGTTGCTGATATCAACCCAGGGCCCCCCTTGAACAGCCAACTTCTGTGGCTGGACTTCGCCACCAAGAAAGCGAAACACCTCTTTTGAATTCAACTTAATTCGCGGGGAAAATCCCCCATAACCTTTTACATCATCACTCCCACCGATACGAACATCGCTTAACATCGCAGTGAGCGAAATATCAAAATCCATCAAACGCTGTTGAGTGGTTCTTGGGTGTACGATTATCCGCGTTCGCTCCTTAACCACGGGCAACATATCGCCCATCGGATCTTTCAGTCGCGGGGACTTCCAGAGAGTCACGAGGTCGATACGCATGCAATCCTCGCCACCGACTTCGATGCCGCCCGTCGTTGTCTCAATGCACTGACGCACAAACTCTTTACACAACCAAGGATCGCCCAGCACCAAGTCACCAACGGACAAATGATGCCACGCCCAGAATATCCCTCGATGGTGTTTATGGTCATCTGGAAAATCTTCGGTAAAGACGTTTCCGCCCAAATCATACAGAGGGTGCACATAGCCAGCGCGGGACCATTGGCCATCCAGTGATTTTTCTTGTAACTGATACACGAGCACGGGCATGCCATCTTCCGAGATTTCCACAACCTGCCCATCATCTCGCGACAAAAACTCGGACTCTTCGCCAAGCACCGCACCCTGATCGGCAGTGAAGTACGCCAGCAGAAAGATGGCTATCCCGAAAGTGAACCGCATTTCATAACCTCATTGAATCAGAAAATTGTTGGATCTCGACTCCACCCCCTCAAACTACCATCTCAAAAGGGCAACTGAAACAAGCGAACCTTCCTTGCCATGATTCTTTGCAACCCGAAATCCCTCCCGCTATCGACTGTTCACACCTATGCTCACCAAGTATTCAATCAGACCGATAGCCCTTCTTCTCTGCGACGTCACTACCGCTCCGTCTTGTTCAGCGAGCGAAGTTTGGACGGACAACACTGGCAATTTCACCATCGAAGCTGACGATGCGGGGGTTAGCGGCAAGAATGTGATCCTTAGGAAATCCGATGGACCAACCATCGAAGTTCCCATTCGAAGGCTGAGCACCGAGAGTCGGGCGCAAGCGTGACGTATGTACGAACTTGCGAACCCGCCCTCTGCCAAAAGCAATGGCAGGAACCTTCACATCTCCCCCGCAGTCCCGCCGCTCGCTCCCTTTCCTGAGAACGCAAGCCTCGAAAAGGCAGTGAGCTTCATCCTTAAGCCCAAAAACTGAACAGCGTTGTGAATTATCTCCGGGATCGACGAAAGTCATTGAAATCCCCGCGTTCTTGATAGCAGAGGGAATTACGAAAGCATCGATTGAACTTCATTCGGTTGGTTTTGCCGACGCCACAACTTGGTCGGATTGAACTGCAATCACAGTCAGCAGCAATCACAGTCCGCAGCAACCACAGTCAACAGCGCATTTCCTATCGCCTAGTAGTCGGCGATGGTGATTCCCATTCACAGGTCAGCACCGAGCAACCATCTACTGGGGGTACGATTAACGCGAGATTGCAAGAATATCGGGCTCGAGTTCATTTCACCCAAGTCGTCATCGCAGTAAAACGGGTGCTAAAAATCGGCATTTCCTGAACCAATGCATTAAATTCACAGCTGGAGAGCGGCTATCCGACGGATTTCGCAAGGAACCGGCCGTGGGCAATGGCATTCCCAGCGTCGCTTATCTAGGCTGTGACATATACCTATGCAGATCGATGGATGAAGGTTCCGACATCAGTTACCTTTCCCCTGGTGCATACCTGCTCGCCGTCGGCATGATAATTTCGGATTTTACGCAAAAGCCGCGCCTTACCGACGAAACACTGACGCCAATACATCGGCGATCCAAGTAAACTCTCGACTGGAAATATTCGATGAATCGTTTGACCCTCTCAGTGCTGACACTTTTTGTGGCGGCACTCACGCTACCTGTCCCTGCTTCAGCCGAAACATGGACAGACAACACTGGTAAATTTCAAATTGAGGCCGATTTTTCAGGCGTCAATGGCAAGAATGTGGTCTTAAAGAAAGCTGATGGGTCAACCTTAGAGGTGCCCATCAACCGCCTGAGTGCCGCAAGCCATGCACGTGCGAAGCAGCTTTACCGAGCGCACATGGGCGGCGGTGCGGGTGCTGCCACTCCACCTGCAGCCGGTATCCCTACAGCACCTGCAGCCGGTATCCCTGCAGCACCTGCAGCCGGTATCCCTGCAGCCTCTGCCAATGCGAATCTCGACTTCAAATTACCAGTCGCTCCCGCGGTTGCACCGCTTCCTGCTTTCCCTGAAAACGCAACGCTGCAAGCTACCTTCGATTTCTGCCGCGACCAATTGATGGCTGGCCACCCTGAAGTGATCTGGCACGCCTTGCCGGAAGATATGCGTCAGATGGTTGATAGCGAAGAATTTCGTTCGACGCTGGCAGAATCGATGAGTTCGCAGCAACAAATCACCAAGCAGGTAGAAGGACTGTTTCAGAAACTGGCGCAGGTGTTGGTCACTAAAAAACAATACGTCATGAACACACCGATGCTAACGCAAGCGGTACCACCGGGAATGATGCCCATGGTTCAAGATGGCTATAACCCAGTGGTTGGAACCGTGTACGAACTGGGAATGCTGATTTTTGATCTACCGTCGATCGACACTCAGACCATGAGTGAAATGATGAACTCGCACGGCCCAAAATTAGGTGGACACCTCAAAGGCATCGTAGCGATGCTGCCGCCCGGCGTTGCCCAACAAGCCATGGCGGGGATCGCCATCGAGCAGACAGACGACAATCACGGAACTCTGACAATGCCTGGAGAAGAAGCCACTGAAATGGTTCGGTACATGGACCGCTGGATACCACTCGACATGTTCCAAGAATGGCAAGACAAAAAAGGCAGCATGCTCTCCGAGATGAAAACCGCACTGGCCGCGGCACAACAAGGTGAGCAAGCAGCTGAAAACAACATGATGGCTGGCATGATGATCACCATGGCAGGTAGCATTCTCGACCCCATGCTTGCTGCGAAATCGCAAGCTCAATTCGATCAGGCTCTCGCGCAAGTCATGCAAATGGCTCCGATGCTGGGTCTGGGTGGAGGCGACGACCACGGCTTCCCTGGTGGCCCCGATGATGGATTCCCCATTGACGAAGAACCCGCGGCACCTGGTGCGGGTGACGCATTCCCATTCTAGAGACGTTCAAATCGCTCTTGAGCTCAACTCAAGGAGCAAGACAGTCTCTGTGCTGTCTTGCTCTTTTTTTGTAGACCCTAAGCCAGAAAATCCGCCATAAGAAAAACAGAAGCCGAGGCAAAACTGATCCCAACTCAGACACCAGGTTGTTCAAGCGTGACATGCACAACAATACAAGTGAGATGACAAGACTTCTGATTCCCGCCAGAACTCGCCCAAGCGAAACTGCGCCACGCCCAATAATAGGCTGCACCGAACCGACACCCACAAAATCAGCGTTGCGCCCACGGGCTGAATCCAGCCGTGACCTGATGACACGCATAGGTTTTTTGGCAAGGTCATGACGATGCAGTTCGCCGCAGAAGGCGACCTGACTCGAACGTCGCACAGAGCACCGGCGATGCATGTAGCTGACTCTGAGCTGTTCAGCGTTGCGTGAAAGCACTCACGTCGTGCCTTCACGCTTAGGACTTGGGTCGACCGGTGAGCCCGAGGCCGCAGTAAGAACACTTCTGACCACAGCAAGAACACGTCGGGCCGAGCCAATTGCTTGGCTCCTTCACAACGTGCCCTTGAAATCGCGTGACGCCTGCTTTATTTGGATTCGCCGGACTTGCTGACAACTTTGTCGATCAAGCCGTACTCACAGGCCTCATCAGCGGACATGAAGCGATCCCGATCGGTATCCTCTTCGATCTTCTCGAGTGAGTGGCCGGTATGTTCGATCATCAGCTCATTCATGCGCTGCTTGATCCGACGCAGTTCTTCGACGTGAATCTCGACTTCACGAGCCGTTCCCTGCATCCCAGCCAGCGGCTGGTGGATCATGATTCGGGCATTGGGAAGTGCAAATCGCTTGCCCTTGGCACCTGCGGTCAAAAGTGCAGCACCCATCGACGCAGCCTGACCAATGCAGTAAGTGGCGACGTCGCACGAAACGAATTGCATCGTATCGTAAATCGCCATCCCAGCAGTGATACTTCCACCGGGGCTGTTGATGTACAAGTGAATGTCAGCTTTGGGATCATCTGACTGCAGGAACAGCATTTGAGCGACCAAAGCGTTCGAAATCTGGTCATCGACCTGCTGACCGAGAAAAATGATACGGTCTTTCAGCAGGCGGCTGTAAATGTCGTAAACACGCTCTTCGCGACCACTCTTTTCGACAACGTAGGGGATGACAGGCATGACGTCTTACTGATTGGGGTTTTGGGTGCAGATTTAAGATTGGAAGAAAGCTTCCCGCCGCGGCGGGATCAGGCATCGTCGTCATCACCGTCGGAAGGTGGCTTGGTCAGAATGTCATCAACCAGACCGTATTCTTTGGCATCTTGAGCGCCCAAGAAGAAATCGCGATCGGTGTCGTTTGCGATTTTCTCGACCGATTGGCCCGAATGCTTGCTGATGATGTCGTTGAGCACATCACGATACCGGAACATTTCCGCCGCCTGAATCTCGATGTCACTCACTTGACCGCCAACACCACCCATCGGTTGGTGCATCATCACACGACTATTCGGCAAACAGTAGCGTTTGCCCTTGCTACCGCCAACCAACAGCACCGCAGCGCCGCTACAGGCTTCGCCCACGCAGTACGTCGCGACAGGACACGACAACATTTGCATGGTGTCGTAGATCGCTAATGTCGCGGTGACGCTTCCGCCTGGCGAATTCAAGTAAAAGTGGATGTCTTTTCGCCGGTTTTCGCTCTGCAGATAGAGCAGTTTCATTACGACGTCGTTCGCATTTGCGTAATGAATCTCACCCTGCAAGAACACGATTCGGTTCTCTAACAGCAGGTCGCCAAGCGTGAGTTGACGCTGGCGCTGATAGCTTTGGTACGACTGACTACTGGCCATCTCACTTGCGAGCGGCCCGAGGTGTTGCGGATATTGTGCCATTTACCTGTCTTAACTGTGCGATCCATCGGAAAACCTGAGTCACACCGAGGTTTTGCCGTCTGCCGGAGGTTTTGTGAGCCTGTATCGTCCCGAATCAGGTTTCAGGCGTCAATGGCAGGATATAAGCCCGTCGAGTGGGCCAATTTCGCCGCTCCTTCGACCTCTCTGCCCTGACACACATGAGTGGACGTGATTGGTCCCTCGCATCTTGGCTGACTCACAGGCTTGAGCCAGCGTGAGGTCCAAACCTTTGCCATCGCAACTGGAGCCGTGAACGCTGCTTATGCACCGGCTCTTGCAGACGCCAAGAGCATGAGAGTTTGCAATCTCATCGCAATGATAGTCTGGCCATCACTGGTTTTGCCTGACAAACACCTTGAGTGAGTGGTGTGGCATGCGGAGCTTGCTATCCAATGATGGCATTGGCCCGTTCAATTCTGGAAAGATATCCAACGGGGTCTCCGCTGCGGTATCTACAAAAAGGTTCCAGCGAGACTCATTGGCGAAGCCCGGCATGATGAATTCACGTTCCTGACCGGTGCTATTGAACATCATGACGATGTCACGTCCCAGACGCTCAGGATCGTTGGTTTGATGAGGCGCAGCAATGTAAGCCATCATCGCCAACGTTTGCTGCTCCCAATCCAGATGATGTCCATCCGGCGAGAACCAGGACACATCGGGAATCAAACGATCATCCACAGGCTTTCCAGTGAGAAACGTTTTTCGTCGAACGCTCGGCTGCTTGCGACGAAAGCGAATCAAGTTTTTCACGAACCGCAGCATTTCACTGTTCTGCTCGACGAGCCCCCAGTCAAACCAGCTGATTTCATTATCCTGGCAATACGCATTGTTATTGCCGCTCTGTGTACGACGAACCTCATCACCACTGACAAGCATTGGCACACCCTGACTAAGCAACAGTGTGACCATCATATTTTTGATCTGTCGATTTCGAATCAGATTGACTGATGCGATGTCGGTTTCGCCCTCGGCCCCGTAGTTATCACTGATGTTGTGATTATCACCATCGCGGTTGCTTTCGTTATTTGCTTCGTTGCGCTTTTCTTTGTACGACACAAGGTCATTCATTGAAAAACCATCGTGACTTGTGACGAAATTGATGCTGCAGAAAGGAGGCCGTCCATCGTGTTCATACAGGTCGCTGCTACCCGCAAGACGCGTTGCAAGAGCACCCAATGTCCCTTCATCACCACGCCAAAAGCTGCGAACATCATCCCGAAAACGGCCATTCCACTCAGCCCAGCGATGGTTCCCAAATGAACCTACCTGATAAGCACCTGCAGCATCCCACGCCTCAGCGATGATCTTGGTATCGGCCAGCAATGGATCTTCGGAAATCAATTCAACCATCGGCGGATTGGGAATCAAATCACCGTTACGATCCCGGCTCAAAATACTCGCTAAATCGAAGCGAAATCCGTCAACATGGTAATTGTGGACCCAGTGCCGAAGGCAATGGAAAATCATCTCACGCACAACAGGATGATTACCATTGAGTGTATTGCCGCAACCACTGTAGTTGCAGTAATGCTCGCCCTGACTGAGCATGTAATAGACCTGATTTTCCAAGCCTTTGAATGAAAGCGTCGGCCCCTTCTCATTGCCTTCACAGGTATGATTGAAAACAACGTCAAGGATGACCTCAATTCCGGCAGCATGCAAAGCTTTCACCATCTGCTTGAATTCTCGCACTTGTGCCCCGGGTGTTGGATCATGCGCATAACCACGGTGCGGTGAAAAAAAAGACATCGGGTCGTAGCCCCAATAATTCCCTCTCTCCATCTGATTGCCATACATATCTTTAATGGGAAATTCATTGACCGGCATCAATTCAACAGCAGTGACGCCAAGATCTTTCAGGTAAGGAATTTTTTCGATCACACCAAGATAACTGCCCCCCGCTTTGACCTTTGCGGTTTGGCTATTGGTAAATCCTTTGACGTGCATTTCGTAAATGACAGACTCACTGATGTCATGTCGGATATGCCGATCACCCTCCCAGTCAAACTCATCATCGATGACAACGCACTTGGGGGGACGCACGACTCCATCAGTGCCGGGTTGAAATTCACCAGCGAGTGCTTGTGCGTACGGATCAATTAATCTCGCCGCGGGATCAAATCGATGTCCGTTGGCAGGGTCCCAAGGCCCACTCGCCTGAAAGTGGTAAAGCTGGCCGTGCGAGAGCGACGGCACGTTCAAACTCCACACATCACCCCAACGATCGGTCTCTCTGTCAAAAGAAATGATCTCAGACGGCTGGGTATCATTCACTTCGTTGTACAACAACAATCGCATCGCAGTTGCTGATCGACTGAACACAGAGAATTGTGCACCAGTATTATTGACGCTGGCACCGAACGGCGACTGATACGCGAACTGCAAACTTGGACAGGGTTGGCGCATTAACATGTGGCAGTTCTCTCCTCAGGGGCGACCGGACTGTGACATCGCAGTGCTTCATCGATTCAACATTCGACTCATCGCTGGCAATTCCTTCCGCCAGTCACCCACAGATGAGTCTACACCCATCACGTTTGACTGCCGTACTTCAACCGTAGCACCATGCCCCATAGATGCCGCAGGAACATCACAACCACTGTTGAAATCATGGAATCCCATTACCTGCCGCGATGATTGGCGATTCCTTAACGGAGAGACCTGCCGGTGGGATCAGTGAAAGCTTGCGGGCTAGAGCGACCGAGATGATCTGGTCCATCCCGCCAAATCCGACTCGACTGCCCCTAACCATCAGGCTCCGTTAACGCCCTAAGGTCATCGACCTAACCAAGATGTTGATTCAGTCCATTTTCTAATGGTGAGCCGGCTTCCCTAACGCGCGTTCAGGGTGACCAGAAAGCCCCTCCCCGAACAGATGAACAGCACACCCTGTTCTCTCATCCGCACGTCAAAATGGTTAAACGGAAGCCTTGCCGAGAAAAACGTTTCGTGGAGAACAGCCTTGGGACAAAACACCGTTACGCCCGGCTGCATGTTGCCAAAAGAGCTCAGTTGCGACTATGAACCGGTTCGGCTTGCTGCGTCGTCCATTTTTCCTCAGCAAGCGGCCGGGGAGCCAAACTGGCGATTGGATGGAAATTCCGTTGTTTCACGCCAGTCGTCATGCTCCCGTTTTCCACGCATCCGTTTACCGTTCGCTGGCTTACCCCGACTTCCTGAACGTCCCAATGGCTCTCACCGGCCTGTTCGGTGCCTTCAAGCCACCCACGGCAATGCTACCCACCGGCGGCTCTGGCAACGTTGGATCGAGCCAACGGGTTTCAAGGGGCTGGGTTTCAGCGGCCAAGCTCTCTAAAATCACGCTGATGGATGCTAATTCGAGCTCTGCTGTTCGAAGTCGCATTCTTCGATCATGCTGTGGTAACGTAAGGCAGCACACTGCTTGTCTCTACAGCTCCCCAATCATCCGAACGCTTGCACCCCGGCAAAGATGGCAGCAACTTACAAAGACGCCGGTGTCGACCTGGACGTCTACGCCGAATCGATGAGTCGCTTGCCGCGACTAATGCACCGAACATTCAGTCCGCGGGTGATCCCCAGCGACGGGGGCTTCGCAGGGCTGTTCAGCCTTGATTTCGCCGGCAAGCTGTTTGCCCGGAATTATTCTGACCCAGTTCTGGTTAGCGGAACTGACGGTGTTGGCACAAAACTAAAAATTGCACAGATAACAGGCCGACACAACACGGTCGGGATCGACCTTGTGGCCATGTGCGTCAACGACCTGCTTTGCACCGGTGCTGAGCCACTGTTCTTCCTTGACTATGTTGCGATGGGCAAAGACGACCCTGCACGACTCGAGCAAATCGTTCAGGGCATCAGTGATGGCTGTGTCCTTGGTGACATGGCGTTGCTGGGCGGTGAAACGGCAATCATGCCAGACATGTACGGGGACGAGGATTATGACCTCGCAGGATTTGCCGTTGGCGTGGTCGAAAAAAAGCGTTTGATCAATGGCAAGATGATCAACGACGGAGACGTTGTATTAGGTATGGCCGCAAGCGGACTGCACAGCAACGGGTTTTCTCTGGTACGAAAAGTCATCAATGATGCAAACCTGAACTGGGACCACTGCCCGGACGCTCTCGGCGGAAAGTCACTCTCCGACGCTTGCCTTGAACCGACCCGCATCTACACCAAGGCATTGCGGGCTGTGCAATCACACTATCAAGTCAAACAGGTACTGCACGGACTGGCCCACATCACAGGTGGTGGTTTTGAAGAGAACCTAGATCGGATTCTCCCGCCCGGCGTCGACGCCATCATTGAACCCAATTCATGGGACAAACCCGCCATCTTCGACTGGCTGCAAACAACGGGCAACGTAGCCGATAGCGAAATGAGACGGGTATTCAACATGGGCATTGGGATGGCATTGGTTGTCAGCGAGTTTTACGCAGCGAGCATTGCGTCCCAGATCAGCGACCTCGGCATCCCATGTGTTCCGGTTGGCAAGATTGTCAGCGGGAGTGGAAAAGTCCAGTACTCTGATACACAAGCCTGAATGGGCAACAAAGGTCTCAATTGATACAGACCTAACTGGTTACAGCCGACACGCGATTCCTGTTTGCACGACTCCGGAAAAACGCAGTGCAAACACATGCGGGCTACTAGGTCACCGCTAAAAGACAGCACACGACTAATTGTTAGCACACGGTTCCCCTTAATGCTTCCTGCCCGCCGTGTTTCAAGCTTGGTCTCTACCACCCAGATCCGACTCCTCCATCAATCAACTTGAATTCGCGAGCTGCATCCGAACAGCGGTTGAACTCGCAGTATCAACTCCTCCGCTTCCATTGGGGACTAGGACTTTCTTATGAATTGCAGTTATCACGACGCTTCGAAGATGATCGACCATGCGTTGCTCATGCCAACGCTCACCAGCGAGGAACTTGACAACGGTTGCCGCATGGCTGCCGCCTACGAAGTCGCAAGCGTCTGCATCATGCCCTATTACGTCGCTCGATGCGCTGAACTACTGAACGGCTCTGGGGTGCTTCCCAGCACAGTGATTGGTTTTCCCCATGGTGGACAGGCCACAACTACGAAAGTTGCCGAATCAGAGCGAGCGATTTCAGATGGAGCCATTGAGCTTGACATGGTAATCAACATTTCCGCTGCCTTAAGCGGCCGATGGCAGTACGTTACCGATGAGATCAAGGCCATCGTCGCGTTGGCCCACGATCATCAGCGAAAAGTCAAAGTGATTTTTGAAAACTGCTATTTAGAGGACGCGCAAAAACAACGGTTATCGGAAACTTGTTGCGAACTTGGAGCCGACTGGATCAAGACGTCGACCGGCTTCGGCACCTCGGGTGCAACCATGGCTGATTTGGAATTGATGCTCGCCCACCGTACGCTTCCAACTCAGGTGAAAGCGGCGGGTGGAGTCCGCGATCTGGAGACGCTCTTGAAAGTTCGCGACATGGGGGTATCACGTGTCGGTGCCAGCGCCACGGCAGCCATTCTGGACCCCGCACGTCAACATCAGGGCCTGCCCCCCGTCGAATACCAGAGCACATCGGATGGAAACGGTTACTAGGACGCTGGAAAAACGCATTGCAACTCCGGCTGGTAGCATCGTAAACGCCCGGCGTTGCATTGATGCTCAGGGTTACTTTGATGCTCAGGGTTACTTTGATGCTCAGGGTTACTTTGATGCTCAGGGTTACTTTGATGCTCAGGGTGCTGACCAGCCGAGACCGCTCACAGGAACCGTGCTAAACTACTCGCCACCTCCGTGGTAAACTCGTTGCGTGGAAGAATTCCGATTTCCGCGTGACTGCTGACGAACCCCGGTCCGCTAACAGACTCCCTCCGTTTCTCAGGTTTCTTCATGCCCGCCCGCCTCGTTTCCGCCGTTTTCATTTGCCTCTCGCTTCACTGCAGCCTTCCAGCAGCTGACTCATGGCCACAATTCCGGGGCCCTAGCGGTGACGGGATCGCAAAGAATCAGAAGATACCCACTCAATTTGGCGAGTCTGACGGTGTGACTTGGAAGACGGAGCTCCCGGGCTTGGCTTGGTCTTCACCTGTTATCACTGACGGCACAATTTGGGTCACTACCGCGATAGAACGCGTGCCGAACGCGGAAGAAAGGTTGGATCTACTGAAGAAGAACGGGATCGAGGAACGAAAATTCAAACAACTGTCCATCGCCAAATCAATTGAACTGAAACTGATCGCGATCAGTTTGAAAAGCGGTTCAATCCAAAGAACGATCGACCTCACATCGATTGATGCACCAGATGCGATTCATTCGCTCAACAGCTACGCATCCCCAACGCCCGTCATTGACGAAAAGCACATCTATTGCCACTTCGGAACCTATGGAACATTTTGCGTTGACCTTGCCAGTGGCAAATTGGTTTGGCAACGCACTCTACCGTTAGTCCATTCAGTCGGTCCGGGAAGCTCTCCATTCTTGATGAACAACATGCTCGTCTTGATTCAAGACGGCGTCGAGCGGCAATATGTAACGGCACTCAACAAGGCCACTGGGGAAACACTCTGGGAAGTAGACCGCCCGGAAATGGACGCGCCCTCGGGCGATCAGAAGAAAGCTTACAGTACGCCCATCGCCATCACAGACAAGAGCGGCCGAGAACAACTGATTTGCATGGCATCTCAATGGATGGTTTCTTACTCACCTGAGACGGGCAAAGAAATCTGGAAGGTTTATCACGGCAAAGGTTTCTCGGTCGTCCCACGTCCTGTATTTGCCGACAACCTCGTTTTTTTCTCAACAGGGTTTGGCAAGCCGGAACTGTGGGCGGTGAAAGTTGATGGTTCCGGTGACGTCACTGACACCCATGTAGCTTGGACAGTGAAACAAGGCATCCCCGCCAAGCCATCGCCATTGATCCACGATGGCCTGATTTATGTGGTGTCCGACAATGGTGTGGCCAGCAGCTTTGATACCAAGACAGGTGACCAAGTCTGGAAAGAACGAATTGGTGGAGCTTACTCCGCATCACCGATTTTGGCCGGCAATCATCTCTACTTTGGTTCTCACGAGGGCAAAGTCACCGTCATTCAACCGGGAACCGAACCAAAAATCGTGGCAGAAAATCAACTGAACGGAAAGATCATGGCTTCCCCCGCCATTGTCGACGATGCCATCATTTTGCGAACAGATAAAGCAATCTACCGCATCGACTGATTCACAAATCGCACTCACTGCGTCTGACTCGACGTGCATCCGCCGCCTATAACAATGCGTTAGGAAATACCGTGAGTTTTCAACCACATGACCTCGCGTTGAACGCAGCGGTGAGCTCGTACCCTTACCGATTCGTGTTCGACGCACCGCATGAGTCACCGCATGAGTCACCGCATGAGTCACCGCATGAGTCACCGCATGAGTCACCGCATGAGTCACCGCACAACGCGATGCGTGGGAACTGGACGACCGGGACGCAGTGCATGAGCGGTCACCGAACTGACCTTCAGTTTCAACTCATCACCGAGATACGCGAGTGCTTGCCTACAACTCTGTTCCAACTTGTCCGGATCCATGGCGACACGGGCATTAACAATGACTTGCACACTGCCCGCAACTTCACGTCCAGCCGCTAAACCAACATCAACCCCTGAATCGTTGCTCACCACATTCGCAACGGATTGAGTCTCCCCGCCTAACGCCGAAACTTTGAGGTGTGCGATTTGCCCTTCACCGCCTTCAATCACTTTTTTTGCGATCGTGCCAACCAACTTTTGTGTGAATCCATCCAAATCGACGAGCCTATCACCTGCAGTCAGTGATGCAGTGAGGTTCACCCAGCCTAATTCGGCCTCACCATCGGCGTAGGTGTCATAGTCAATGTCAAGCAATCGTCTGTTCAGCGAGGATTGACTGTCAATCCGAGCCATCACCGAATCCACTCCTTGGCCTGACTTAGGGCTAACCGCAATCACCGGAACATCCTCAGCAATCGCTTGCAAACGATCACGCAGTTCCGAAACCTCATCATCGCTCAGCTGATCGAGTCGTCCAATCATCAGGTAGTCAGCTTCTTCCAGTTGTTTCCGAAAGATGTATTCAGCTTGAGGCGAGAAACCACTTTTGCCGCTTCCTGACCCGTCAGCGAGAATACGTTTGCCATGGGAAGGCTTCAACAGTACTCCGAACGGCGCAAGCTCGAACCTCTCTCCCAGCAGCTGCTGCAGTGGCAAGATCACAGTTGCCACGAGATCAGTGCAGCTTCCAACTGGCTCAGCTAAAACAACATCTGGGATCTGATCAGCTGACAATCCTTCGGCCGTGGCAACAAGGTCGTCGAAGCTACAACAGAAACAGGCACCCGATACCTCACCAACGTCGAACCCCTGAGATCTCAGGTTCTGGGTATCGACTAGATTGTCAGTTTGATCATTCGTAATGATTCCGACCCGCTTACCTTGGGCGGAATATCTTCGGGCCAGTTCGCCCACCAGCGTGGTTTTGCCAGCTCCAAGGAAGCCACCAACCAGCACGAATTTGATTTTGTCACTCTTCATCAACGATTTACCAAAGCGAATCCGCTCTCCTCGTCACTGCCTTGCGACAGCCTTTTTTCGCAACAACCCGCTCAACACAAGTTGCTGATGGTGTCATCAAGCAATGTGGTGCGCGGTCAAATGCGGGCGAACAATAAACAATGCCAATTCATAGCTGACAACATCGTATCGTTAACGACTGCCAACCCCTGAGCGACAATAATCCAAGAATCCCGTTCTCGGGACATCTTTCGCAGGAAACAGAACTTGGGTCAAACCACATGTCCGACAGTTCTTTGCGACGGCGGGACGGCGATGCTAACCGATCCAACCCCAAAATTCCAGCATCCGTTGAACACGGCCGCTCTTCCTCCGGCCGACGAGTCCCCCAGATACAAGTTCAGACGCAGAGCGATATTTTTCTAGAAACGCTCGCAAATTACGCCAAAACAATCATTGTTGCTGAGAATTACTGCCCCTATTCTTGAAAATCGAGACCGTCATTGG
>Ga0315320_10001439_pt1 | contig 19749 bp, 28 predicted proteins | sample M140m21515metaG_FD_203458 | JGI IMG/M metagenome (GOLD analysis project Ga0315320, IMG submission 203458) | Ammonia-oxidizing marine archaeal communities from Monterey Bay, California, United States - M1 40m 21515 | ecosystem: Environmental > Aquatic > Marine > Coastal | place: USA: California... | reverse complement strand
TTTAACCTATTTTGTGCGTAAGTGGCTACTACAAAAGTACAACACATGTCAACCCCTCCCCCGACCCCTTTGTTTACGCGGGTTTCAACAAAGGTTGACACAGGACGCGGCCTATGGTAGCGACTAGAGTTGGCACGATTGTTGCATGGGTTGACATGGGCGAACTCATGTAGTAGCGAGCAGAGTTGGCATGAGTTTTGCATGGGTTGACAAGTGTGTGGACTTATGTTGGACCCTCTGGGCCTACCTTCTATTACACGCGCACATGCGAGTAGCATACGTCAGCCAATGCGGTCAATAGTTTATTTGTGGTATTATTTACTATGTACATCTTGGGTTAGATATAGGAATATACACACATGGCGACGGGGGACAGCGGCCACCCCTAGATGAGAATGATTCACATGAAGAGACTTACTAAGAAGGTTGGGGCAGAAATCGTAGACTTGATCGAGGCGCATAGGATGTACGAGCGTGGTATGAATAAAGCGTCAAGCGATAACGACTGGCACCGTTGGGCGTTGTGTCGTCTCTCACGCTTTGAGGTCACCATTGAGTTAAACGACGAATACAATATCGAACTCTACGACTACGAGTACGCTGTGGATCAGCTCGAAGAAGCGCGTCACCTCTGGGAAGAAGAGAAACGAATTAAACGGGAAGCGGCATAGGAGACGGACACATGGTTAGATATCAATTAGCAATAGACACGAGAGTAAACGGGCGTTGGGTAGCGGAGACGTATTCAACATACGAAACAATACTTGAGGCGGCTGAAGCCTTCCGCTACCTTGCACACCACAACGGCGAGCTAGGTAAACTCATGAGTATTCGAGAGGTGTCGGCGGCCTAGGTTGACTAATCGCTGGGCATTCGCTAGAGTGTCCAGCAGTGAGTTAACACACGTCAACACACGAGCCACTGGAGGCATTGACAAATGAAGTACTTAGAGCTAGAGCACGACACACACGGACACGTTCGCATCGAATGGAATGAGAACGCCATGTTTAACTTTCAGACACCCATGGGCGGTGAGTGGGTAGACTTCCACGCCTTCACTTGCTACGGTCTGGACACTGAGCACGAAGCATTCGCTGAAGCACTAGAGGCACTAGAGGAGCTAGAGGCATGAGAAAGATCGAGGAAAAGATGTTAGAAGCAGTTAACAGCAACGAGGATTGGTCGTTAGCAAACACGACAGTAGTCTATGACGGAGAAGATGACGCTTCCAAAGTCTACCTACACGGGCATCTGATAGCAGTAGTGGACGACTTCGGCATAGCTAGGGCTTGCCTATCGACCCTGATCGCATGGCCCACACGGACCACCATGAGCCGCTTACGTGCACTAGGTGTGGACGTATGCACACGCAAAGGTGACGTATATTTAAACGGGGAGGTTGTAGCATGAACTTTGGACACTACACAATTTGGTACAACCACGAGAACCACGTCTGGGACATCTATGACGGACGCAAGGGCTTCAAATACCCAGAGTACACCGTGAACAACTACTCGCGTTTACTCTGTACGCTACGCGATAAGCTGTCTAGGTTTGACACAGACCGCAACCGTGGGTTATTCTACCGATTCACTAGATTTATAAGGAGACTTAGAAATGTTTGAACAATGGCAACCGTGGTGGGACGTATTGTTTTTAATATCAACAGGTGGTTTACTGACGGTGTGGCTATACATTAAAGGGGAGCCGGACGAATGATTTTTCATTGGGAGGCGTTATTTTGGACCTTGGGAGGTCTGGCAGGGCTTTGGTTCGTAGGTATACCGCTATTAGCGGCCTATATTACATTTATGCATATATTCGGAGGGGCAAACGATGACTAAAGAGACATGGGAAATGTGGGCAGACGAGTATCAGGAGTACTACGAAGACGAGACTCCTGTATACCCTGACGACATGGAAGAATTCAAGAAGGAGGAGCAGAAGGTGATAGACGAGGTCATACGAGCCATACAGGGGCTGTCAGCATGACGTACGCAGAGTATGAGCTGGGTTACTACACGGGGGACTCTGAGGACTACTCAGGGCCTCCAGAGGACCCAGAGACACAGGCCATGCTGGAGCACCTCGTAGAGTACGAAACTGAGATGTTCAAACTAGAATGCCGTAGACGATACAGTGGCTGTACGTATAGACAACTGCGTTCACTACTCATTAATCTACACGGGGAGGACTGGAAAAATGCGTTGTAGAGCTTGTGATAAGATACTAGAAGATTCAGAACTGACACGGAAGGACACACATGGTAATTTTCTTGATCTCTGCGGTAACTGTCTTTCTGCTTCTGCTAATGCGGGAGTAGACCCAGATACTATGAACTATTACCAATATGAGGTATTTACAGATGAGGACAAATGTGATACCCTCTACTAAGGTATACATGAGTATATATACTAAAGAGTAAACAGTAGTAGTTACTACTAAGGTAAACTAAAGGAGAAACTTAAGTATGGCAATCGACGAAAAGAGCATCTATGTGGTGGACGGTGGCGACTACTCCATCTACTGCTTAGGCTACACACAAGCCCGTGCAGTGACCAATGACATAATGCGTCTTGACCCTTGGGGTGGTATACCCTTTGTGCTACGTAAGGACCTAGAGCTGTCTCTGGACGACCGTGGTCGTGTGGTAATGACTAAGTCCACACTGGACAAGATTTTGATCCTAGCCAGTGACGAACTACCAGAGATCGAGGGTGACGCATGAATACGTACTGTATCAAGACTGTGGAAACAATAGAGCACGTTTATCGTTTAGTTGCAGAGACAGAAGACGAGGCACTGGCACTGCTAAAAACAGACATTTTTGATTCAGAGTACAACTTTATAGATGAAGAATTCAAAAGCATTGAAGTAGAGGATTGATTCTTTTTTGACAGGCAAGATCACATAGTGTATACTAATAGTATGTTCTGAAGAAAAGCAGAACGTAACCCAAAGCAACCAACGGAGATTATTCCATGACAGCAACAACAGTAGAAGGTATAGTTAACTTCAGCAAACTCACTGAGCACGACGTGTACAACGGTCAGGACACTGGAGCCTATTCCCTTACAATTACAATGTCAGAGGACGACGCGTCCACCCTTGCCGCCAACGGTGTCAAAATCAAGGACTACCAAGGCAACAAGCAACGCAAGTTCAAATCTAAGTACGACATCAAGGTGTTTGATGCAGACGGCAACCCGTACAACGGAGAAGTCCCATATAACTCCACGGTACGCCTGAAGTACAAAATGGGACCAGCGCACCCAGTACATGGTGTGTCTACCTACCTTGAAGCAGTAAAAGTCCTTGAGGAAGCTGAGATGGCTGTGGGCGATGCCGCAGACTTCTAAGTTCCTACGTCACGAGAGTTGTCCGGAGTGTGGTTCTTCGGACGCTCTCGCTATTTACGACAACGGAGGCGCACACTGTTTCGCCTCTGGTTGTGACTATCATTTATTTGGGGACGGTGAGAAACCAATGACAACACAAGAACTGCCAAAGGCTAAACCCCTGAGCATGGGCGGTACAGTGGCGGCAATACCACAACGTAGGCTTTCACAGGAGACCTGCGCTCGCTTCGGTGTCACTGTGGAGTACTCCAAGACGGGCGAAATCATCAAGCACTACTACCCTTACTACAAGTTAGACACAGGGGAGGTCAGTGCCGCAAAGTCCCGTGACGTTAAAACCAAGGGCTTCTGTTCTTCTGGAGACGTGACGGGTGTTGGCTTCTTCGGTCAACAACAGTGCACTAACAACAAGTACCTTACGATCACCGAAGGGGAGCTTGACGCCCTCGCTGTGTACGAGATGTTCAATAAGCAGTACGACGTAGTGTCGTTACGCTCTGGTGCTAACAACGCATCCAAGGAGATCAAAGAGCAACTGGAGTGGCTCGAAGGGTACGAAAACGTAGTCCTATGCTTTGATAATGACAAGGCGGGTGACGTAGCAGTGGACGCAGTGAAGGACCTCTTTAGCCCTAACAAGCTGAAGGTCTGTAAGCTACCACTCAAGGACGCCAGTGACATGCTCATGGCGAACCGTGTCAAGGACTTCACCCAAGCATGGTGGAACGCTAAAGTCTACCGCCCTGACGGCATCATTGCAGGTACGGAGACGTGGGACAAACTCGTTGAGAAACGACAGGTCAAGTCCATTCCGTACCCTTGGGAGGGCCTCAATCATATAACCAGAGGGCATAGGCCGTATGAACTCGTTACGATCACCAGCGGTAGTGGTATGGGCAAGTCACAGTTCATCAGAGAAATTGAGTATGACCTTCTACAGCGATGTGAAGGAAATATTGGGGTGTTGGCCCTCGAAGAAGACGTGGCCCGAACAAGTCTTGGTATCATGTCGGTGGCGGCAAACAGGCCCCTACACTTGGAAGAGGACACGCCTGTGGACCAGCTACGGCCCTACTGGGAAGCCACACTGGGAACAGGACGTTACTACCTATTCGACCATTGGGGGTCAACTTCAACAGATAACTTGCTCGCCCGTGTTCGCTACATGGCAAAAGCCTTGGACTGCCGGTATGTCGTACTGGACCACCTGTCCATCGTCGTCAGTTCCCAAGAGTCCGGAGACGAACGAAAAGCCATTGATGAAATAATGACCAAGTTACGTACGCTTGTGGCAGAGACAGGCATTAGTTTATTCTTAGTCTCACACCTCAAACGATCCCAAGGTAAGGCACACGAGGACGGTGCTCAAATATCCTTGGGTGAACTGAGAGGCTCACAGGCAATCGCACAACTGTCAGACATAGTAATAGGCATGGAACGTGACCAGCAGAACACTAACGAAGACATCAGGAACACGACTACTGTTCGAGTCCTGAAGAATCGTTACACTGGTGAGACAGGTCCAGCGTGTTACTTACAGTACGACAGGACCACCGGTAGAATGCAGGAAGTAGCTAACCCTCAAATTGGAGCAGACTTTTGATCTACCTTGATTTAGAAGCCAACGGTTTAGACCCAGACACCATCTGGTGCGTTGTGACACAGCAGAACGGTGAAACTGAGGTGCATCTGGACCAGAGATCGCTCAGAAAGGCTCTAGAAGGCTCTGTGAGCGTTTGTGGACATAATCTGATAGGTTATGACCTCCCAGTGCTAAAACGTCTCTGGGGGCTTTCTGTGGCTCCTGAGCGCATAGTCGATACTTTGGTATTGTCACGTTTGTTTGACCCAAGCAAGTCCGGTGGACACTCTTTGCGCAACTGGGGCAACGAACTAGGCTTTCCAAAAGGCGACCACAACGACTGGTCAAGACTGTCACAGGAAATGATTGACTACTGTAAACAAGACGTAGCAGTCACCGAAGCAGTACACCAGCGGTTGACCAAGGACATGGCAGACTTTGACCAGCAGTCTATCGACTTGGAACATAAGGTTCAGTACGTAGTACAACAACAGGAACAAAACGGATGGCTCCTAGATCAGTACTTATGTATGGACTTATTAGCAACATTTAAGGAGAGAATGAATGCAATTGAAGAAGAACTACAGGAGAAGTTTCCTCCTATTATACACGAGAGGTGGTCTGATAAGACGGGTAAACGCCTTAAGGACAAAGTTGAAGTCTTCAATGTCGGCTCGCGTCAACAGATTGCGAAGAGACTATCGGGGCTGGGTGTGGTCTTTGAAAAAGTCACAGAAAAGGGCAATGCGATCGTTGACGAGGCTGTACTAGCCACCATCGACCTTCCAGAGGCTAGGTCCGTCAGTGAGTACTTGATGCTACAAAAGAGATACGCGCAGGTACACTCATGGATGGAGCATGTGCAGGACGACGGAAGAGTCCACGGTCGTGTCATTAGCAACGGCGCAGTAACTGGACGCATGACCCACCAAAGCCCCAACATGGCACAAGTACCAGCAGGACACAGCCTATACGGTAAAGAGTGTCGCTCATGCTGGACTGTACCAGAGGGTAAGAAGCTAGTAGGTTTCGACGCTAGTGGCCTTGAGCTACGAATGTTGGCACACTACATGGACGACAAGGAGTTTACCAATGTCCTCCTCACCGAAGATATACACACAAGAAATCAACTGGCTGCAGGGCTTGAAACAAGACCTCAAGCTAAGACTTTCATCTACGCTTTCCTGTACGGAGCCGGAGACGCAAAGATTGGAACCATCGTTGGTGGAAGCGCAAAAGACGGCGCACATCTTAAACGAAGATTTCTATCAAATACACCTGCTCTTGAAAGTCTACGAGAACGAGTTGGTCGAGCATCTGGGCGAGGCTATCTCACAGGACTTGACGGACGAAGACTTAGAGTTAGATCTGAACATGCTGCATTGAATACGTTGTTACAGGCGGCAGGAGCCATCGTGATGAAGAAGGCCCTAGTCATACTGGACGACTACGCACCGCAGTGGAAACTAGATTACAAATTCATAGGGAACATACATGACGAAGTACAGTCGGAGGTGGCTACAGACCAAGCAGAGAAATTCGGTTGGCTTGCAGTCGAATGCCTCAAGGCGGCAGGGGTTCACTTTAACCTCAGATGTCCCCTTGACGGAGAGTATCAAGTTGGAACAACATGGGCAGAGACACACTAATGGAGCAGATCAGTTTTCTAGAGGATGACCACTACGATCTAGGGGACGGTGTAAAGGAGTGTAGTAAGTGTAAGTACGTTCTCCCTTTGGAATCCTTTAGTAGGCACTCAGGAGGAAACTATCTTAGACCAGAGTGCAAGAAGTGTAATAACGAACTGTCAAAGGTACGTGAAAGGCTTAAGGAGAAGCACGGCACCGCACCGGACAACTATACTTGCCCCATCTGCTTAGGCGACGAGGAAAGTGTTAGTGGCAGAGGCAACACGAAAAATGGATCGTGGGTCTTAGACCACTGTCATGACTCAGAAGAGTTTAGAGGATGGTTATGTCATAAGTGTAACAGGTCACTAGGAGGTTTTGATGACGATGTAAGCATGTTACAAAGAGCGATCACTTACTTAGAGGAATCTAAATGAAAAAGAACACATACAACCTAGTCTCTGACATCTATCAACTGATGGAGACAAAAGAAGTAGCAGAGGGAGTAGACTTTGACGCTTGCGTTGAGAAGTTTGGAGAGAATGTCAAGGAACTTATGCGTAACGAGTTTGGTGGCAAGAAGAGGGACGGACGTAAGCTACGCATGTCTAACATAGGACGTGACGACCGTTACCTCTGGAACGTCTACAACGACGTAGAGAAGTCCGACGACATACAAGGGCACACCTATGTTAAGTTTCTTTACGGCCACCTTATCGAAGAGATGCTGTTGTTTTTAACCAAAGCGGCAGGACATGAGGTTACAGATGAACAGAAGAAGTGTGAAGTCAATGGCATTACAGGGTCTATGGACTGCAAAATCGACGGTATTGTCACAGATGTTAAGTCTGTGTCAACGTATGGGTTTAGGAAATTCAAAGACGGCTCTTTGGCTTATGACGACCCGTTTGGATACATCGGTCAAATTAAGGGATATGCGTATGCGGAGGGTGCTACTAAATTCGGATGGCTCGCGATGGACAAACAGAACGGACACCTAACGTACCTCATGTACGACTCTGAGGACACTCAGGCTCCTGTCTATGACCTCATTAGTTATGACATCAAGGAGCGCATTGACCACGTAAAAAAGCTAGTGGAGCAACCAACCCCACCCGACGTATGCTACGAGCCTATCGCCGATGGAAAGAGTGGAAACCAGAAACTCGCCGTAGGTTGCTCATACTGTGCATACAAAAAGGAATGCTGGCCGTCCGTTCGCGCCTTCGCTTATTCTACCGGTCCACGTTATTTAGTAGAGGTACACAATGAGCCGAAAGTCCAAGAAATCACCATTTAGAAGCACGTTTGAAGAAGATGTCGCCAAAATACTACAGGAGTTTAATTATGAGCCTTTCACTATTCCTTACACTATCTCTAGGAGCTACCGTCCTGACTTCGTTGATGCTAGCGGTTTATATCTTATTGAGTGCAAAGGATATTTCAGAGATGGAGACACCAAGAAATACACCAGCATCAGAGACAGCCTCCCAGAAGGACAAGAGTTAATCTTTGTTCTGATGCAACCTAATAAAAGAATACGTAAGGGTGCCAAAATGACTATGGCACAATGGTGTGACAAAGAGAAAATACTATGGTATAATATAGAGACACTACAGGAGTTGATTAGTTATGTCACTAACGCTAGAGGAAGTTAAGGAACGCCTCTTGAAAACCTTTGATCCAGACGACCTACTGGAGGCCCTACAGATAACCTCAGAACAGATTCTGGACAGGTTTGAGGACAAGCTAATCAATAGACTGGACGTGTTTGAACAAGAGCTAGAGGAGGAAGTAAATGAGTATTAACGAAGCGACCCCACAAGAGTGGGACTATGCGAGTGCGTTGAGTAAGTTGTCTATCAGGAAAACACCAGACCCTGTAGAGCAACCTGACCACTACAACAACGGAGCAATAGAAGCTATCGAAGCAATCAAAGCGTCCATGCCTGAGCAAGAGTTCAAGGGCTATCTCAAGGGTAACGCATTGAAGTACCTCTGGCGATACGACTACAAAGGAAAACCAGTAGAGGACTTACGTAAGTGTAAGTGGTATATTGAACGACTAATCAAGGAAATAAATTAATGGACGCATATCAACAGTACATACACAAGTCACGCTACGCTCGTTACCTACCAGAGGAACAGCGTCGGGAGACTTGGGAAGAGACAGTCAACCGGTATCTTAACTACTGGTGTGACCGTGTAGAACTAAACGAGTTTGACCAGTCAGAAATATTCAACGCAATACATGAGCTGGACGTAATGCCGTCTATGCGAGCACTGATGACTGCTGGTGAAGCTCTTGACCGTGACAACGTAGCTGGCTTTAACTGTAGCTACCTACCTATTGACCACCCCAAAGCGTTTGACGAGATGATGTACGTACTCATGTGTGGTACAGGAGTAGGCTACAGTGTTGAGCGTCAGTACGTTAGCAAGCTACCTGAAGTAGCAGAGGAATTCCATGATACCGATACCGTTATACACGTCGCCGACAGCAAAATTGGATGGGCTAAAGCTTACAGGGAACTTATTAGCTTGTTGTATTCAGGCCAACTTCCAAAATGGGACGTGTCTGGAGTACGACTTGCAGGGGCAGCCCTTAAGACCTTCGGAGGTAGAGCATCTGGTCCAGAGCCTCTTGTCGATCTGTTCAACTTCACAGTCAGCGTCTTTCGGGAGGCTTCTGGACGTAAACTTAGCTCCATCGAATGTCATGATCTCTGCTGTAAGATTGCACAGATCGTCGTCGTCGGAGGTGTACGCAGGTCCGCTCTCATCAGTTTGTCTAACCTCACTGACGATAGACTCCGACGAGCCAAGTCAGGGCAATGGTGGCAAGACAACCCACAACGCGGACTAGCAAACAACAGTGCTTGCTATACAGAGAAGCCAGACTTCGAGGCATTTTTAAATGAGTGGAAAAGTTTATACGAGTCCCGTTCAGGAGAGCGAGGTATGTTCTCTAGAGTCGCAAGTCAAAAGCAAGCTGCAAAGAACGAGCGACGAGATGCTTCCTATGATTTTGGAACTAATCCATGTAGCGAAATCATCTTACGGCCTAACCAATTCTGCAATCTATCAGAAGTTGTTGTCAGGGCAACCGATACGCTCTCAGACCTTAAACGAAAAGTACGTGTTGCGTCTATCCTTGGAACTCTACAGGCTACCTTAACCGACTTCCGCTATCTACGTAAGATCTGGCAGAAGAACACAGAGGAAGAAGCACTACTAGGAGTGTCATTAACAGGGATCATGGATCATCCAACCCTATCAGGAAGGAGAGATAAAGGTGTACTCAAAACGTGGCTTACTGAGCTTAAAGAAGAGGCTGTTAAAACTAACGCAGAATGGGCTAACCGTCTTGGCATTAATACTAGTACTGCCATTACTGCTGTTAAGCCTTCCGGCACTGTTAGTCAGTTGGTGGATTCTGCGTCTGGCATCCACCCTAGATACTCAGATCAGTACATTAGACGAGTTAGAGCAGACGCCAGAGACCCACTCTGTGAAGTCTTAGAGGCGGCAGGAATCCCTGTAGAGGACGACGTAATGTCACCCACTACTAAGGTATTCAGCTTCCCTATAAAATCCCCTGACGGGGCTGTGGTGGCCTCTGAAATGGGTGCAATGGAACAACTTGAGCTATGGGAGATTTATCAGGACTTTTGGTGTGAGCATAAGCCGTCCATGACATGCTACTACCGTGATGATGAATTCCTTGAGGTAGGCCAGTGGTTGTACAATAAGTTCGACAAGATTAGTGGAGTGTCGTTCCTCCCTTATTCCGAACATACGTACCAACAGGCTCCTTACGAACCCATAGACTTAGAGACTTATAAGAAGCTTAAGGAGGAATTCCCAGAGACGATTGATTGGAACATCTCTGAGAACTCCGACATGACAGAAGGGTCTCAGCAGTTGGCTTGTACGGGCAATAACTGCGAGTTGTAAACTACGGGGGCCTTAGCGCCCCCTTTCTTCATCCTCCCCTACGAAACGATTTCCTACAAGCATACCTACTCCTGTATTCTGCAATTGCGCTCCTCTAACGGCTCTAGGGTCGGCCTCAAGGCTAGCAACGTCCTCAACAATACTCTTATAACCAGTGCCTCTAGCAGCAACCTCCTGTCTAGCCGGTATATCAACAACACCTGCAATAGTAGATCTTGGTTTTGCTGACTTCAGGTCAAAAACAAGAGGAGGAGTGGCAGAAATTACTCGATTAGGCATTGCTTTTTCTATAACTGCTCCCACTACTGGAACATTCTCTAAGAAATTGTTTTCATCAGAAACAACAACAGTTACTTTACCATTAGGAGTTAATTTAGCTACGTAGTTAACACCGCCTTCAGTAATTGCAGTTCCTTGGTACGAACCTGTTATATAAAAACCACCGTTCTTTTTAACATTCTTTAGTATTTCTGCGTCGGTTTTACCCATTGATGGATGAATGCTTATTTTGGAAGATTGTAGTCCTTCTAATATTTCAACATTTGAAGGGTTTTTGTCAGGACCTATGATTTTTTTTAAGTCAGTCATAGGCGACCCCTTTTTAGTAGCAAAGTCGTAAAGATGGTCTCCTGTTTGTCTTGACGTGGGTGATTTAATGTTAATAGTAGGAGAAGGAGCATCTGCAAGGCTTACACCACCTCTGCCTTTCCATACGTTACCTACGTGCTTACTAAAAAACTCAACGTCTTGTTTTGATACTTCTCCCAGTGAGTCTGCTTCTTTAATAAGACGACCGTACGCCTGTGGTGTGTACTCTACAGTGTCACTAAGATAACTAAGTCTCCTAATGAGATCCAGACCCGACTCTGAAGGGCCTTCAAACCCCACACGCCCCTGAGTCAAGAAACTTTGTTGTCCCTGTGATATAACTTTTGATGTGTCTCTTCCTGAAACACCCTTGGGTTTTTCTAGGGCTTCTCGTGCTACCTGTCTTGTTGTAGGGTCTACGCCTGTAGTAGCTAGTAGCGCTCTTCGTTCTGGCTCAAGGATGTTTAAAGTACCTTGTTTTGTGCCTTCTAATGCCCAAGCCGCAAAGTCCAACACCCTCCGTCTAAGCCGTTGTGCTTCTACTGGGTTCTTAAGAGCCCTAAGTTCGTTTGAAACCATTTTACCGTACTTAGGTATTAAGTCAAATCTCCTAGCGTACTTTTCTTTGTTTTCAAAAAAGTCAATATCTTTTTGTGTTGGGTCTGCGTCAATCTTTTTCCCTTTATTATATGTAACTTCTCCTGTTTCAGGATTTACAACTTTCTTACCCTTTGCAAACATAAGCTCCCCTGTTTCAGGGTTTACTTTTTGAGGCATGTCTGTAGGACCGTAGTTATTAGGTATGTAGTTTCTAGGGCCTGTTAAAAACCCTGTTTTCATAAGGTCAAAGTTGTCAATAACAGCGTCTGCTGCTTTGTTTATCATCTGTCCGCCCTTTTTAACAAGACCGGCACCAACAAAGTTTGCAGGAATTCTTGCTTCGTTTAAAGCAACATTAGGTAGAGCCATTAAGTCAACTTGTGTTTTACGAGGATCGGACATAGGTAGTCCTTCCGACCCAGCATAAACAGGAACATTAAGAGACCCTAAAATATCACTACCACCAACAGGACTGAACAACGATCCCACAGCTTGTCCCATCCTCTGAGTACGTTGTTGTTCAGCCTCACGTTGTTCTACGCTTCGACCTTCTCTTAACGCCCTGTTTAACTCAAGAATATCACTGCTCATTCTCAGGCTCCTCGTTGATGTTCGCAAGCATTTGAGCCAGCATAACTTTATCAGCCCTTAGTGTAGCCATTGTTTCTGTTGTTACGTTAGCGCCTTTAATCATTTTATCAGTAGCCCCTAATAACTCTCTGACAACTGCTTGTCTTCGTCTTTTACGAGTCATACGAGCCAAGCCCATTGCCGCCGCTCCTCCGCCAATAGCCGCACCTAATACCGGCATACCCCCCAATGCAGCACCGCCAGCAGCAGCAGTAGCACCAAGGGCTAAAGGAGTAGTTGGAAACCGGAGACCAGAGAAGTCCTCAATACCTTTTACCGTACGTCCTAACATAGTCTGATTAATTGCCTTACCTGCTTTTACATCCAGTAAACCCTTGGCTCTAAACAGCATAGACATTCCGTTAATAAGTCTGTAGGCTTCGTCGTCAGGCATCAACTTAAGAAATGCTTGGTTTAGCTCGTCCCTTACGTACTTACCTGCTACTTCTTTTGCGCTGGTTAGGTCAGGGTTCTCAAGACCTGCTGAGGGTTTCTTACGAAAAATCTTTTTGTCTAGCGCACGGCGAACCTCTAGGATGTCCCTAGCTGTAATTGTGCCGTTCTTAGCGGCCCTTTCTTCAAGCCTTTTAATAGCGGTATCAATAAACTTATCTACTTGTTTTTGTGCTCCGTCCATTAACTCAACGTATTCATCAAGATCATGGAACCCAGCCTTGAGATCTTCTAGAGAAGTAGCTAAAGTTTGTACTTGAGTCTTAGGGTTTTTAGACCTCCTAATGTAAAGCTGAAGATCAGCCTCGTGTCTAGCCAACTGACTGTCCACAACCTTTGCATTTACAGCAGGGTTACGATCACCTTTGTAGTCTGGTAGAGTGTCCAGATAATCAATCACTATTTCTTCAGAAGGAGAGTGCATGTACACGTTACGATTCATAGCCCCTACAGGCTCTATAGTACCCGGAGCTTTAACGTAGTCTTCCGGTAGTAGGCTGTCTGCTATGGCTTTACGCTCTTCTGCTAATCGAGATTCTGTAGCTCTTTTAGTAGCCTCAACTGTTGCTGATCTAGGTACTCCCGGAACTTTAGGTAGTGCCATCTTAGCACCAGCACCTGCAATATTCAAAGCGGCTTCAGCAGTAGTAGCCGCTTCTGGGTACTGTTGCGCTAATTGACCTACCTTTTCCATACCACTTTGTAACATAGAGCCTTCGTACGCTTCAGATATACCACGTTGTACAGGCTCAGGAGTATACCTACGGTAGGCTTCTCCTGCTACTTCGCCTAATGTTTCTCCAGCAGCGCCTACACCAGCAGCAATGCTAGTACCAACACGGAATTTACCGGGGAGTTGCTCCGTGTCTCCAGCAAGACCTCTGTAACGCTCACGAGTCTCTTTGAATCGCTCTGGTGTTTCTTCTACCATACCCCTCATGCTTTCAGGCTCACGAGGACGTGGAGGAGCTACAGTAAAAGTTTCTCCTCCGACAACACCAATAACTTCTCCTGTTTGTGGATTAGTAGCAGTTTTGAGCGGCAACCATTGTTCACCGTCCCAATACACTTTTTTGCCTGTTTGTGGATTAGTTGCTGTCTGCATGATTATTGATCCAATTCAAAACCTTCGGGAAGTACTGCTGCTGCTTCTTCGTCTTCTTTCTGCTTAGATTTAGGTATGCGGTATTCAGGGAAACCTGAAAGAACACTTCCTAAGTTTGCATCGGAATATCCTTTACGTATTGTATTATAATCTTCAATGCTTTGTACCATGCCTTCACGTCTAATGTTTAAAAGTTTAATTAAAGCTTCTGCTTGAACTCTTATGTCTCCACCAACCATGTTTTGAGTATACTCTCTATCGGCGTCAGTGATGCTTGATCCTGAACCAAACGCTTTAATTTCTTGTTTAACCAGTTCTGCTACTTCTTGCATATAGTTTTGCGCGTCTACTAATTGTGGATCATAAGGCATACCAATAGCCTGACCAAGTTGTCTTAAAGTAACTTCAAGATTAGCCGCTATTCCGGTAGGTATACCTCCTTCAACTCTTGCTAACTGCCTGTCAATAGCGTCTAGAGTTCGTACCGCGCCTTTTGCTTTTTCACCCATTTTAATAAAGTTGTCTACACCTGCTTTAGCCAATGCTTGTTTTTGTTCTCTATTAGTGTTGTCAATAATTTCCTGAGCTTGTGGAGCCTTGCGTACCAACTGAAGATCACTGGCTTTAACATACGTGTTAGTTTGATCGTTATAGACTAAACCAAAGTCGTTTACGTTGACAGCTTTAATATTTCCTTCGGCGTCCTGCCAAGCCTCTAGTTTACCTGTGCGGCCTGTAAGTAAATCGTCTGCTTCTTCTTTAGAAAGAGTACCCATAGCAGTGATTTGAGGGACAGTAAAGCCAGCCATTCTTAGTCTTGCTTTAATAACGGCAGGGTTGTCTAAAGGTAGTTGCTCAATTTGAAATTTTCGAATGTCCTTACTAATAGACCTAAGCTCGTCCATGTCTGTAGTAGACCGTGCTGTTGCTGCTTGGTTTACAAGCCCAGCGCTTTCTGCCGCAACCGCTACTTTTTCTTTAAAAACCTCTACTTCTGTTTTTGCTGCGTTTTGCGCTGCTAAAGAACGTGCCGCTTGTTGATACTTTACAGCATTCTCAATATCGCCTTTTTGACGATAAAAGTCAGACAATGTAATAAGACCTTCGGGAGAATTAGTATTTATTTTAGATAGTTGGTCTCGTTGCTCTTGTTGAACTTGTTGCATTTTTCTAAGTCCGGGAGCTTGTCCAACACCACGAGCAGCGGTAAACAAACCTTCTTGATAAGAGGGTTGTAACAGACCTTGTAAAAATGTTTGTGAAAACTTAGCCATGTTATTCTCCTACCCTATGATTTTCCAAAAAGTTTTGTAAGTAAATCAGCAAAACCTTCAATTGAACTTCCTATTCCTCCGGGGCTTGTAATGTCCCCGTCTTTATTAAACTGAGGAGTCATAAGTCCTGAAAGAACATTACTACCTATACCGCCCAGTAAATTTGCTCTTGCTTGCTCTGCAATTAACTTAGATTCTATTCCAGACATTGCAGTTTCACTAAACAACCCTGTTCCAAACTGTTGAGCTTGTTGTGCCATTTGTTGCTGTGTAAGTCCGGGTTGTAAAGCAGCTAGTAATTGTTGTTGTGGTATATAACTAGAGCCTAAAAACTGCTGACCTAATGCGGCCTGTTGTGCTTGCTCGGCCTGAGCTTGTTGCATAGCACCCAGCATTGCTGTGTTGCGAGCTTCTGACTGAGCCTTTGACATAGCAAGTTGTTCTGGAGTCCCGCCAAAGTCCGCAGTTCTAACTCCAAGCCTTCCTTGTGCCGCGAGTCTTTGCTCTAAAGCAAGGTTTTGCCTTTCTTCTTCTGGTCTTTGAGCATCTCTTATTCGATTAAAGATGTCTTGCTCTCTACCTGCAGTAGGTTGTTGAGCCTGACCAAAGAAGTTTCCAGCGCCTCCAAACAAACCTTGGTACATAGCTTGCTCTGCAGGAGACAACGACATTTCTACATTAAGACCTTCTTGAGGCTGAGACATTGGCTGTTGATATTGCCTTGCCATAGCGTCTGCCGCAGGTTGGCTATCAGGACCGCCAGCAAAGCGGGGCATTCCAGCAGGAGGCGCTACAGGTCCAAATGCACCGCCACCGTCCATTACAGTTCCGGGCATTCGATTAAGCTCTGTGTCAAATCGAGGAACCTCAGTAGGCTGTGGCTGTCGCGGATTCTGATTCTGTAGGAGTTCCCGTATCATCCTATCAGTAGACTCGTTAGCGCGTCCTATCCTGTTCATTGGAGGCATTATCCCCACAGGAGGCTGTGGCATGTAATCTCTACCACCTATCACTGGTTGTATTGGAAACACCCCCGCAGGAGGTGCTACAGGGCCACCAGTCAGCATAGGAGGCTGTGGTTGACCGCCCATACGCGCATTAAACGAAGATCCTGTAGGAGTAGTTACAGTAAACGGCTTGAACTGTGACTCTTGTTGGCCTCTTTCTGCAAGATCCATAGAACGGTCGTAAGCTGTGTTACCTATATCGCTTAAGCGTTTGTATGCTTCGTTAGTAAGCAAGCCCCCAGCTACGCCGCTTAATAACGAGTTTCCGCTGTCGCTCCCAAAATAATTTAGAATATCTTCTAAAGCCATTAGTATGTACCCCCATCAATTGTTCCTGTTGACAGAGTTCCACTAAAAGTCAGTGCAGGAATTGTTACTGTGCCTGTGAATGTCGGAGAAGCAAGATTTGCCTTTGTTGTTACTGCCGAAGCAATAGCAACAAACTCATTATCAAACTCTGTTCCTTTAATGATCTTGCCAGCATCACCTGAAGGCAAGCTATCTTTTGCGGCAAAGTCAGTAGCTTTTGTATAATTACTCATAATGTTCTACCTGCTAATGCTAATACGTTTATTTCTTGGACAGACAATTCAAATCCATTGATGTCTGATTCAACCCCAATTGTCAAAGTTCCACCACTACCGTTAGCGTTTATTGACGTTCTTGATGTGTTCTCACCTACAGCAAACTCGCCTACATTAAACTCAGCTGTATTGTATTCAGCCAGTCCTTGAGTTGTCAGTGAAATAGATTCTGAGTTATATACTGTGCCAAAATCATAGGCCCACTTAATAAATAGACTTGCACCACTGCCGCCAATAATTGTTGGCCGTAGCTTTTTAAGGAATTTAAGTTTTGATGCGTCGCCAAATGTTAGCTCGGGGCTAAAGTATTTAAAGCGATATGAGGTGGAGTTGTCTGTATTTCCTGAGTACGTACCAACTCCGTGGCTTCCGCCTATTAATAATGTTCCATCGTCTTTTCCGGTAAAAGATTTAAACCCTGTTCCCGGCCATCTAGTAACTCTATAAGACCCATTCTCAAGCAAGCCCCTAACATCAAAGCAAAGTGCAATGTCTTGGTTTCTAAACACAAGAAGATAAAAATTTTCTTCGGGGTGATAAGTTGAAGTGAAGGATTCGTTGGGTTCGGTTAGTAGGGAAATAATGTCTTTAGATATGTTTGCTGACAGGCTACCGATTGGCATTGATTTTTCTTGGATGGTTCTTCCAAAGCTACGCAATCCAGTATGAGACAAAAATAAAACATCGGTCCCCGTATACTGAACAGTATCTCTATCAACGCAACCAACACCTGCAATTGTATCTGATAGCGCCATGCTTGCAGGAACTTCTGCGCCTGAATAAACAACAATGCTGTGCTTTCCAAATATAAGCAGAAGGTTGTTATGAGCGGCTAAAGCAACAATTTCGTCATAACCATCAGGCCATACTTTTGTTATATCAATAGAGCCACTGCTACCTCCAGTCCATACATGACCTTGCAATAAATCAGACCAGTAAACAGTGGATTTGTCAGTGCTAAAATCTGCAGTCCAAAGCCTTCCGTATGCGGCTAACACTTCATTGCCGTACTTTGCGCTAGTCATTCCGGCGGCGCCAGATACAGAGCTTAAAGTGGCTACTGCGTTACTTGCATTGTCATAAACAAGAGGCTCAAAACCTTTTTGGAAAAAATATACGTGGTCATTAAAGTTAACTATTTTCCAGTTGTTTGCGTTAATTGAGTAACCACCCGGAGTAGCATCTACCAAAGTAGTAGTGCCAGTCATAATCTTGTTATTGCCTACAGAAAATACAACAGAGTTTCCTCCGTCATCCTTAAATTCTTTTATTGCTTGAATGCTTTCCGACCCCAATGCAGTTTTGTTTGTAGTGATGACGTTTAAACCTTTTCTGGCTGCAATTCGGCCTCGCTTATCAATTACAGCGTTATCCGCTACTTCGGCAAACGAAGGATCTTGAGCTAACGGAGAGTCCTCCGTGTTAATCCCTTTAAAACCAGGAGCTACAAGATTTATGCTTTTTAGTTCTTGTGCCATAAAAACCTCAAGGTGTATAGAATATTACTTCTTCTGGGTGTCTACCCGCATCCTGTGCAATTGCGTCAGACAAATAAGTATTTGCCATTTTAAAGTATTCTGGTGTTGATGTTCCTCCGGTTTCGCCCCGCTCTCTAGCCGCTAAAGCAACTGCCAAATGAATTACTGGTGTTGAAGGTATTCTTAAGAGATCATCATCAGCGCTCAAAGGAACATTGCGTAATACGCAGTTAAACCGCAAAGCATAAACCCCATCTGGCTTAGGGTAAACATCAATCAAAGTATCCCCTGAGTCGTTAACCCCATTGTACGTAAAGTATTCTGGAGATCCTGTAATAACGTCTTGAATTAAATACTTTTCATCAAACCAGTTTGCGCTTTGGTAAGACATAACAACATTGGTTGTGTCGTTAAGCACGTTAAGCTCTTTAATACTGTTACCGCTTCCGGTCAACGCGTAGTTAAATACATTAGCCTGAGTTGTTACTGTTAGCGTTGTCCTAAGTGCCGACCAATCCCAAGCATTTTCTACTGTGTTTTTAGCATCATTAACAATATCACCAACTAACTTGCTGTATGCGTTATCTTGAATAGAACCGCCAATACTAACTTCCGTTTCACGCAAACGTCTTAAAACATTGTTTACTAAATTTTTATATGTCATACTAACATTCCTTGTACCTTTAAGGGCTTAGGCATTTTTCTAGGTGTTAATTTTTCAAGAAACTTATCGTATTTTACAGGCTGTCGAGGCATAGCCGCTGCAAGTTGTTGAGGAAGTTGTTGTTGTTGTAACGCAAGACTCATTAAGCCAGCACCTAAGCCTTCTCCTAGTCCTGCAATGCCCTCACCAAGCCCCGCAAGACCTGCTCCAACATCACCGATTTGTTGACCTAGCCCACTAATATCAGATTGAATACCTGTAAGCTCACCACCTACTTGCTCAAACTGACCTGCTACACTAGACTCAAATTCTGCTTGAGCTTCTGCTTGACTAACTTGACCTTCTTGAAGCCCTTCAATATCGACATTAACATCAGAAAACAAGTCATTAACATCCTGACCAAACTGATCAAATTGTTCTCTAGTTTGTTCATCCAGTGCTTCAATATCTCCACCAACATCAATAACAGCTTGTTGTAAATCTCTGCGTTCTTCTGCTGCTTCTGTCTGTCCAGTAACAACACCTTCTACTGTTTCTTGAATCCCGCTGATGTCAGTATCTAAGTCATCAACACTTTGTTGTAAGTTAGATGTGGCAGACTCTACAACAGCCTCAACTTGTTCAGATGTTAATGAATCTGCTTCAGGCATCCCTGAAATAATTTGTTCAACAAAATTATTAAGTTGCTCAGGTGAAAGTGTTTCAGCATTAGGAGTATTTGCTACAATTTGATTAACAACATCAGCTACTTCTTCTGCTGTTGTATAATCAGCAACGGCCGCGTCTTCTTTTCCGTCTGACAAAACATCGTCAAAAAGCTCTTCTATTTCTGTTGTTTCT
>Ga0315320_10001438_pt1 | contig 19773 bp, 13 predicted proteins | sample M140m21515metaG_FD_203458 | JGI IMG/M metagenome (GOLD analysis project Ga0315320, IMG submission 203458) | Ammonia-oxidizing marine archaeal communities from Monterey Bay, California, United States - M1 40m 21515 | ecosystem: Environmental > Aquatic > Marine > Coastal | place: USA: California... | reverse complement strand
TTTTGAGCTCATCAAGTCGAGCCTTTCTGGGCAAGACGAAAACAAAGAGACGCATCCGATTGTTCCCCGTATTTACGGCGTTGAGATTGGTGTGGACAAGACGATTGGTGATGACACTTACGAAGAGCCGCTTCCGGGCCCACGCATGGCTCAGTTGGACTACCGTGAGCGGAACCGCCGACTGACGCGTGTGGTGACGCAATCCACCGGCAGGCTCAATGAGTCGTATCCATTCTATGGGTTTGTGGACATTGAGCAGGAAAATCAAGCCCTGTATCTCGAGTTCAACAAGGCGCTGCCGAAAGGAAGCCATCACACCATTCAATTCCGGTGTCGGGGCGAGGCGTTTTTGCCGGACGGTGTCGATGTCGAGTGGGAATACCTGGAGAAGCGCCGCAATGGAGTCGGTTGGCAGCGTTTACAGATGCTGCATGTGGATGATGAAGGCAAAGGTGGTAGCTACCGCTTTGACCGCTCGGGTGCGTTGGAATTTGTTCTTCCAGAGGCTCCAGAAGCTCCCGCTGAAGGGTTTTGGCTTCGCGGTCGATTCACACTTCCAGAGGGCGTGCGGTTGTCTCAGATTCCGGCACTTCCCCCGGTGACTCACATCATGTTGAACACCGTGGATGCGGTGAACCTTCATACGGTGCGAACCGAGCGATACTCTGGCTACGGGGTACCAAATCAAGTGGTTCAATTGCTCCGACGTCCTTTGTTCATACACGATGAAGAAGAACAGTCCGTCTTTCCACGGCCGGATCTTTTTCCTGACGTTGTGGTGCAAATCAAGAACGATGCAGGAGAACAGGAAGCGTGGAGGCGGGTGACTCCAAGTGGGATGCTCACGGCGAACAAGGACGATGCGGTCTACGTGGTAGATGCGGTCGAAGGAACACTCACATTCGGAAATGGTATTCGGGGACGGATGGCGCCAGTGGGCTCCAACAACATCCTGGTGGACTTGTATCGAGTCGTGCCTGGGGCCCGTGGAAATATTGGTCCTGGCGAAGTGGTCAGTTGTGAGACCTTGGGCGATATCGTGCGGACCACCAACATCTTGCCCGCTTCTGGTGGTCGTGATGCGGAAAGTATAGAAGAGATCGTCCGCCGGGCCCCGACGTTGCTTACCAGTCGCGATCGGGCCGTTACGCGCTCTGACTTTGAGGTGATTGCCAAGCAAGCGAGTGGCGAAGTGGCTCGAGCAGCATGTACCGGTGATATGGGTGCAGACGGTACAGTTGAGGTGGTTGTCTTGCCGCACCGACGAAGCGGAGAAGAGGTTCCTGACCCCTTCTTGTCTGCCGGACTGCGCGATCATGTTGCGCTACACCTGAAGAGACGATGTCTGATCAATGTGAATCCCGTCGTGCGCTTGGCCCAATTTCGGCCCGTAGATATTTCTGTGAGTTTGCGACTGCGTCCCAATGCCAATGTCATTCACGTGCGTGAACTCGCCGAGGTGTGGGTCCGCGCATTTCTCGACCCCTATGAAGGGGGAATTGACCGCGCTGGTTGGTCGTTTGGCGGAACCCTATACGCGCAGGATTTTGCCCGAATGGTGACCGATATTCCTGAAGTTCGACATGTTTCGGAGGTTCGTCTGTACGGCGATCTGGAAGCCGCAGTGGAGCGGACTACAGCCGGCTGGGAACGGGGTGAAGGAAAAGACGAATTGCAGCTTGATCAGGAAGACCTCTTTCATGTGATCCGTGTTCGGATCCAGACGGAGGAACTGACTTCGTGAGTGCCAACCCTCCCGCTCGGTATGGCTCCCTTCCGCCTGCGCGGTCGACGGGGGACTATGCCTATCTGGAGCAAGTGGTTCGGATTGGTTTTCCGGTCATGGAAGCCAAAACCTATTTGAAGCGCCACTTGGGCAATGAGGTTGGCTATCGATTGGTCGAAGCCGCTCGAGGTGAAGACCCAGGTATGGTTCGTGCGATAGAAGTGCAGCCCCAAGATGGTGGGGAGCAAGTCGTTGTTCGTGCGGAACGGACCCTGCCGGATGGTACTGCTGCGAGCTACTACACGCCGGAAGATCTGGTTCAAATCCGGGCGAGAATTGAGAATGAGTATGGTGGTCCTGTGTCTCCGCTGCAACCGAGAGACAAGCTGATCCTGAATGTGCCGGTACGCAGCTACTTGCGTTTTCTGCCCGGTGTTTTTCAGGGTGCGGTGCCTGCCGCTAGCCGAGAGCTGACTCGCGCCACTGAACGTTCGATTCGACAGTGGGGCGCACGTGAGCAGGTCACCGTCACTGAAGTTGATGACCATGATGCCGACCAGTTTCGCAGGTTTTTATTCATCTTTCAGCACATGATGACCACGGTCACGGAACGGATTGATGTCCTTCCACAGCTGACCAACCCCATGGTGGCCGATCCAAAGTTTCTTCCATGGTTGTCATCATGGGTAAACTTTGCGTTGGATGAGTCACTTCCACTGCATCAACAACGAGAGCTGGTTCGTCGGTCAATTCGACTTCATAGAACCCGCGGAACCCGTGTTGGTATTGAGGAAATGATCAGTGTGTTGACCAGCGCTCCTGTATGCATTGAAGAGCATCATCGCCCTCAACCGGCCGTCTTGGGCGGTCTAACGTTGGCTGGGGGGCGCAACATTGAGGAGCGCTACCTTCGTGCTGAGCCACCCGGGTACTTTTTGTTAAATGAGGGTCGGGCCGCCAGTACCTTCTTTGTCCTCCGTTTGGAAAGCCAAGATGCTTTCCGCCGTCGGTTTGGTGAGCGTGCAGGTTCTGTGCTTCGCCGAATTACCCAGATTGTGACGCGGGAAAAGCCCGCTCACGTTTCGTTTACGCTCCAATTCGATGACGGCCAAGCCGCGTGAAACAGGAATCGCTATGAGTGAACAAAACCTTCAGCGTCTACGTCCTTTTGAGGGCTTATGTTTGACCTCCGACGATCTTCAGGCAGAGCAGACCTATCATCGGTCTAGCCTTCATCGTCACAACTTGTACATGCACGGAAATGGAATCGTGCAGGGTCTACAGGTAGAGATTTCGCAGAGCCGTAAGAAATACAATGCAGTCATTGAGGCTGGATTTGGTGTGACTCGAATGGGTCAAGGCGTCTTGCTCACAGACCCTGTCAAGGTGCCGCTTGAGGTGCCAAAGAAGGACGGGGAATACATGTTGTGGCTGTTCCACGTCGAGGCAGCGGTAGAGGGTTCAAACCGTCCTGTATTCGATACGGCCCAAACTCAACCTGCTCGAATTCAAGAGAGCGTTGCGCCCCGATTACACGCGATAGAAGAGGACCAAGTCGATGCAGTGGCCTTGTGTCGGATTAATGTTCGACTGGGTCGCATGGTTCAGGTGCGTCTTCCCGTTCCTCGTTGTGGCCGCCAAGCCCGCGCCGCAGAGAGTTACCTAAAACCGCGGGTGGTTGAGTTTATTCGAGTCAACAAGAAGGTGGTTCAAAACCTGTTTCGCACCGCGAAGCTAAAAGAGCTTGACCTGGGAGTGCAGGGCTTTCAGTCGGCGTTGATTTCATCTGAATTTCTGCTGATTGAAGAAGGAACCTCGGATCGCGTTTTGTACCGAGTTGCGGGTTCTCTGATTGGGTATGCGCATGATTTTTATAGCCCACTGCCCAAGACCATCGAGCGAATCGAAAAGTTTAAAGACTTTGTCCGTCGGGTAAATGCTGAGGTTCCAGGGACGGATCAGGGCGATGAAGTCTGGCTCAAGTGGTTCGATAAGTTTGAGCGTCTTCTGCAGCCTTTGGGCAAGATCTCAGACGAGTTGGAGGCGACGGTCGAGGCGCAACGCTAAGATCGGAGCATGAATCAAGACGCACAAACGGTCACCCTTCGGGTTCAGGTAGTGGACATGCAACCGTTCACCTTGGACTTGCAGGTTCCGACCTATTTACCGGCGCGGGATCTCACCCAGCGAATTGCACGAGATGCGGGCCTTGATGCGTACTGGCAAGACGGACGTAGGCGTTTGTATTGGCTTCGGGCTCGAGGCCGTTTGGTCGACGACCAAGAGTGTTTATCGGACTTGGCTGTGGTGAACGGTGAGTTGGTCTACCTGTTGCCAGAGCCGCCAGCGGGTGTTGGTGTCGCAGAGCGTTCCCCAGACTATCCAACGAACTTGGGATACCAAGCCAAAGGGACCGTAGCCTTGCTGAGTACGTTGTTTGGCACGTTTCTTTGGACCGCAGGCTGGGGTGTGGCGCTCGGAGAGATCCGCAACAGTTGGACCGTTGCGATTCCAGCGATGGCGTTGGGCTTGATCACGACTTCATTTGCACGTCACGCATGGGGCGGGGAGGGGAGTCGTGCCCGGATTGCGGTAACCAGTGTGGCTGTGTTGCTTCCGTGCATGGTGTTGGCGTTGGTCATCGCCATGTTTAGTTCAGGAGAGAATTTCGGTGCGGTGTACCGCGACACGACTGCAGGACTCATCTTTGGCCTCGTGGGCATCATGGTCGGGTGGCTGGCATGGTGGGGGGCCGTAGAGCCATTACCTCTCACAGTTGCGACTCCAGAGGACGCTGTCGATGAAAGCGTGGCCGTGGTGGATTGTGGTCTGTGTTCTCAGAATGTGCTTCCGGATGTGCGTGCAGAGTGTCCCTATGGGTGTGGTCGATTCTTCCATTCCGGTTGCTATCAGGCTCGAGTGAGCGTCTACACCGGCGATCAGTCTCTGTGTGGAGTCTGTGGTGTGCAGGTCCGTTAATTAGACGTCTTTATTGGCCTTCATTGCTTCTTGATAGTGTCCATCGAACACCGCTGAACCCAACTCATGGCGCAGTTCTGCCAGGCGCCCTTTGAGAATGTTGATTGCAGCCCCGGGCACCAACTCTCTGAGCCTCAAGATGGCCCGAACCAGTCGATTGATGGCGGCGGTGATGTCTCCTTCCATGAGTGAGAGGCTGCTGCGGGTGATGTGTCCATCGACGACGGCAAACCAGTTTGCACGCCGGGCTCCAGAGACCAGAAGTAAATCGGCGACATGTGCTGCAGCCGTTTGGTTGTCTTGCTGAAGATAGAGCGTGCTCAGTAAAGTGGCGACAATCACAATGCGCAGGTCATCATCTTCGCTGGTGGCCAGAGCAAGGGCGCGCTCCAGGTACGGAATCGCCTGCACGGATAGGCCACGTTCAATGTAGTGAAGGCCGATTCGAGAGCTGCAGATACAGATAAAATCGGGATCTTGATGTTCGTCTGCGATCTGGTGTGCCATGTCTAAATGACGGAGTGAGCCTGCAATGTCTGCTCCCCGCAGTCGGTCCCCAGCCAGCTCCAAATGGACGAGTAGTCGGTCATGAGCGGAGGCGTGGCTCGTGAGGTGTAGGAGTGCCTCTTCCCGAAGCCGGAGGCCCTCATTGGGCTGCACTGCGGCTCGAGCGAGCCTCCACTCGGCATCGAGAATGGACAGCTCCTGGGCCGCTTCTACCGCTTCATTCAATACGCTCATCGGAACCGCATCTCGGTCGGTCAATCCCACATGACGACACCAGAGCAGTTGTATGTGTGTGGCCAGATCCGTTTCACCTTCAGCACTGGCCCACGCCTCGGCTGTGGCCAGTTGAGCGAGTGCATCTGGCGTGTGAGGGGCCGCCAAAAAACGCCGAATTAACAGGCGTAAAGCCAGATCAGGCCGCTGGTTTGCATCCACCTGCATGGCGATTTGGTCTGCCAGTTCGAGTGCCTGGAGCTTCTCGGCTCCGAGCAAAGATAATTCTTCCAATTGATCGACTTGATGCTCGAGGTTCATCGCAGCATCGCCTCCGCAAATGCGTGCATGGCCCACACCCGAAGGGCGGCGAAGGCAGTTGCAGCCACTTGCATCTCTTCAACGGCTTGGATGGGTAGATCTCCGACCGCTGCCGATGGAGCACCTCGAAATTTGTGTAAACGGTCACCGGCCTTCACCACGGTGCGCGCGAGATCGCGCAGGGCTGTGTCCGCATGCTTCAAGGTCGATCGTGTTGGGGGTGCGGGTCGGACGCGTGCAAGTGCAATGGCTGCAGCGGCCATTTCTACTTGTGCCTTCCCCATGGCATTGACGAGCTCAGTGGCTGCGTTGAGAACGGGCTGGATGGCCTGTTCAGATAAAATCTTCTGTTGAGGAAGATCCGCGGGGTTGATTCCCCCTGTAAATTTCGCGAGTGTGGCATCTACGGCCGCCAAAATTGGGTCATCGGATGGGGGTGCCGGAGCACTCGAAAACTGGATCGATGGAATGTGAGGAAGATGGGTCGTGGGTAGGATCTCGACAAGGGCGAGTTGTCCCAAGCGAATTTTGGCTAAATCTGTATGGGAGCCACGGAGAATGGGTTGGTGGATTTTGTTGTCCTCTGACAGTTCACCGGCGGCTTCAACGATGCTGGGTGCGACTACACGTCCTGTTTTTGCCGTTTGCTTGGCGGCCGCGAGAGCCGATGGCCACGCATCTCTACAGAGCGCGAGCCGAATGGCATCGTCGGTTCCGGTTGAGCCGCCTTCTAAGGCTTCAATACAGACAGTCAGTGACGCTAAGCGTGCGGAAGCACCCGCATGACCCGTTTGCGGGTTGACCAAGATTGATGCGGGTCCAGATGTGGTTTGCGCCAGCAGCCGTGCGTCCTCTTGGGTGGCTGCAGTGGCCATAAATCGTCCGATTGATGTGGCCCGACCCAAGGGGTCCAAGTGATCTGTTCGATCGACCATCGACTCCGGTATGAGCTGTCGTCGCCCAATCGCGTGGGGTATCTGGAGTCCAACCTCAATGGCCCGATAACGTGCATCGCCGGACCGGTATTCCTCTTTCATTTTCGGTGTTTCACCGAGGGTGTTCTCGATGTGTTCTATGTGTCCTGCATCGAGTTCCTCGTCATCAAATGGGTCCTCCAAGTCTGAAGTATTGCCCGGACCTCGGGCCCGTCCCGACCGGCTTCGCTTGGGCTGTGGTTTTTTTGGGGGGGGGTCGTCATCGCCGCCAAACAATCGTCCTACATCCCAGGGTGACTCTTCGACCGGTGTGCCGTCGCCACCCCCGCCGAAAGAGACGTCCGGCATATCGAGACTGCTGACATCCTTTTCTTCGTCTTGCGCCTCTCCTACCTCTTCAGCCAGTTCTAAGTCTGCAGTACCCGTGGCCGTTTGCGTTGTGCTCGCCGTCCGCGAGAGCAGCGCCTGAACGGCTTGATTTCCCATTTGAGGCTGGAGGCGCTCCGCAGCTTCTGGGACAATTTCTTGACCCTCCTCGATGCGCTCGAGACTGGGAGTTTTCTCGTATTGAGACTCTGTTGCTTCCTGTTGGGGGAGCCCGAGCTTCTTACGTTGCTCTTGGGAGATGGCCACAACGGTCCTCGTGATGCATACGGTAGCACGGTCTGAGCGGTTCACCTCTGCTAAGCTACGGACATACTCTCTCTCCGGAACTCGCACGCGCGTGTGCGCGCACACGAGGAATCGCTATGTCGTCCATCGCAGGTCATTCAGGAACGGGCCGAAAACTCATCGGCCCGGCCTCGGATTTGTTCGAAGTCGAAGATGCGGACGGACTCAAACACACAGCGATTGTGTTTCACGATGAATGGCGCACCCATCCGGCGATCACCGACGCGCTCGGCGTCATCAAGGGATACCTTGAGTCCCCACTGGTCACCGGCCTCGTGGAGCTAACGGGACATGCGCCTGCGGATGGCGCCTTTTTGTATCCGACTGGAAAAGTATGGTCCGTTGCAGAGATCGTACAGGCGCTCTCGGATCGGGGTGAACGCGGTGGGATTCGTTCGGGCTTAGAGTTGATGTACACGGCGGGGCAAATCCTGTCGGAAGGTGCAGAAGCGGGCGAACCGCAGGGTGTATACAGTCACGGGGGGCTCACTCCTCGGCGGATCATGGTGAAGGGTGACGGCCAGGTGATGGTGATTGGCTACGGTCTTCCCCAGGTTGAAATACTGGAATACCACGCAGATCGTCAGCGCATTCCACGCGAGGACTCCTTTCGATATTGTCCGCCCGAGCGACTCGAGGCTCGCCCCGAGGATATATCCAGCGATATTTTTGGCTTGTGCTTGATCGCATTTGAGATGATGACGGGCAAGCCTGTATACGATGGTTTGGTCAATGATATTCGCCAGCAAGCAGCCCGTGGCGAGGGCTCGCGGCGGTTGTTCCGGTTTCGCGAAGTGTTGCCCGATCCTGTGCGAAATCTACTGACCAAGGCCCTTCGGCCGGAGGTGGAGTCCCGCTATGAGTCCGGCGAGGCATTCCTCGCAGATGTGCATACGCTGTTGTCCGATCGCAACGTCCCTGGCCCCTCCCTACTCGACTTGATGGGAGAGCTTCAATCGGAGCAGCGCCGAGCCGGTGGCGCCTTGCAGCAAGGTCGGACTCAAATGGTCGAGGCCGATGAGCTTCGGGCACAACTGGAGGGTGAACAGTCGGACACGGGACCAGCACTCGGTCGAAGTTCGGAGAATGTCTGGAAGCCCGCCAATCGTCGACGTGTGGCCCCCAGGGGCCGTGCATCTTCCGATGAAGAATTGGTGTCCGCAGAGCCATTGCCAGCACCAGAAGCGCCCCAGTCTCCCCCTGTTGAGGTGGCACCGCCTGTTGTGGAGTCCACACCCTCAGAACCGATAGAGGAGGGGGAACCTCGCTGGGGCAAGGCAAGGAGGCAGGTCCGCCGTACACGCAGTCCTTCTGTGTCCGATGATGTGATTTTACCGGGGCCAACTCCACTCGGAGAACCCGGGGATGACGCGGAAGCCGACCCGGTTCCGGTGGTGATCCCGCCACCACGCGGTCCGCGTTCTGTTCGATCGTCAAAAGAACGAGCTGGGAGCATTCCCGCTCCCCCAATGGTTCCGCCCACTGTGGCGCCTGAGCGTTCACCTGTGGCCCCGGATGTCATAGAGCTACCGGTGGAGCCATCTCCGCCTGATTTAGATAGGTCGGTGAATCAGGCTCCAACAGCGGATGATCTTCTGCTGCAGATTCGGGGCAAAGGGAGGTCATCGGAGCGTACAAGACTTGCGGATCTTGAAACCGCCGTGTTGAGTAAAGATCAGGCGATGGAAATCATCTTGGGCCCCGATGACGATTCAGATTGCGCCACTGTGATGATGACCCCCACACAGCTTCGAGCGAAATTGGCAGCCGAGTTGGCAGGTGAGTCGCCATCATCGCCCGCGACGGCCCCGCTTGATGAGTCTTCGCCCACGACGAATAAACCACTCTCATTGAATCTGGAGTTGCCCACGGGAGAGAAGATCACCACGAACCTGTCGTCAGGAAAGAACGTCGCTGCCGCGATCAGTTCACTCGTGGGCACGGTGGTTCCATTGCCGCTTGACCAGACAGGAGCGATGCAAAGTTGGTATCGCTTGGAGCAAGCGGGGTGTGTGGTTCCGCCACGAACACTTCTCTCCAGCGTGGCCGCCGAACCCCTCAAATTGGTCATTGTTCCTGCCGACACCCGTGTGGTGGAAATCACGGTGGTCTCCAAAGGCCAAGATGTTCGTTTTAGCAACCCAATGAGCACAGTGGTGCCAGTGTTCAGTTTGGTGGCTCACCTTCAACGGTGGTTGGCATTGCCGATGGCCCAGTGGGAGTTGGTGGTGGCGGATGAGGTGTTGGACGGAGACATGATTTTGGCCGATATCCCCTCCGCCGATGTTCTCAACATTCAGATCCGGACTGCAGGTTCATGAGTCAGGAACGGTGGGACGTCCTGGTTCGGTTTACGGATGGACCGCTGTCGTTTCAGGGGATCGTGACGGCCCGCGGTCCAGTGGTTCGGATTGGAGCAAACCCGGGCCCGGGTGGTTTGAAGACGGATGGTTATCGAGGCCTTGATGACCGCCATGCCGTCATCACTTGCTATGACGGTGGCTCGGTATCGATAGCACCCGTTGGTGGGAACCCGGTCCGTGTGGGACCCCATGAGTTTGTGCAATGGTCCGACCTTCAGCCCATCCAGAAGCCGGTACATTTATCGGAAGGCAATGCAGTCCACATTGGTCCACTGGAGCGCGGCGCGACCTTTGTGTTTCAAGAAGCACGGCGTCTTGGGGTGTGGCAGCAAGGGCAAATAATCTCCGACTCAGCACAAGTGAACCCAGAGGTGGAACCCAGTGAAGTTCGGGTAATTGACGCCAACAAAGGGGTGCCCTCGTGGTTTATTCCCGCCACGATTTGTCTGTTCTTGTTTACGACAACGGCAGTGTTCGTTCGATATTTTGATGAGTGGTTTGCGGGAGCACCGGACCCCCTGGGCGTGACCTTAGAGGGTGAGGATTATGTGGCCAATGTCGACATCACAGAGCCCATTGAGCCGCATCTTATCGAAGGCTTAAACGCGCCGTTTTTCGAATTTGTGATGAAGCCCAATGCCGAAGCGGCCCGCTGGCCGGAGCTTGGGCAGGATCCCAAGATGTGGGATGCCCGCTTTCTTGAATACACCACCCGAGCATTCAAGACCTATGGTCGAATGCGCGCTTTTTGGAAGCGTTTGGAGCTGATTCGCAATGACTACGGGTTCGTGGTCCGGGAGTTGCGGCAGGCGAAGCTTCCAGAGGTCTTTGCGGGAATTCCATACCAGGAGAGCCGGTACCGCTCGAAGATCACATCGATTTACTGCGCAGAAGGGTGGTGGCAGTTTCTCCCGGAAGCCGCACATCGTGCGGATGTACAGGTTCGAGACTGTAAGTTCAAAGGGACACAAAAGTTTTGGTCCCCAACCCGGCTGGTGCCCGTGATTGGGGTGGCCAAGAACGCACCGTATATGTCCAATGAACGATGCAAGATTGATTACTGTAAAGTCGATGAGCGACAAGACCTGTCTGTGTCTACCCGCGGTGCGATTTTTAGCCTGGATGAGGCATTTCAAGATCGTTCGCTACGGGACTCTGGCGCAGTCGTTCAGCTGACAATCCTCAGTCACAACACGGGCTATGACAACAGTCGCTATGAGGAGCGTCGCGTAAATAGAATCAATATATTGCCGGCTTATCAACGCTATCTTCGAAAGAGTAAGCTTGATCGTGCCCCCGACTTTTATGGGGACAGCATCACCTGCACAGACCTCAAACAGACGGACCACGAATCGCTCTCTGATACATGTGGTGGAAGTGCTCTGTGGAACCACACACAGCACTATGGCTACAACATCGTCGCACAGCACTTGTTGGCTGTTTGCTATTACGCGAAGAATTACGGCAACGAAACGGCATTTAGCCCATGGCGTCAATGGGCCCGTTCAGATGCATATTGCGAGAAGCTCATCGAGGTTCCGACCCGCGAAGAGGTGAACAAGTGGTGACCATGCGATCGATTATGGTGAGCGCCAGTTTGGTGATGTCCATGGGGGTCATGGGGTATCTGATGGTCAAGGAGGAGGTGGTACCACCCGAAGTGACCGCGACCCATGTTGCGCTGAAGGCCGACCCCTTGCTTCAGACTCGGTATACCGAGGGTGCTCGTAAGAAGAATATGGCTGCATTTGGACTAACGGACACCATGCAGGCGAGTGCGATGGATCGGATGCGCCGTATAGAACAGAAGCATGCCAGGAAGATCCAAATATTGCTCAACAATGCATCGGATCCGAACGCCTTGGCCGATGCCCTGTGTGGTCAGACAAGTTTGGTTCGGCCCAGGTATGCGGCGCTGCGATTTTTGGTGAAGGCCAACAAGGGCCGTAGGGACCCCATTCAAATCTCTCGAATTACCGGTCTGGAGGAGCAGGACTGGTCACAAGTATCCCCAATAGGTGATGTGTTTGGGAAGGTTGAATTGTCCGACAAAAGGCAGGACGATGCAACGATGATGGCCATCGCGGCCATCATTGAGGGCCGAGAACAAGATGTGTTGGAGAGCTATGCCCCGTGGGGCAGAGGACTGTTGCCTGGCGCATGGTCCTGGCCCAAGGTGAGCGAAACCTACCCAGGCTTATCGGTGCGCGTCGTCGAGTACTTTGCGCTGATGCATCTGTTTGTTGAGTATGCGACTGCCGATGATGGGCTGTGCGGTGAAGATGGGGCTGAAAGCGGTTAGAACAGGCGAACTGGGTTGTTCTGTGCGATCATTGCCGCTGCCCAAGACGACTATCGAGGTGGGATGGAGCCGCGACGCCGATTTCGGATACTAAAAGAGCTTGCCGAAGGCGCCTTCGGAAAAGTGTATCTGGCCGAGATGATCACTGGGGACAACTTCAAGTCCGTGGTTGCGATCAAGCTTCTGCATGGAAAATGGGTGGGTCACGAAGAGATTGTGCAGCGCTCTCGCGATGAGGCTCGGGTTTTAGGGTTGTTGCATCATCGCAACATTGTTCGGGTAGAGGATCTCACCTCCATCAACGGACAGTGCGCAATCATTATGGAGTATTTGGAGGGCGTCGACCTCAAGTCTCTGATTCGATTCTGCTTAGACAATCAGTCCCAAGTCCCCCGAAAGGTGGCCTTTGAGATCACGGCGAGCGCGGCCACCGCCCTCGATGCGGCATTTCATCGCAAGACACTAAATAGCGGACAACCGCTGGAGTTGATTCATCGGGACATCAAACCATCGAATGTGATGGTGACCGTGGCGGGTGAGGTCAAGGTGTTGGACTTTGGTACAGCACGTGCCCAGTTTGAACATCGAGAGGCTGAGACCCAGGCGCTTGCGTTCGGGTCGGCCGCGTACATGGCGCCTGAGCGGATGATGGGTGATCCCGATGGCCCGGCCGGCGATGTATTTTCGTTGGGTGTCACGCTGTACGAGTTGTTGGCCATGAAGGGGTTTGGGAAGATCTTCATTCGGGGTGAAAAGTTTGATGAGTCGCTGAATGAGCGTGTGGATGCCCTTGATCTTTCCGAGTTGGGTCAAGCCCGTGCCACTCAAGTTCGCCAAGTCTTACGCCTGATGTTGGCCTATGACCCGGTTGAACGGCCCTCTGCGCAGCAGGTGGTTGAACTCATGGAAGCGCTGGCAGAAGAAATCCAAGATGGAAGCATCCGTCGCTTCTGCCGAGAGGTTGTGAAGCCAGCTCATGAGACCTTGGATCATTCAGGGAATCCCAATGATCCATTTACAGGGAGCACCTTGTTTGAGGACTCCTCTCGGGTGCGCAAAGAAGCCATCGAAGACGTAGAAAAGCGGGTCACTGTAGAGATTGATCCGGTCGAAACCGGGGTCGAGTATATTTCAGATGTGCTGCCCTCTGATGAGGGGCCCGCAGATGCCAACAATATAGAGCCATCGGATACCGCTCAGGGCGAATTCGATCACACGGATGTCGCGGTCGACGGCTACCCTGTAGATGCCTCCTCAGCATCAGAAGATGGGTCCTCGAAGGATCGAGAATCAACGGACGCGCCACCTGCCACCAGTGGCGGAGGTGGGTTCCTTGGCTTGGCTGTGATTGGTTTGTTGTTGGGTGTCGGCGTTCTTTTTGGCGTCTACACGCTGCTGACTCCGGAGCCGGAGCCGCCAGTAGAAGTGGTTGTCGATACCCCAGAATATTTACCGGGTGGCCGGGTAGAGACAGGTCAGTCTGGCGGCAAGGGTGGCGACATGGCCGTCAATCTTACCGGTCTTGGGTCTGCAACTGTGACCATCTCGGGCGGTACGAATAGTTACATCTTCCGGTGGGATGGAACCGATACATTGGAATTGATTGATCTGGACCCTGGGTCATACAGGCTTCGGATTCGAACGAACAACACGACGGAGATCTTAGAGGCGCGGGTTGAAAGCGGACGCACATGTGCGTACCGTTACAATCTGGAATCTGAGGGCGATGAATGGGACGCATCCGGCTGCTGAGCTCTGCACTTCTGTTGAATGTGTGTCTGGGAACCGCGCATGCCTTCCCGCAGGACCACATTGCTTCGGCACGCGATGCCCTGAAAGCGGATGATCGCAAGGGTGCCCGCAATGCGCTGGACCAGGCTCGGGATGCATTCGCGACCGCGGAAGGCGTCGCTCCCAATGATGTGCTGGCATCGTATTGGTATTACCGCGCTCTGTTGGTGTTGAGCCGGGGTAAAAGTAAGCCTGCCATGGAACCGTTTCGTCAGGCGCTGGTGGTGGACAATGCGTTCGTCTGGGACAAAGAGCTAAGCAAGGACAAGGATGCTCGACGATTGTTCGAGGCGTTGCGTAATGAAGTCCGGAGCCGGGATGTTCAGTCCCCCAAAGTGCCTGAAAAAATGGGAATGGCCCAAGCGTATGTGGATGGAACCCGAGTCCGTGCAGGCGATTGGGTATCCATTGGTACCCGGCTGGCTCAGGTTCAATGTCCGGAAGGGGATGTTTACGGGCAGTGGACCTCTTTCGAGGATGAACTCGATTGGCTTGCATTGTGCCCCTATACGGTGGATACGAGCGTAGACATCTATGCGGTCACCGGTCCCACGGATGAGTTTGGTGGCCTGGATACCTTTGGTGGCGGTCCGGTTGAGCCGCCGACCTCCTCGCCGGAAGAGCAACCAGCCTCAGCCGTAAAAGAGGAACCTCCGGCCGAGAGTTCACCGAAGCCGACGGCGTCGAAACCTCAATCAACATTGGCTGCGCTCGCAACCCCCCAGAATATGGTGATTGGTGCTGGGGCTGGCCTGATGGTTGGGGGTGTGGTGATGCACTTCGCTGTGGTGAAGCCATCGTTGGCGATGGTGGAATGGGGTCGTAGAAACCCCCATGAGCTCAGTCGGTATCAGGCAGACACCCTGAGCGAGCGATTTGTAAGCCGACGTCGCCTTACCTGGACGGTGTTTGGTGTCGGTGCGGGCGTGACTGCTGTCGGTGTGTTTGCCATCAAGTCAACCTCCCTGCAGCCCATGGTGTTCCCCGGAGGGGTTGGACTGCAGGGCGGCTTTTAATCAAAAGCGAGTACCGATCGACCACCTCATGTAGGCCCCATTCATCCCCAGCTTTCCGATGTCCATCGGGTCGTTGGCGCTGTCTCGGTCCTTGAAGTTCAACGGTGCGAAGTGGGTGTATCCAGCCTCGAAAGCGACATTGATTCGGACGCTCTTATTGGCCAAATAGAGCGGGGTGTACTCCACTCCGGCGCCGAGAGAGGCACCTGGAACTACGGATACGTATTTTAGTTCAACCTCTGAACCTTCCAGTTCAATGTCTTCATCCATACGCAGGCGACCGTGAGCGACGATGGCCGAACCCGTGACGGTTGGTGTCACCCGAGGAAGCCAGTTCAGTCTCCACCGTGCCGACATCGAATATTGGTCGATTGTGGAGGCGATGTGGAAGTTGGACTCATCCCATGCGACATAGTCTGCATCTTCGTCACCGTTGGTGTAGACACGCGAGCCAACCGTACCCGTGTGGAAACCAGCCAAGAGGCTAATATCCTGACCGACTTCTGTACCGACGGTCAGGCCGGCTCCCGGGATACTTCGGTTGTACTGGACTTTGTCCCATCGCTCATCTGAGGTGCCCATGACACCCGTGTCGAGAGAGACTTCGAAGCCCGCGGCGTGGACCACATTGGATGCGGCCATCAACAAGGAAAAAAGAATCGTTGTCATGGTTTACTCCTGATCCCGTCGGGGAAGTGTGTTCTCTGTGAGCATGCCGGAAGTGGCAAACCCGCTCGTGGTTCGAATGTCTCCAGACGCTGGGTCGAGGAAACTCACTTGTCCAAGTGCGGACACATGGGCGATGGTGAAGCCTCCATCTGGACTGGCATCAATACCGGCTGGAGCAGAGGGCAACTCGATGGCTTCGTAGTTGCCCGGTTCTGCCAAGTTGACCTGGATGAGTGAATCCACTCCGTCCAAGAGCAGCAAGGCAAACGAGCCCTCTTCCTTTTCGATGACCTCGAGTCCGACGGGTGCCGACTCGAGAACTAGACTCACGATGTTGTCGTTGAGCATGTCGGCCACCGCCAGGCCCCACCGATTGTCTTGGTATTGGTCCAGTCCACTTGAGCCGTATCCGTATTCGGTCTCGGGTCGGAGGATTGCGACTGCATAGCCACCATCTGGGGTCAGTTGAAGGGATTGGACCGGGTTGGCCGCCACGTACTCAACGGTCTCTTTGGATTCCAGATCGACCCGGATGATGTCTTTCACATCCATATGTGAGCTGTTGAAGAGAACCGCTTGTCCTTCGCTCATGGCGATGTCTGTGGCCGGGTCGTCGATTTCAAGCGATACACGTTCGATGAAATCATGCTCTGTGATGATGTCGACTTGGGCTCGGTCGCCATAGACCACGATGGTTTGGGCAAAGGTATGGTCGGTGGCCATGTCACTGGGGACTCCTTCCAGGCCCTCCATGTCGATACTCACGACCTCCAAGTCGAGCTTGTAGAGGTCTTGTGTACCTTCGATGGCGATCATGACGTATCGGTCGTCCGGGCTAAGCACCGCGGCTGACGGGTCGATCTCGATGTCAGCATCCAGTGTCAGTGGGTACTCAATCGCTATCGCTCGCTCCTCTAAGTCGACCACAACCACGGTGGAACGAGACATCACAACCGCCCGGGTTCCATCTCGGGTGAACAGCACGTTGCGCGGCATGAACCCCACAGAAATCGAAGAGGTATCACCATTGGTTAGGTCCACCAGCAGGATTTCAGAGAGGTCGACCAATGGGCCCGAGGCGTTGTCGATCGATTGAGCATCGTCGAGGTACGCCACGGCAGTGTTCCCATCCGGAGTGAAGGTCATGGCGTTTAAATGACCCGGAACCTTTGCCACTGCGACTCGTTTTCCGTTGTCGACAATGGCCATCTCTGTCTCCCAAGAGAGGGCGGCTTCTGGACAGTCTTCAACCAACTTGATGCCCTTGCTTTGGTCTTCACAGACCGGCCAAGTGACATGTACCAGCAGTCGATCTTTGCCTGCATCGGCTTCCATACGGACGGGCTGTGCGCCATCCAGATCGACCACGTGCCAGGTATCATCGGTTCCCACTCGAACCAGCTGGCCGGAGCCTTCCAGGTTGACGTATACACCGTCGTCCAGGGTTACAATCGATGTGTTCCACATCGCGTCCAGATAGGTTTCGTTCAGGTCGGGCCATGGATTACAACCGATGGCAAAAAGGGGCAATAGAGCGCGCATCATGGTGTCGTCCTTACTGTTCGATGTTGGAGTTGAGTTCGAATCCGGTGATCGTTTGAAGATCGGATTCGTCGGGGTGGAAGAAGCTGATTCGACCCAGGCTGTGTTCTTGGCTGATGTACGCGGTGTGGGTGTCCAGCAACGTTCCCAGGTGTACCGGGTTGCTCTTCAGTTCGATCTCATCGTGAATGAGCGTGTCGTAGTGGAGGACCTCGAGGTAGGGTTGGTCCTCCATGACGAAGAACCCGGTCTCACCGTCTGGCGTGTGTGCGAACTCGGTGGGCTCTGCAGGCAGGGCGATGGCCGTACCGAAGAATGTATCGAGGTCAATGAGCGAGATGGCTGGTCGGTTGTAGTACGGAGAGTCGCTGCCGACATCGACTCCATTGCCGTAGCCGTGTGAGACGACCGCGGTGTCACCGGTGGGGCTGATTCCCACACCCTTTACTGGCTTCACCAAGTCCCGAAGAATGACCGTGTCGGTGGAGCGTTCCCAACTGGCGTAGACGCTTTCTCCGGATGCTGTGCTGTACAGCAGACCCCGTTCGTTGTCTGGGCTCAAGAGTACAGAGCCAAACACCGCCTCAAGAGGCAAGTCGAGAACCGTTTGTTCATTGAACGGGTCATCCATTCCATAGATCCACAACTCGCTGGAGCCGCGTGCGATGACCACCAGTTCGGTCCCATCAGGTGTGATGTCCAGATCGGTGGGATTGTCGCCCACATCCAAACTGGTTCGTTCAAGCAAGTCGAGGTCGACATGCACCAACTCGGTGGCGGCAAACTGCCGAACAATGGCGGTCTTGCCGTCCGGTGCCACCACGACTTCCTCTGCGATCGGAGGATCGACCAGGTCATCGGTGATTTGAATGTGTTCTGGTGCGGGTTCATCAACGGTGAGGTTGATGCGGGAGAGGTAGCTGTCGCTCACCACCACTGCGACGGAGCTGTCGGCGCTGAAGTGAACACCGTGAGGGTTCGGGCCCACAACCATCGGGAAGTGCTCGAGTGTATTGATGTTGACCAGGCTGACATCGTTGAACGACTGAGCGCCGCCGCCCGAGCTTCCGACTTCGTCCGCATCTTGATCGAAGTAGCACAGTACCCACTTGCCATCGGGAGACATCACCATTCGGTTGCGTCCTGCCCGTACACTCACAGTCTGTACCTCCAGAGTTTCGGCATCCACGATGCTGAGATCGTCGGAGTCGAGGTTGAAGGTGACGGCCGTGCGGTTGTCCGAGGTGATGGCCACATCGGTTGGGTTTTGACCCACCTCTGCGGTGATGACGGCCAGCCCGGGAACTGAGATTCGCGTCACGGTGTTTCGATCTGGATTGGCGACGAACACATACTCGGGGGTGGTGGCTGGCTTCAGGGCCAAGAGATCATCCTCTACTTCGGGCTCGTAGCCATCCTCCGGGGATTCACCGCCATCCATGGCTCCGTAGTCGGCCGACTCGGTCGCCATGGCGGTATCGTCGTAGATACCCTCCTCCCCTTTGCTCATGCTCATTTCGCTACAGGCAAGCATTGTTGGAAATAGGCTCAGTGGCCCAATAAACCGTTTCATGAATCCTCCTCGGGGTGTGGTGGGAACTAATGCAACCACCATGCCAACTTCTACAATCGGTCAACGTCATTCGATCGGCTACACCATAAGTGTGGAACAAAGCGTTGAACAGCGACATTTTTGTCGTGGCAGGGTTTTACCCAATAAAAAAAGCCACCGGTTTCCCGGTGGCCAATAGATGGTGCGGAAGGGGGGACTTGAACCCCCACAGCCAAGCGGCCACTAGAACCTGAATCTAGCGCGTCTACCAATTCCGCCACTTCCGCAGTGGCCGGACAGGTATTCCGCTGGCTGAGGGTGTCAAGTCATGGAGCGGGGGTGAGTCGGTACACCCGATGGGTTCGGGATTTAAACAGCAATGATGCCTTCTTGCTGAGAGATTCGTCGAGATTCCTGACCGGACCATTGAAGTCTCTGTGCAGGGTGACGGCATCCAGAAAGGAGTACACCTTGGGTAAGAATATGGTGTCTCGAACGATGGCATGCGTGGTGCCAGCTTCTCGCAAGGCTTCCACTTCGCGTCCAGGGTGTCGCAATAAAAAGTGTCGAGTGGGGATGTGGTCTTCGAGGCTGCCCAGAATCTGCCGTCGATCAATATCGGAGGAGCCCCACTCAAAGAGTAATGCGATGGTGGCATCATCGGGAAGCTGCGCATTGCAAAAGGCCGTGGCCTCGTTGTTCACTGGGGCACGGTTTTGACTGTATGCATCCCAATTGGTTTTGATCTGCTCTGGGGTTCCGTTCAATCCCAACACTCCACCCATCAATATGCAGAGCCATACCAACCGATTGATCCACTTTCCCTTCATCAGGGGCGTGGTCAAGGCCGCACCTGTCAGGGCGAACACCGGTAGACTTGGAATGAGGTATCGAAGCCAGTGGGGTCCGGATGCCCATCCGATAAATCCGATGATGGAGGTCACAATCCAAGGCCGTAGCGTTCGACTGATCAGCGCCAGGGGTGCATGGATCAACATCATGAGTATCATCGGATGCACACGTCCAAGAAATCGGAACGTGCTCACTTCTGCATCGAAAAATGCCCGCCATGGAAACAAGAGGAGATCGTTCCAAGACCGACCCGCACCATATTTGTTCAAGTATTGGAATGGCAGTTGGGGGGTGGTCCAGCCTGTAAACGGAAACAGTGGATGCAGTCCTTCG
>Ga0315320_10001436_pt1 | contig 19788 bp, 21 predicted proteins | sample M140m21515metaG_FD_203458 | JGI IMG/M metagenome (GOLD analysis project Ga0315320, IMG submission 203458) | Ammonia-oxidizing marine archaeal communities from Monterey Bay, California, United States - M1 40m 21515 | ecosystem: Environmental > Aquatic > Marine > Coastal | place: USA: California... | reverse complement strand
GGAAGGGACTGAGCCCAGCCAGTTAACGTACAGAAACCCCAGATACAAATAGTTATCGCCTTCATAATATATATGTCTCCAATTTCGAACTACAATTATACATGTATAGATTTCTTTGCATACTGTAAATTTTACTTCATTTTATAATTTTGTGTTTTTCTATCCCCACAAAAACAGGACTCTTTTTAAAAAGTGCTCTCTGAACATAAGAAAAAACAGCAACCAAGTAAGCCGAACCCATCTCTGAGCATCACAATAAAATAGGCCGTGAGTGCAAAACAGCCATGCGGTTGAGAGCGGTTATAAAATCCCCTCCGATTTGCAGTATGCAGAACAAAGGCGGCGGCGTAGGCTGATGTGAATTATGAGCTTGTTGGAAGATACTCTTGAGGTCGTCATTTTGTGTTTTTTACACCCAAAGTGGTTTCTGATTATTGTACTGATCTTTGCAGTTGGGATCGGGATTAAATCTTGCTCTGACCCAGAAGACAAATCTACCGGTTCGGTAAAGGCACCTCAATCCTCCCCGTGAAACTCATTGAGCACAATGGCGATTCTCCAAAAAGGACTGGACGGTTGAGGGCGGTAGTAAGCGTTAGCCGGTTATCCGAGAAGTTTCAAAATTATACCGACCGGAGGAAAATTGGCCCGATTTTGATGTTGGGGACTATGGGTTTTGAGAAGTATAAGACGGTGTGACCGTGCCAATGTAAAATTGGCTCCAGAGGTAGGACTTGAACCTACAACCCTGCGGTTAACAGCCGCATGCTCTACCATTGAGCTACTCTGGAACTCAGAGAGCGCGAAAACTACCGGAGAGTTGGGGCCACGTCAAACCGTTTTGACAGGCAAACTCCGCCTCAGCCACGCTGACAACGCGCACAGTAAAATGTACTCCGGTTGGCCTGCACAATTCGGCGGATCAACCCGGTGCAGCGTGGGCAGGATTTTCCTTCACGATCGTACACGTTCAGATTCTCCTCATACCCGACCGCATCGGGCGCGCTGCCGTAATAGAACAGGCCGTCACCTTCCCCGCGGCCTGAAAAATTCAAGGGCACCGTACTCCCGGCTTCAACCGCTTCGCACAGGACGGCCCGGATCCAGTGAGCCAATAGGTCGCACTGTGGAGCGGACAAACGCCGGGAGAGTTTGCGGGGCGAGATTCCGGCGCGCCACAGGGATTCACTGGCATAGATGTTTCCCACCCCAGCCAACAGGCTCTGATCCAGCAGCTTAGTTTTGATGGGCTGGGAACACTTGCGCAGCCCTTCATACAACACGCGGCCATTGAATTGATCGGACAAGGGTTCCGGCCCAAGCTTATCCAGTGCCGAAGTGTCCAAAGTCATCCGGCCGAAATAACGCGTATCTTCAAAGACAAATACGCCTCGGTTTAACCGCAGACTCACCGCGGCGTGTTTGGGCAACGTCGCTCTGGCCGGTTGGATATACATACGACCTGTCATCCCTAGGTGCCCCAACAAAAGAACTGAAGCTTGAGAATTCGTTTCCAGGTCAAAGAGTAAATACTTTGCACGCCGTCGGACCTGCAAGATCTTGGCCCCAGAAACACCGGCGGCAAATCGGCCCGCCGTATCCGGCCTCACACTTTTGGCGCGATGCACGGTCGCCTCCCGGATGGTGCGCCCACGCAAAACGGGATCCAAATGACGTACAAGGATTTCGACTTCGGGCAGTTCCGGCACCCGCGCAATCTACCGACGAACCCGCGCTGGGGCAAATGCATTGGGTTGATGACGCACTTCTCCCACCCGCCCTTCATCGAGCAACACCTCGACAATATCAAAGCGGATCGGCATTTTGCTCTCGGGCAACATGCGCACATACTCCCGGGCGGTGGCCACGATCCGACGTTGTTTGGCAACATTCACCGCCGCCGCCGGGCGTGTCCAGGATTCTGAGGAACGCGCTTTCACCTCCACGAACACCAGCACCTCACCCTCCCGGAACACCAAATCAATCTCGCCCTGCTCTCCCTTGAAATTGGCGTACAGAAATTTTAAGCCGGCCCGTTTCAAATGACGCTTGGCCGCGCGTTCCCCCAAACGGCCCAAGCGCAAATGTTCCGGCTGATTTTGGCGCAGCCAATCAGAAAATCCCTCACCCCAGACCATGCTTTAAAAATACGCTTTTTATAGAACAGCGCAAGAGCAACCCGCTAATCAAACAGCTCCGGCTGAGTTTTTTTTAACGGCGCAAAACTCATCCGATGAATTGGACAGGCCCCAAGTTCCTCAATCGCAAGTAGATGCGCCTTTGTGCCGTAGCCTTTGTGTCCGTCAAAGCCGTAGCCCGGGAATTGTTGATGATACTGCACCATTAGCCGATCCCGCGTGACCTTGGCCAAAATACTGGCCGCGGCAATCGAGAAACTTTGAGCATCCCCTTTGACAATGGCCGTTTGAGGTAAGATCAGCGACGGCACGGGCCGTCCATCAACGAGGGCATGCTCCGCGGACGGCTCCAAGCCGGCTAGGGCTTCATTCATGGCGCGGTGCGTCGCCTGAAGAATATTGATCTCATCAATCACCGGCGCATCCACCACAGCAACGGCCGAGACAATGGCGGCATTGGTTTGAATTGCCTCATACAATTCCTCCCTCACCGATTCACGGAGTTGCTTGGAATCATTCAAGCGCTTCAAGGATTCCGGAATCCCATCCTGCGCCCAAGCCTCCGGCAGCACAACCGCACCCGCAACCACGGGCCCCGCCAAGGGGCCACGGCCGGCTTCATCCACGCCAGCCAGCCTACGCACGTCTCGTGCGTAATGTTCGCGCTCAATGACAAATCGATCCGGCCGAGCCACGGCGTTGTTTTGCCTGTGTCACAAAAAAAACGCGAGGCTCGAAAGCCTCGCGTCATAAAGTGTGGGTCGCCTAGCGCAGGGGCTCGACCTTTTCCGGATCGCGCTGCTTATCTTCCGGCACGAGCGTGGCGCGTTTGCCAATACGGTTGCGAAGGTAGTTCAGCTTTGCGCGGCGTACCTTGCCGGCGCGTTCCACTTCCACCTTCTCAACGTTTGGGCTGTTCACCGGGAAAATTTTCTCCACGCCTTCGCCGTAACTGATGCGGCGCACAGTAAAGGTGGAATTCAGGCCGCGCCCGCGGATGCTCAGTACGATCCCCTGAAATACCTGCACGCGCTCCTTACCGCCTTCCCTCACGGTGGTGTGCACCTTGACGATGTCACCCACCTTGAATTTCAGCGGTTCTGCGCGGAGTTGTTCCGATTCAATTTTATCAAACAGTGCCTGGCTCATTTTTTGTTCCGTCGTTTAAATTATCGTTGTTGTCTTTCTGCAAATCAGGGCGGCGTTCGGCCGTGCGTTGGGCGGCCTGCTCTCGTCGCCATGCCTCCACGGCAGCGTGGTTTCCACTCAGGAGCACCTCGGGCACTTTCAGACCGCGATACTCTGCCGGGCGTGTGTACTGAGGATATTCCAGCGACGCTTCGCTAAAACTTTCCTCAGCACTGCTGGCGTCATCCCCCAGCACTCCGGGCAGGAGCCGGGTGACCGCGTCGATCACCACCATCGCGGGTAACGCGCCGTTGGTAAGCACGTAATCACCAATGCTCAGTTCATGATGCACCAGCGAACGCACGCGCTCGTCAAAGCCCTCGTAACTGCCGCACAAAAGCAGCAAATGCTCGTGCCCGGCCAGTTCCCTCGCCTTAGCTTGTCGGAAGGGCTCGCCTTGCGGGCACAGCATCACCACTTGCGTGGTGGCCTCCGTCAGCTCCTCAATTGCCTCAAAGATCGGTTCAGGTTTGAGCACCATCCCCGGGCCTCCGCCGTAGGGGTCATCGTCCACCTTACGGTAACGATCATGGGTCCAATCCCGTAAATTATGCACGGCCAGCTCGAGCCGACCCGTTTCCTGCGCGCGTTTTAGGATGCTTTCATCCATCGGCCCCGCAAACATCGCGGGAAACAGCGTGAGCACGTCTACCTTCATGGCAGGGTCACGCGTTTACGGCGCGTGAAATTCAGTCTTCGTCCTCGATGATCTCAAGCCCGCAGCGCATGCCCTTCTTGGCTGCGCCGGCCTGAAGTAGCGAGCGGATGGCGTTAATCGTCACGCCCCGTCGCCCAATCACCTTGGCCACATCATCCGGGTCCATGCGAAGCTCGTAAACGGTGGAGCCTTCGCGTTCCGCCTCAGTCACGGTCACCGCGTCGGGCTCGTCGACCAAGCCCTTGACCACATATTCAACAAATTCCTGCATGACAAATTCCGCGTCGCGGGGTTAGGCGTCGGCGGCCTTAGAGGCGCGACGGGCCTTGCGGATAAAGCTGCGCACGGTGTCGCTCGGCTGGGCGCCAACGCTCAGCCAGTACTCGGCGCGCTCGAGATTAATCGAGAAGTTCGGCTCGTTTTTGGAGAGCGGCTCGTAAGTGCCAAGCTCTTCCTTTGGACGACCATCGCGCGGATTACGTCCATCGGTCGCCACAATGCGATACGCCGGCGTGTTGCGGGCGCCGACTCGTTTCAATCTCAACTTTACTGCCATGACAAAAATTCCATTCAAGCGGCCGTTTGCGGCCATAACCCGTGAAAAGGGGCGGGAATTTACCAAGCCCACTAAAGAATGCAAGACCTCTTTTACGTTATTTTTGGTCTATTCCTTCGACGGCAGCACCATGCGCAGGGCCAGCGGCTCCACGGTGATTTTTCCGGGCAATTCACCCATGGTATCGCCATCGAGCTGAACCGGGACCCGGCGGTTTTCGTGGGGGATCAATTCAAACTCCGCACTTTGCAGGTAATGCACCCCTTCCAGCCCCGGCAAATTGCCCGTGAGAATGGCCCGTGTGTACTCCGGGAGCCGCCAGGCGGCTACCCGCTCCACCACGATGGCGTCCAGCTTGCCATCCACCAAACTCGCGTGCGGGAAGACATCAAAGGGCCCGCCGTACATATGGCCATTGCCGAACATCACCAAATCCGCGCTGGGCACCGTCTTCTCCGGGGTCTGCACGGTGAAGGTCGGCAAATCCTCCCGCAGTGTCTGCAGTCCGGCCAGCAGATAGGCAAATTGGCCGGACATTTTTTTCGTTTCCCATTGCACCAACTCACAGGCCCGCGCATCCATGCCCGCCCCGGCCAATGCTGGAAAACACCGGCGTTGAGCTTGGCCGTCCACTTGAAAATCGATCCAAGGCAAATCCACCCGACTCGTCACACCCAGCTGGATTACGCGCCAGGCTGAATCGAAATCCAACGGGATACGCAATTCGCGCGCCAGCACATTTACGGTCCCCAACGGCAGCACGGCCAGCGCCGCCTGCTTCAGTCCGTCCGGATGACGCACCAATCCATTGCTCACCTCCTGAATCGTGCCATCCCCGCCGGCAGCTACCACCACCTCGCAGCCATTGGCCACGGCTTCCTCCGCCAACACCTCCGCATGACCCGGTCCTTCCGTCGGCATAAGTACGCATTCGCCGCGAATCCCATCCAGCTGCTGCTGAAGAAACCGCGCCTTGTCGCCTTGGGCGGTGGGATTGAAGATCAGCCCAATTCTCACAGCGGCAGACTGCGGACAAAACAAAGGCGTGTCTAGCGAGTAGTGCGTGCCCCGCCCTTGAACTTCGCGAGTTCTGCGCTGACCCATTCAGTAGCCTTGCGGACGGCGACCGATAAGGAATTGTTCTTGGCCAGTTCCGCCGCCACGGCGGAGGCGAATCGACAACCCGTGCCGCGCCATGGCCCACCACGAAGGCGTGGAGTGGTGCATTGATATTCATCGAGGCCGTCGTACACCACCTCAAGAATCTCGTTCCCGCGCAAATGCCCACCTGTGATGACCGCGGCGCACCCGTACATTTCATAAAGCGCGCGGGCGCCCTGACGCAGGTCTTGGGGCGTTTTAAGGGATAACCCCGTCAGTGCTTCCGCTTCGGGAACATTCGGTGTCACCACAGTGGCAAGCGATAGCAACCGCCGCTTTAGCGCCCTCACTCCCGCTGGATTGAGCAATGCCGCTCCACTGGAAGCCGCGAGCACTGGGTCGACCACCAACGGCGTGCGCCGCTGGCCCCAAAATTCCGCCACTGCCTCCACCACGCCGCCCGAATAAAGCATGCCGCACTTGGCCACTTGAGGCGGGTGCTCACTCAAGGCGGCTTCCAATTGAGCAGTGATCATGGTCGGCCGAGTCCCCTGCACGCCCCAGACAGCCTTACTCGATTGCGCCGTCACGGCGGTGACCACGCATTTGCCCTGCACACCCAAGGCACTGAAGGTGGCTAGATCCACCGCCACACCGGCCCCACCGCTGGAGTCCACTCCGGCAATACTCAAGGCGATGGGTTGATGCTTCACGGGCACGAGGCAGGATACGGAATCAGGAAAGCGGTTCCAATTCAATCACGACAAAAAAATCGCCGCCGCCGCCCCCTCCGCCAACGGATTGGCGACGATGACGACGACGACGCCCACTGCCGAAGCAGTGGATTGATTCCAGCGCTACTCGACGTCCTCAAAGCCGGCCTTGATAAGATCGTCGTAGCCCGGCTTGAGCGGCCGCACATCGTAGCCCAGTTGATGCAGAATCTTCGAAGCCGACATCACGCGTCCGCCCGAGACGCAATGGCAATAAATAATCTTATCCTTGGAAAGCTTCCCAACAATGTTGGCAAAGCTCGCATCGCCTTCACCCTCTTCCAACACCGATAAGGGCGCCAGCATCGCGGCCTTGAGATGTCCCAAATCCCATTCATCCTTTTCTCGTACATCCAGAAGAATCGCCTCGTCGCTCGCCAGGCGTTGTTGAATCGTCTCCAAGGAATCCTTGGTATGCTTGGTCGGCGCCGGCTCGGAGGCTTTGGCCTCGGGGCCATTGTTCTCGACAGGCGACTCCGGAGCGCCCGGCTCGCTGTTGCCGCACCCCATCCCAATCACCATCAATGCCAACAAAATGATTTTCATCGGCGGGAGTGTAACTGCGGGATTCCTAACGTCAATGAATCCAGGACTTGGCCATGTTGCGCATAAGGCCGCATTGCCAAAAAGGAGGAACTTCGGCATCAAGAACTGCCCATGGATAAAGACACGGTTGCCGGAGTGCTAAAAGAAATCGGGGTCTTGCTCGAGCTGAAGGGAGAGAATCCGTTCAAGACCCGCGCATACGTCAATGGCGCACGCACGCTGGAAGGGCTCACGGAGTCACTGGAAACACTCATCCAAGAGAAACGCCTCGGCGAGGTGAAAGGTATCGGCAAGGCGTTGGTCGAGAAAATCACTGAGCTGGTCGAGACCGGCGAGTTGGAATACTACACAAACCTCAAGGCCTCCATCCCGGCAGGCTTAATCGAGATGCTGGATGTTCAGGGCATGGGCCCCAAAAAGGTCAAAGCGCTCCACGACAAGCTCGGCATCGAATCCATTGAGGCTCTGGAAATAGCGTGTAAAGCAGGCCAAGTGGCAGAGCTGGATGGGTTCGGCAAAAAGAGTGAGGAAAAAATTCTCGAAAGCATTGCGTTCAAGCGCCAACACGCCAGCCACCATCATCGGCACAAAATGCTGCACGCAGCCGAGCCGATTCTCGACGATCTGCGCAGTCATCAGGATGTGATCCGTTGCGACATCGCCGGCAGTTTACGGCGCGGTAAGGAGGTGAGCGGCGACATTGATTTTCTTGTGTCCGCCAAGGACAGCTCGGACATCATCGAGGCCTTCACCACGCGCGACGGCATCCTCAGTGTGCTCGCCGCCGGCGGCACCAAAGCCAGCGTGTTGCTCGAAGGCGGCATTCAGGCAGACCTACGCGTGGTGGAGGATTCCGAGTTCGCCAGTGCGCTGGCGTATTTTACCGGCAGCAAAGAGCACAACATCGTCATGCGCCAACGCGCCATCGACCGCGGCCTGCGCCTCAACGAATACGGGCTGTTCAAAAGCGCCGAAGAAACGCGCGACCCCGAACTACGGCTGGATTGCAACACGGAGGAGGACATCTATGCCGCGCTGGACCTCGCCTACGTGCCCCCGGAATTACGCGAGGATCGCGGTGAATTTACCGCCGCCGAGAGCGGCGACATCCCGCGCCTTATTGATTGGACCGACCTCAAGGGATCCCTGCACAATCACAGCAACTGGAGTGACGGCCTCGAAAGCCTTGAGGAAATTGCCGAGCACATGAGCGGTCTCGGCCTAAGCTATTGGGCCATCACGGACCATTCCAAGGCATCCTTTCAGGCCAACGGACTTGACGAAGCGCGCGTTCAAAAACAACTCAAGGAAATCGCTGCCGTCAATCGGAAGCTCGAAGACGAAGGTAACTCCTTCCGCCTCCTCAGCGGCATTGAGGTGGATGTCCTCAAAAAAGGTCTCGATTTCGAGGACGATCTCCTTGCGCAACTGGAAATCGTCGTCGCCAGCATGCACGTGGCCGGTAGTAATGAGAAAGACAACACCACGCGCTTGATCAAGGCCGCCGAAAACCCGCACGTCCATATGCTCGGCCATCTCAGCGGCCGATTGCTATTGGAGCGCGCCCCGCAAAAGCTCAATCAACAAGCGGTTATCGACGCCTGCGCCGAGACCGGCACTTGGATCGAGCTGAACGCCAACCCCTACCGTCTGGACCTCGACTGGCGCCATTGGCAATACGCCAAAACCAAAGGCGTGAAATGCGTAATCAACTGTGATGCCCACCGCACCGAGCACGCCGGCTTTTTTCGAATCGGCACTGCCATCGCCCGCAAAGGCTGGCTAGCCAAAGAGGATGTGATCAACACGCTGCCGCTAGCGAAGCTGCGGAAGGAGCTGGAAAAGAAACGAGTCTAACGCCGACGGCGGCCGCCGAAACCAAAGTGTTGGCCTTTACCGATGCGGGCGGTTTTCATTTTGCGATCGCGCACGCTCACGCCCTTGAAACGTTTTTCATCGAGGATAGTCGTGTACGTGTATTTGAAATCATCCAGCTTGATCCGCTCGATGGAGCGACCGATAAAGCGCTCAACGGCGTCCACATGTTGCACGTCTTCGGCGACCATCAGGGTGAAGGCATCGCCGGTAGATTCCGCACGGCCGGTACGGCCGATGCGGTGTACGTAATCTTCCGGATGCTGCGGCACATCATAGTTGACGACATGACTAACATTGGTGATATCCAGCCCCCGACTAGCAATATCCGTGGCAACGAGCACCTCGTATTTGCCATCGCGGAATCCGCGCAGTGATTTCTCCCGGTCGCTTTGGGTGCGGTTGCTGTGCAGGATAGCCACGGCGTGGTTTTGGCGCTTGAGCTCAGCGCCAATCCGATCGGCCCCATGTTTGGTCCGGCAAAATATGATGACTGAATCGTAATTCACACGCTGAAGCAGTTCAAAAAGCAGCTCGTTTTTTTGCTTCTCGGCGACAGGATAAATGACGTGCTTGATGGTGTCCGCCGGGGAACGCCGCATGCCGATCTCGATAGTATCCGGATCTTTCATTGCCCATTGGATAAGTGTCTCGATGGCTGGCGGTATGGTGGCGCTGAAGAGCGCGGTGACGCGATCCTTCGGACATTTGTCGAGAATGCGCCGCACGTCGGGCAGGAAGCCCATATCGAGCATCCGATCGGCTTCATCCAACACCACGTGGGTAATGCCCTTGAGTTTGGCGTTGCCCTGCTGCATGTGATCCAGCAGCCGGCCCGGGGTGGCCACAATGATATCCACGCCGCTTTTCAGGGCATCGACCTGTTTACCGTAGCCCACACCGCCGTAGATGACCGCTACTTGATGATCGGTAAATCGCGCGTAATCGCGAACGGCCGTTTCCACCTGCGAAGCCAATTCTCGGGTTGGTTCAAGGATCAGCACGCGGGAATTACCATCCGGTTTAGGCAGTTGCGACAGGATTGGCAGTGAAAAAGCGCCTGTTTTTCCCGTACCGGTCTGGGCGCTACCGATCACGTCTTTACCCTCCAGTAGGAGCGGAATGGCCCGCAATTGGATAGGAGAAGGGTCGGTCCAGCCCATGGCCTTCACGCCTTCTAGTACCGGTTTGGAAAGTCCAAGTTTGCTGAATGGCATAAAGGCGCGACTTAAACAGGTGCGATAACGGGGCGCAAATCAATTCGTCGTTGAGTGTGGATCCCGGATGGGGTATAACGCGGGCGTTCGGAGCGTAGCGTAGCCTGGTTAACGCGCCTGTTTTGGGAACAGGAGGTCGAGTGTTCGAATCACTCCGCTCCGACCACTTTCATAATTCATGATGACGGCGCCGCCTGAAATCATCCGTGACGAGGCTGCACTGGATGCCGCTCTCACCCTGCCTTCCCCTGCCCTGCGCGATTTTATTTTGCAGGTAAACAGTCCGCTGGTGATCCTCGGGGCCGGCGGCAAGATGGGGCCCACATTGGCCGTACTGGCCAAGCACGCGGCGGATTTGGCCGGGCACCCGCTGGAGGTCATCGCCATCAGCCGTTATTCCAACGACTCCACCCGCCAATGGCTGGAAAATAACGGCGTGCAAACGCACACCGCAGATCTCACGGAGGAGTCCACTTGGACGGAGCTGCCCAACAGTGAAAATGTCATTTATCTCGTCGGCCAAAAATTCGGCACGGAGGATAATCCAGGGCTTACGTGGGCGATGAACACGCTCGTGCCGGCTTATGCGGCGGCCCGTTATCGGGATACCAAACTGGTCGCGCTCTCCACCGGCTGCGTGTATCCGCTGGTTCCCGTGGATAGCGGTGGCGCCTCCGAAGCCACCCCGCCCGATCCGCTGGGCGAATACGCCAGCGCCTGTCTCGCGCGGGAACGGCTCTTCGAATACCAAGCTAGCCGCCACGGCACGGCGATGGCGCTGATCCGGCTGAACTACGCCATTGATCTTCGTTACGGCGTGTTGCACGACATCGCCCAGAAGATTCATCAAGGGGAGACTCTCGATCTGGCCATGGGGCATTTCAACTGCATTTGGCAGGGCGATGCCAATGAACGCATCCTGCGCGCGCTGGGCCATTGCTCCAACCCGCCGCAGCCCTTGAATATCACCGCGCCGGGAACCCTGTCCGTGCGCGAGATCGCCAGTCGTCTTGGGCAGTTGATGGATCGCGAACCCCAGTTCACCGGCGAGGAAGCGCCCACCGCTTGGCTCAACAACCCCACCCGCTCGATCGAGTTGTTTGGCGAACCAGCCACCTCGTTAGAAACCCTCCTACACTGGACTGCGCATTGGACGCTGCACGAAGGCCGCAGCCTCGGTAAGCCAACCCACTTCGAGGTTCGCGACGGGAAATATTGAGCCGCGTTCCATTCTCCCCTACACTACACCCGTGAATCGCGTAGGCTTGGGCTACGATGTCCATCAACTCAAAACCGGCCGGCCGCTGATCCTCGGCGGCGTGGAGATCCCGCACGACACGGGGCTCGACGGCCATTCCGATGCCGACGTGCTCATGCACGCCATTTGCGATGCCGTGCTCGGTGCCATTGGCGAAGGCGATATCGGCTCCTTTTTCCCGCCCAGCGATCCGCAATGGAAGAATGCGCCCAGCAAGATCTTCCTCGAGGAAGCCGCGCGCCAAATCGAATCGCGCGGCGGACGCCTGGTCAATGTCGATGCCATGTTGATCGCCGAGGCGCCCAAAATCGCCACACACGTAGCCGCCATGAAAGCCAACATCGCTGCCGCCCTCGGCATTTCGTCCAATGACATCGGCATCAAAGCCACCACCAACGAAACGATGGGCTTCGTCGGTCGCGGAGAAGGTATGGCCGCGCACGCCGTGGCCAGCGTGGAGTTGCCCAACTGATGGCCAACAAAGGCGATATCGGCTGGAAACGCCACAATGAGGACGGCGACAAGATTCAGGTCTCGGCGCGCAAGGTCGGCAACCGCTGGCTTTTTCGCATACGCGCCGCCAAAGGCGATTCATGGCGGGATTACGAAAACCCGGAGCTGGTCGACTGGACGGAACTGCTCGATTCAGTACGGCGTCGCATTCAGCGCAATCTTATTCCCGAGATTGAAGAAGGCCGTCTGATCAGCGCCATCAAGGAACATTACCCCGAAGCCCGGCCATGAGTCGACCGCCACTGATTCTTACCTCCACCATGAACGCCGCCAAGGGCGAGGAGTTCAACGACGATTCTACCAGCCTGTCCCATTGGTACACCCGCACGCTCACCAAGGTCGGAGGCGCGCCGTTGCTTATGCCCAATCTTGCGGATAAAAAACTGATTCAATCCATGGTCGAACGGTGCGATGGCGTGATGCTCACCGGCGGCGACGATCTTCAGCCGGACTTGTATAATCCACAGCTTCCCCCCAAAATAAAAGCCACCGCCGGCGGCATTGATCCCGACCGGGATCTGTCTGAATTCCTTCTGATCGAACAGGCCCTTCAACAGCACAAACCGCTCCTTGCCATTTGCCGCGGACCGCAGGTGCTCAATGTCGCGTTGGGTGGCGGCTTGATTACCGATATTCAGCTCGAACGCCCCGGCTCACTCGATCACCGACGCAAAGCGCAGGCACATCGGCTCACCCAGTCGATCGCCATCGAGCCTGGTTCCTTGATGCACAAAATATTTCGCAAACGCTCGATGAAAATCAATACCGCCCATCATCAGGCCGTGGGCGACCTCGCGCCCATGCTGCGCGCCACCGCCCACACGCGCGACGGCATTGTGGAGGCGATTGAGCTGAACGAGGCAGAAGCTCATAACGGTCCGTTCCTGTTGGGCATGCAGTTTCATCCCGAACGATTGTGGGAGCGTCACCCAGAATTCCTGAAACCGTTCCGAGCCTTTATCAAAGCCTGCCGCGCCTAGATCAGGCGCTCGATGCGCTTGCGCAAGCGGCCGTTGCTGGCAATCAATTCGTAGGTGTATTTCCCGCGCAACGGGCGCCGCCAAAATTCGCCGCCGGCGCATTCGAGAATCAAGCCACCAGCCGCAATGTCCCAGAGGCTGATGCCGTTTTCGCGATAAGCATCCAAACGACCGGCCGCCGTCCAGGTGAGCGCCAACGCCGCACTACCCATCAACCGCACCTTTAGCACGCGCTGATACAAGCGCGCGAAGAGTGGCAGATTCCGCTTCAAGGTCGACTTGGATTTGGCAAAGCCGATCGAGACCACGGAACTTTCCAAATTGTCCGTTTCACTCACGCGAATCACGCGGCCATTCAAGCGCGCCTTACCGCCGCTCTTGGCCGTCCACATTTCATCGAGAAACGGATCATACACCACACCCAGTTCCGTGAGGTAATCATCCCAATGCCCGTTGGATGCCGGTAACCGCCGCTGCAGCGCAATGCATACACACGCGTGCGGCAGACCCCGACTGAAATTCACCGTGCCATCAATCGGATCCACGACCCAACGCCATTCGGCGCCCGTATCCCCGACCGTGCCTTCCTCACCTAGAATCGCGATCTCCGGAAACGCCTTGCGCAGATCCCGCTCGATCTTCCGCTGACTGCGTTCATCCAACTCCAGCTTGATATCATGCGCCGTCTGCTGGTTGATGCGCTTGTGCGACCGCAACTGGCGCTTGAGAAACAGCCCAACCTTGCGCGACACTTTTTCGGCCGTCGCTAAGGCGGCATTGATATTGGGTGCATTCATTTTTTTGGCAGTGCCTCTAGGCGGATCCAACCCTTCGACCGGTAATAAATCCAGCCCACCTTCTCGTAAAGCCAAGTTCGCAATCCGACCATTCGACTCTGACTGGGAATCAATGCCCAGCGCCCACGGAACGGGTATCCCATATAGTCACATCCCACCGGCACCACCGATATGCCGGCGGATAGAAACACCGCTTCGGCGCGTTTCATGTGATTAGCACTGGTAACGAGATACACTGTGTCCCAATCCCGTTCTTCCACGAGCTTGTCGAATTCCTCCGCCTCTTCCCGGGTATTTCCACAGACCCCAAGATCAGCCACCTCGGCACCTTTCAACAATTCCCAATCAGCCATCCATGGGCGAATTCGATCCGCTTCAGCCCGCCATTGCCCCTCTTTCAAATAACCGCCACCACCTACGACAAGCACCTTTGATTTTTTCTGCCGAATCAATTCCACACCCGTCATAATTCGATCCGCTCGAGCACTAAAGTCTAGCCCGGTAATCTCATACTCCGAACCAGAGGCAATCCCACCCAACACCACCACCGCATCTGCTTCCGGTAAATCATCCCAATTGGTGCGCGCATACGGTGCTTCCAGGTCGGCTAACAGATATCCGGCCAAGGGTGAGCTGCCGGTGATGAATACAAACAGAAACAAGGCGCCGTGCACGGCTGCCCAGCGATAATGGCGTTTATAGATCTGCCACACACACACAGCCAGCAATCCAAGCCACACGATGGCCACCGGTTGCAACAGGGCTTTGATAAGCGCGGCCATGGTCAGGCCTCAGACAGATACTCGATCGACTCGCGCGTTTGCCGTTCTTTTTCCTGCCATTCAGCCAATCGATCCTTGGCTTCCTGCAATACTTCTTCGGGTGCGCGTTCGGTAAATTTCGGATTGTTCAGCTTCGCACTCGCCTTTTCGATTTCCTTAGCGATCTTTTCCAACTGCCCTTCCAATCGCGCTTTCTCAGCGCCCACATCGATCAGGCCATCTAGAGGCAGAAACAGTTCACCCAACGCCGAGCGCGAGGCTGGAGTACCCTTGCGCGGCGCATAGTCCGGATCCACCTCCAGCCCTTCCGCGTTCAACAGATTCTGGATGACTTCCGCTTCATAGGGATCCAATTCCCCGGCCGGTTTCAGAATGTAATCCACCTTCTTGGCAAACGGAACATTACCAATGACGCGCAGATTACGTCCAGCCGTCACCAGCTCATGCTTGGCGGCGACAAGTTCATCCACTGTGTCCACTAATCCGTAATGCGCCATGAAATCATCCTCAAACGCCGCGGGCCAGTGGGCGGTCATAATGGTTTCGCCACCTTGATCGGCAGGCATTTCCTCAGAATAACCAAGCCCGTGCCAAAGTTCTTCGGTGATAAACGGCATGAACGGATGGAATAGGCGCAGGGTGTGACCCATCACGAAATCGAACACGGCCAGTACGTTTGCCTTGCGGGCCGCATCTTCACCAAAGAAAGTGGCCTTGCAGCTTTCCACATACCAATCGCAAAACTCACTCCAGAAAAATCGGTACAACGCCCCGGTGGCATCGGTGAAACGGTAGGACTCAAACGCGGTCGTCACCTCGCGGATGGCCTGATCCAAACGGCGCAGGATCCATTTGTCGTCGCTGGTGAGCAGCGCAGGATTGATCTCCCCTTCGGTTTCACCGCCTTGCATCTGCCGAAAACGGCAGGCATTCCACAGCTTGTTGCAGAAGTTGCGGCCGAGCTCCACGTCTTTTTCATCGAAGAGCACATCCATGCCCTGCGGCGCGCTGCGCATGGTGCCAAAGCGCAGAGCGTCCGCGCCGTACTGAGCGATGAGCTCCAGCGGGTCAGGCGAGTTACCAAGGCTCTTGGACATCTTCCGGCCTTTCTTGTCACGGATGATACCGGTGAAATAGACGTTACGAAACGGCAGATCACCTTTCCATTCGTAGCCGGCCATGATCATGCGGGCGACCCAGAAGAAAATGATGTCAGGCCCCGTCACCAGATCGGTGGTGGGATAAAATTTCTTGAGTGTTTCCGTATCATCCGGCCAACCCATCGTGGCAAAAGGCCACAGCCATGAACTACACCAAGTGTCGAGCACATCGGAATCCTGCTCCCAGCCCTCGCCTTCCGGCGCCTCGAGGCCGCAGTGGATTTCCTCACCACGATACCACACTGGAATCCGGTGTCCCCACCAGAGTTGGCGGCTGATGCACCAATCCTGCAGACCGCCCATCCAGTAATCATAAGTCTTGGACCAGCGTTCGGGGTAAAATTTCATCGAGCCGTTGACCACACAATCGCGCGCCTCTTGCTGGCTCGGATACTTGAGAAACCACTGCTCGGAGAGTCGCGGTTCAATCGGCACATCCGCGCGTTCGCTGAAGCCGACGTTGTTCTTGTAATCTTCCGCCTTGATCAAGGCCCCCAGCTCCTCCAGCTTGGCGGCCGCCGCCTTGCGCGCTTCAAAGCGATCTAGTCCGACCAGTTCTGCACCGGCCAACTCGTTCATCTTGCCATTCGCCGCAATCACCTCAATGGCCTCCACGCCATGGCGTTGGCCGATCTCGAAATCCGCCTTGTCGTGCGCGGGCGTGACCTTCAACACGCCGGTGCCAAACTCAATATCGATGTGCTCATCGGCCACGATCGGCAGATGCGCCTGATCCTCCATCGGCAAAGGCCGGATCGCATGCTTGCCGACCAGATGCCCGTAGCGTGGGTCCTTGGGATTCACCGCAATCGCCGTGTCTCCGGGAATCGTTTCCGGCCGCGTGGTCGCGATCTCCAACCAGGTGCCCGGTTCCTCGACCACCTGCACCTTAAAATAAAAGAGCTGGCTGTTCTGCTCTTTCATGACCACCTCCTCATCCGAGAGGGCGGTCAAACTTTTCGGGCACCAGTTCACCATGCGCTTACCGCGATAGATGAGCCCTTTCTCATAGAGATCCACAAACACGCGCTGCACGCACTGCGTGTATTCCTCATCCATCGTGAAGCGCAGACGTGACCAATCACAGCTCGCGCCGAGCTTTTTCAACTGATCGATTATGATGCCGCCGTGTTTCTCTTTCCATTCCCAAATATGCTCGAGCAACTGCTCGCGCCCCAGCTCATCGCGATGGCGCATGGCTCCTTCCTTGATCAGCTTACGCTCGACCACGCTCTGCGTGGCAATGCCTGCGTGATCCGTGCCCGGCAACCACAACACCTCCTTGCCATCCATGCGCGCCTTGCGGGCGAGGATGTCCTGGATCGTATTGTTCAACACATGCCCCATGTGCAGCACGCCGGTGACATTCGGCGGCGGGATCACGATCGAGTAGCCCGGGCGCTTATCACTCACCCGCTCCGGGTTCGCCGTGAAGCATTCGTGTTCCTGCCAAAACGAATACCACTTCGTTTCAACTGCCTGAGGTTCGTAAGCCTTGGGAATTTCCGCCATGGGTTTTTGAGTTGAGCTGGGTCGCCGCTGAAGATTACTTCTTCAACAGACGAAACTCGATGCTGTCCAACAGCGCCTGCAGGCTGGCATCGATAATGTTCTCGTTCACGCCCACCGTGTACCAGCGTTCCTTGCCGTCAGTAGACTCAATGAGTACGCGCGTCTTGGCCGCTGTGCCCGAGCCGCGCGAGCAATTTAAAATGCGCACCTTGTAATCGGTAAGCTGCACCTTCTTGAGCACGGGATAAAACCCGCGCAACGCATTGCGCAGCGCCTGATCGAGGGCGTTCACCGGACCATCGCCGTCGGCTACCGTGTGGGCGGTTTTGTCGCCCACGCGCACTTTCACCGTGGCCTCACACACATGCTCCAGCGCATCGCCGCGCATGGACACATGATAGGCCTCCAGATGAAACGCCGGCTCCACGCGTCCCAATGCCTTGCGGATCAACAACGCCAGCGACCCCTCGGCCCCTTCATAATCATAGCCGAGATGCTCCTGCTCCTTCACACGAGAAAGGATCGCCTTAAGTTCAGGCGTGTCGTTATCGATTCGAATCCCCATTTCCTGGGCCTTCATCACGATGTTGCTGCGCCCAGCCAGATCACTCACCAAGATGCGGCGCTGATTGCCGACCACTTCCGGGTTCGTATGCTCAAAACTATGGGCCACCTTTTGCACGGCATTCACATGCATACCGCCCTTGTGCGCGAACGCCGTACCGCCAACCCACGGCTGGCGGCGGTCGGGAATCAAATTCGCCACTTCATCCACAAAACGCGACAGGTCGCGCAGCTTCTTGATGCGCCCTTTGGGAATCGAACGTCGGCCCATCTTTAGGGAAATATTGGGGATGGCACTGATGAGGTTGCAATTGCCCGTACGCTCGCCGTAGCCATTGACCGTCCCTTGCACATGCGAGGCACCCTGCTCCACAGCGGCAATGGCGTTGGCCACGGCCAAGCCGATGTCGTTGTGGGTATGGATGCCCACCTCACAGGAAAGTTCCTTGCAGGCCGCCGCCGTGATCGCCGCCACTTCAGTGGGGAGCGTGCCGCCGTTGGTGTCGCATAACACGACAAAATCCGCACCGGCTTCCTCGGCCGCCTTCCAGGTGGCCATGGCGTATTCAGGATCGTCCTTATAGCCGTCCAAGGCGTGCTCGGCATCGTAGATTACCTTGCGTCCGTTCTTTTTAAGAAACGCAATGGTATCGGCGATCATGGCCAAATTTTCCTTCGGCGTGGTGCGCAGCACTTCCTTCACATGCAACAGCCACGTCTTGCCGAAGATGGTCACCACCGGCGTTTTTGCGTCGATCAACAGTTTCACCTGCGGATCATCTTTGGCATCAATTTTTTTTCGGCGCGTGGATCCGAAAGCGGCAATTTGGGCATGTTTCCACTTGCGCTTGGCGGCTTGCTTAAAGAATTCAATATCCTTGGGGTTACTCCCCGGCCAGCCGCCTTCCACGTAGTGCACACCAAAGGCATCAAGCTTCTCGGCCACGCGCAATTTATCCGCCACCGAAAAACTCACCCCTTCGCCCTGCGTACCATCCCGCAGAGTCGTGTCATAGATTTCCACCAAGCCTTTGCTCATTTGCCCCGAGTCACGGGAGGCGTGTTCTACGCCAAAGGCATTCTTCTTGCAAACCTCAATCGGCCTATTTCAGGGGTTTTAAGCCGGATTCGGCAGCTTCCGCTGGGGCCGAAACTGAAAACGCGCCTGCACCGGTCTGCTTACCGGATGATCCTCACCCGCATTAATCATCTTGCGAATCTGGTCAAACCACCAGCCGGCCTGTGGTATCCGGCGGCGCCGTCGTTGTACAGGGCGGGTCACGGGGTTGCGGTCAAATCCGAGTTCGAGTTGTTCATTTCGTTCGTTGTACATGTTGTGCTCCTTAACTTGAGTTAATCTCTGCGCAGAGCCTGACAGACACTGTTAGACATTTACTGTCCTACATAAAAAAAATTTCGTTTCCAGAGAAAACATCGTTAGGTTGCGCGACGCATGGCCTTGCACTTGCACAATACACTCAGTCGCTCAGTCGAACCGTTTACGCCTCTGGATGCATCCGGCAAATCAGTCGGCATGTATTGTTGCGGCCCCACAGTGCATGACTTTGCACACATTGGGAACTTCCGCACCTTTGTCTTTGCCGATCTTGTCCGACGTTATTTGGAGTTTCGTGGCTACCAGGTCAACCACGTGATGAACATTACGGACGTGGAAGACAAGATCATCCGACGCGTTCGCGAGCAATCCACCACCCTAGCAGAATATACCGCCAAATATACGGACGCCTTTTTTGAGGATCTCCAGACCCTCAACTGCGTGGAACCCCATCATATTCCCAAGGCAACCAATTACATCCCGGAGATGATCGATCTCATCACCCGTCTAATAGAACGAGGTATCGCCTATCAGGCTCCGGATCAGTCGATCTATTTTTCGATTGAGAAATATCAGGGTTGCGGATGCCAGTACGGTCAACTCGCGAACTTGAATTTCGACGAAATGCGCCAGGGCGATCGCGTGAGTGAAGACGAATACGAAAAGGAATGCGTCGCCGACTTCGCCCTCTGGAAGGCGCGTGTGCCCGAGGATGGCGAGGTGAGCTGGCCCAGTCCGTGGGGCGAAGGCCGACCTGGCTGGCACATCGAGTGCAGTGCCATGAGCATGAAACTACTCGGCACCAGCTTCGATCTCCATCTCGGTGGCGAAGAC
>Ga0315320_10001435_pt1 | contig 19790 bp, 16 predicted proteins | sample M140m21515metaG_FD_203458 | JGI IMG/M metagenome (GOLD analysis project Ga0315320, IMG submission 203458) | Ammonia-oxidizing marine archaeal communities from Monterey Bay, California, United States - M1 40m 21515 | ecosystem: Environmental > Aquatic > Marine > Coastal | place: USA: California... | reverse complement strand
GATCTCGATGGTGATGGCGCCTGGAACATGGCGGCCTGCGCGCACGGCAACGACTGTGATGACACCGATCCCGAGGTACCGAAGGGAGAACGTCCCTACGATGGTATCGACCAAGACTGTGATGGTGAGGACCTCACCGATGTTGACCGGGATGGCTTTGATGGCCGCTCGGGTGGCGGAAACGATTGCGATGACTTCGATGACACGGTTCATCCGGGGGCCGCGGAAATTGCGCTGGACGACATCGACCAAGACTGTGACGGGCTCGACCTGCTTGATGGGGATGGGGATGGCTTTGAGTCCGCCGATTTTGGTGGCGATGACTGCGATGATGAAGACAAAACCATCTATCCAGGGGCCATGGATTGGGTTGGTGATGGCGTGGACCACGACTGTGATGGAGTGGACGGTGGTCTATTCGATTCGGCCAACGCCAATGTGGTGATCTCCGGTACACCCGGTGAGTTTGAGCTGGTGGGCCACGATGTAATTATCTGTGATGTGGACGGAGACGAAAAGCAAGACATTGTCGTGACGGCACCGTATGCCGGTGAATTTCAGGGCGCCGTCTCCGTGTTCTACGGACGGAACTCAGATTCTTGGACAGATGACATGAGGATGGACCAAGCGGGCACCTACATCTTGTCTACCGGTACCGGGTGGGGCTTTGGTGCTGCCTGTGCCGATGTGAATGCAGACGGCCTTGCTGACTTGATCATCGGACAAGGTGAGATTCAGTTTGGACCCTATGTGTCTGATTACGCTGTAAACATCATTTACGGTGTGGGTGGCATGCTTCCCGGTCTTCTCGATGACCGTGATGCCGACGCAGTGCTGACCATGGACCTCGGCGCCCCAGGTGGCGTGGCTGAAGTGCAGGGCGGAATCCTGACCGCGACAGACCTTACTGGCGATGGTGCGGCGGAAATCATCTTGGACCAAAACGTAGGCAATACCGCCTATGGTGAGTCAGCGGTTTGGGTCATTGCCGGTTCAGACTACTTCGGAGAATATGCGCTCGATGACCTCTCGTACGCCGAAATTGCGGATCCCCAGGGCGATACCGTGACCTCTATGGCGGTGGATGGGCAACACTATTTTGTAGGCCAAGGTGGCTATCGTCCGGGAATGCCCAGCGATGCAGCAACGCCTGATTTGTACCCTGCGGGTGGAAAAGTCGCCGTGTTGGGGCTGCTGGCCGGAGAGTATGGAAGTATCTCTGATGCCGCGGACCTTGAGATTAGCCTGGATGTGGAAGCCAACCTGGGCGCCTCGATTGCGGTTGGAGATTACGACTCAGACGGTTTGATGGACCTGGCACTCGGCGCTCCAGCGGTCGACGGGGTGGGTGCGATCTACCTGATGTCTGAGTACGAACGATACGTAGATGGCGGAGGGGAGAGCACATTGTCGCTTCCCGCACTCGATATCGCATCCTCCTTCGACCAACGGATTGTTGGAACGTCGGGTGGATTGGGTGTTGGGGTCACGATGGGCGGTGATATGACCGGCGATGGTGTGCCTGACTTGCTCGTGGCGGAGTCTGAGGCCGATGGTGTTGGCGTTGTGTGGCTGGTATCGGGCGCACTATTGGTAGACGGCGACAACCCGGCAGAGGATGTCTCTGTGCTTGGTATTCGGGCGCAGTACCATGCGGAGCGGATTGGGCAGACCTTGGGGTCGGCCGACTTCGATGGTGATGGCGTAGAAGACGTCGTCATTGGCTCGAGTCACCACCCAACTCCAGCGGATGTCGGACTGGCCATGTCGGGTCGGGTCTCGATTCTGCTGAGCAGTGGGCTCTAAGACTCGCTTACCTCACTGAGTACCGGCCCAACCTCTTCATCGAGCACGCTTTGCGTTCGCTTGTAGATGAACTGTGCTTGTTGGGGGTTGTCACCAATGCAGACGACACCCAGCTTACCGAACTCAGATAGGGCACCCATTAAGTGGAATACGACGCCCCGTTCTGTGGACGCATGAAAATGCAGGTCGTGGTACACCGCGATATCGATCAGATCATCTGGGGAGAGCCCCTTGTAGTGGTCTGATTGCAGGGTGTCGGACGCGTAGTAGTACTTTGGGTTGCCATTCTGGGCGTAGAAATCCCCGGTCATCGGGTCGTAGTTTCCGTCGGTCAAAAAGCGCAAGGTCAGAAATGGGTGGGTGGTTCCACCTTTGCGTAGATTGACTTCGATTGCGTAGTGCTTCCAGTCTCCGTCTTCGGTGGGTATCGACACAAAGTCGGTCGCAAATCGGCCCAGAACACCTTTTTCAGCCAGGACTTCCGCGACACGCATGCCTGCATCTTGAATTTCCAAACGGTAGGAATCGTCCGCGGGGAATGTGCAGCCCATGAACACCTGCCCTGTCGGGCCACCAAGAAGTTGGTCATGCGTTGAGATGGGCTGGGCACCCCCTACTGCATTCACACGACATTGGATGGAGGGGGACCGCTTTACAGCACCCTCGATAAACTGCTCAACGATGCCACCCATGTCCTCATATTTTTCTTCGAAGCTGTCCCAGGTTTCCCCTTTGGCTTCAAATCGGAGTTGGGGGAGCTTGTTTCGAATCTGTTGTTCCAGGTCGGATGCTGTGTTGGCCTCGATGCCATCGAAATAGAACAGCGCGTTTCCTTCTCCAGAAAATCCTTCATTGAGCTTCACCACAGCCCGACGCATATCGGGATGTCGGCCCTTCAGTGTGGCGAGTGCTTCGGTGATCTCATTGGCGGATTGCAGTCGTTCAAACCCATCAGGGTGAAGGATGCCGGCCTCTTTAAAGGTCTCTCGACAGCCAGACTTGGTCCCCAAATCCAGCAAAGAGGGGTCATTTGCATACAGGGGAATCCCCAACTGAACCGCCAGGCTTCGTTCTAATTTGGAGGAGTTGAAGCAGACCATGTGTGCGGTTTCGTATTGACCGATGATCGTTTTGATTCGCCGTAGCATTCGGGGGCGATTCAATATTTTTTCAGAAAGTGGAATGATCGATGAGTCTGCACAATCCATCAACATCAAGCGCTTTCTCGCGTGACTGGTTGGCACGCCGGACAAGAGGTGGAGGTAGTAATCCACCACCGTTGCGTTGATGGCCTGCGAGGTCAGAAACAGAACGCGCGTACGGGGACGCCGAAGCAGCATCAAGAAGAACAGCAAACGTTCTTCATAGTGATGGGCACCGCTGATCTTCTTTAGCTCTCGGAGGTCCATGGAGAGGCTTGGGACCACCACAACCAAATGTTCGCTTCGGGGATCGTGTGACACACGCTCATACAGATCAGACAATTGCGTCTGCAGCGCAGCGAATGCGGCGAGCTCTTCAGGGGAACCGGGGACGGGAAGCAGCACCTGTACACGCTACACCGAGGCGGGGTCTTGTCTCAACGGATAGTCCATAGGTGGGAGGTAAATTGAACGAAGAATCGCGCCAAATTCTGATTGGAAACCGTGATGGAATTGGGCCTATATGCATCGGTGGAGGCGCCCTTGTGATCATCGCAGGACCCTGTGTGATTGAGTCGGAAGATCGGACTCAAGGTATCGCGCGTGCCCTGCAGGGCATTTGTTCCCGAGTGGGGCTACCGTTCATCTTCAAGGCCAGCTTTGATAAGGCCAACCGAACATCCCTTGAAAGCTACCGTGGTCCGGGTATGGAAGAAGGGCTGCGTATCTTGTCCCAAATTCGAGCAGATTTGGGCGTGTGTGTGACCACCGACGTGCATCGGGTGGAGCAGGTCTCTCCGGTCTCAGCGGTTGTGGACCTACTGCAGATCCCTGCATTCCTGTGTCGGCAGACTGATTTGCTGGTGACTGCCGGGGCAAGTGGTCGACCCGTCAATATTAAGAAGGGGCAATTTCAAGCACCCTGGGACATGGGTTCTGCCGTAGAGAAGGTTCAACGAACCGGCTCTTCCGGCGTGATGCTTACGGAACGTGGGACCAGTTTTGGCTACAACAACCTGGTGACCGATATGCGCTCATTGCCGCATCTGGAGCAACTGGGCGTGCCCGTGTGCTTTGATGCAACCCACAGTACACAGCTTCCGGGAGCGGGGGCCGGCATCTCGGGGGGAAATCGCGAGATGGCTGCAGTGTTGGCGCGTGCCGCGGTAGCGGTGGGTATTGATGCGCTCTTTATTGAGGTACACGACGAGCCCGAGCGCGCCCTTTCGGACGCCGCCTCTCAGATTCGGTTGAGTGAAGTCGAGGCTTTATTGAACCAACTGGCGGCTATTCATCGAACTCTTCCGTCTCGGGGCCAGACTCCAACCGCTTGACCATGCGTTGGATGCTTCGGCGATCCATTTGTGCATCCTTTGCTGCCGCGGAGACGTTGCCCTGATGGCGGGCTAGAATCGCTTGGATGTACTGGGCCTCAAAGATTTCCAACCAGGTTCGTTTGGCCTCCTTGTACGGTAAGTCAGTGCGGATGGCTGATATCGGGGTGGCGCTTTGGCTGGGTGGCAAGAAGCCTGGCTTGGGGGTGGAACCGCGCATGCGAAGAGAGGGCGGAAGGTCGTTTATTTGTACTTCGGTCCCAGCGGACAATGAGGCGACAAAGTGTGCGCAGTTTACGACTTCGCGGACATTGCCTGGCCAGTGGGCATGATTCAAAATCTTGGACACCTCGTTGGATAGCGAGAGGACCGGTCGATCCGCTTTCCGGCAATAGTGGGCCAGGTAGTTCTCAAACAAGGGCTGAATGTCGGATGGCCGCTCTCGTAGGGGCGGAATGTGTATCCGTGCACCATTCAGCCGATGGTAGAGGTCTCTTCGGAATTGACCGGCCGCGACTTCAGATTCAATGTCTCTGTTGGTTGCTGCGATGATGCGAAGGTTGGCGGTTTCCACGGTGGTACCCCCGACTGAACGGTAAGAGCCATCTTGGAGTAAACGGAGGAGTTTGACTTGTACGGGGGTGGGTAGCTCTCCAATTTCATCGAGAAAGAATGTGCTGTGATGGGCCTCTCGAACCAGGCCGCGGGTGGTGGTGGCTGCCCCGGTAAATGCGCCCTGAAGGTGACCAAACAGCTCCGACTCCATCAACGTCGGTGACATGGCCGCACAGTCCACGACCACCAGCCGCTTGGATCTGCGGTCAGACGCTGCGTGAATGGCCCGTGCGATCACTTCTTTTCCGGTCCCACTTTCACCCGTGATGAGAACCGGAAGCTGGGTGGGACCAATGCGGTCGATGGTGCCACGAATGGTCCGCATGCTTGGGGAGGTCCATACGGTCTCCGATGTGGTGCTTGGCGGTACGGTATGTCGCCGCACTTCTGCGACCAAGTCTGTGGCCAGGGCCTGGGGAGGTATCGACAACCATGGCGTGTCAGCACTCGGTTCTGCAGAGGAAATCAAGAACAGGGGGGCATTCCAGCGACGGAGCGCGGGTCCAACCAGGTCAAGATTCGTATGCTTGTCGGGAATCACGACGATGGCCCGGATGGGACGTATCGGGCTGGGCACCCCGCCATGGACCACTTCGATGTGAATGCCTGCGCGTTGGAACAGTCGTTCGATTCGGGCTGTCAGTTTCGACGTATATGAGAGTACCAAGACGGGGTCGTACATGACTTAAATTGGCTTCCCTGCCGCATCGTTCAACTGTTCGAACGTCGCGGGTTCATCCGTCCAGTGGATACAGGTCACCGGACAGGCATCAATCGCATCTTGGATGAGGGTCATGTCACCCTCTTGGTGGGTCACGACTGCCTTTGCATCATCCGGCAGAAGAAATACCGCGTCGGTGTTTTCAACACAGGTTCCACATGAGATGCATTCCCACTGGTCGATCACCAACATCTCTCCTCGCGCTTTGGACCGGGCCGAATCATTATCGATGGGCCCCCAATGTTGTTGCCCATCGAGGGTCTCATGAATTTCTTCATTGTGGTGGGTGTTTGCCCCGCTGGTGGCGGAGACAGTTGGGAGTGGCGTCCCGGTATCGCCCGCGGCGATTCGTGCTGCAATCCCTCCGTGGGATGCGGGCTTGGTGGGTCTTGGCGCGGCCGGTGTCGGGTTCGATGTCGGCGTCGTTGCCGGTGTGCTCACGGACGGGTTCCCGTCCCGATTGTTACGTCGGGCGTCGAGGGCACGTCGGACCACACGCTTTAGCATCATGACTCCCATAGCTTGATGCGAGAACTATCCCTTCATTCGTACCATAGGAACACCCTGATTGGCATCCAGGCCCAAAGTCACCGTTTTGGAGACACCTGGCGCCAGTCGTTGCTTTTCAATGGACGACACCCGGCTCGTCGCAATTGAATGCGTGTCATCACGTAGGCCCATGCACGGACGGTGGTTCCATTGCTGTACACGTTGACCTCTCGTCGATCGTAGATGCCTTCCCCGACACCTTCATACAGATCGAGGACCAACAGAATGGATTCTTGGTCGAGCGTCAGCAATTCCCCGCTGATTTTGGGTCCATTGGGCGCAATCTGCAGGGCTGGATATCCCGCGGGAGCACGCCAAAGATGTCCATGGATGAATGCGGGAGCCACGGGCAGGTGGGCCACCAAGCCATCGCGTTCTTCACCCCGCATGAGCGTCCCGTAGACAAAGAGTTGGCGGGTCATACGGAGAGTTGGTCCAGCCAAGCGTGGACCCGATCTTCGAGGGGCATCAAGCTTTCGTAGGCCATTCTCGCTTCAGCATCTTCCTGTAAACGAAGAAAGAGTTGCTCTTCGAGGACGATTCGACGACCGACCCGCGCACACAGCCCAAGACCCATACCGGTATCGATCAGTTGGCCACCCTGCAGTCCCCCGGACAATGGGCGGGCCACGATCCAGTCTTGCTGGGTTCCAAATCGGTCGAAGACATCGAGCAGTGAACCGACACGCTGTTTGCCCCAGTGAACAGAGGGACCGTGTTCATCTTCGAGTATGCGGATGGCCACATTTTCCTTTCGATCGAGCAAGAGAAAGCTTGTGAGCAAGGAAAAGGCTGGGCAGTGAGTCAGAAGGCGAAGTCGCAAGGTGAGGTTGTCGGGAATGGACCGCGGGAGGGTTTCACCGGGACATAAAATTCCGCCATGGACCTGTGCACGCGTATCCATTGGGCTGGGCAACCGAACACCGGCTGGGGCGTTTCGATTGCGCTGCAAGGCATCATTGGCAATTGAAACGCCTGCATGCAGCGACCGCAGAGAAGAGGGGAAGCTGATCATCATTCCCGGCGTGTCGATCATTTCGATGAACGGGGCGGATGTGTGGGTTGCAGCCTTCGTGTCCGCGCCAGCAACGGGAACACTCTCGAGTCGACGGCCCACCAAAGGACGCCCCATTGCTTCATCGATGGACTCTTCGGTCAGTGCTGCACCAAAGATACGTTCATCCCAGGACCGGAATCGACGCGCCAAGCTTGTTCGCTCTCGCTTGGCCACGACGGACCCTTCCGCTTGCTTCATGGTGCTGAGGTACGCGCGGTATGCTGGGTCGGTCAGGGCCACAAGGATCCCGTCGTCGCTGAATTCTCTTCGCTGTGTGGCACCCGGTGTCGCGATCAGTCGGTCCGCATGACGAATGGCATCGTGTCTGCGTATGGCCATCTCGACGTATCCACCGAGCGGGCAGTCTCGCCCTCCCATATTATCCAGCAGCGACCGAATTTGACCGGTGGTGATCTCGCCGTGGTCCAGCAGTGCCGTCAGGAGTCGTGCATACACGTCGGGATTGTTTTCTGTCCCGGCCCGTAGATTGACCTCCCCACTGCCCCGGGTGCCGGAATGACTTGGGCGCTGAGTCGCAAATGTGAAGCCAAGCTGTTCGCCCTGGGCGGCTTTCTGGGCGGGCCGGTGTCGGACAGCAGGTTCGATCAACCCTTTTAATGAGGTGGCCCGTCTGCGTGCGGTTCGCGGAGACATGGATGGCTCATGCTCGACAATAAACGAAGCAATCACTTCGGTATCAGGCAGTGCGCCTCGCCCGTTCAGTAGGGCTTGAACGATGGGTACGCTCCACACAGCTTTGGCATACATCTTGGCGCGTTGGCGGGGTTCTGCGAACGCGAACTCAACCCCCCGAGGCGTCAAATGCACTTCCTTGTCGGTTGCAAGAAGCCCAAGCCATTCCCCTGCTTGTGTGTAGTAGTGCACGGTGCGCAGTTCGACTTGCAGGACCTCCGCGAGGGCGCGCTGTTTTCGAATTCCGGATGCGACCAGTCGAACCAGTCGCTGTAGGAGGCGCGGGTTGTTCGCATTGGGGATCAAATCAGCGCGATGTCGACGGGGACTCATCTTGGAAGCATACACCGATAAAGTTGTCAGACGTTAGGTATTACTTTAATAGTACTCTTGACATGAGTAGACCAGCGAATCTACACTGGAACCCCGTACCTTAGGCTGTCTATCATGGCCCGTGTTGCCCGCATGATCGAACGTTCCCGAATGTCGGACTCGTCATATTTTGACGGGTCTCAGCATTTCGTGGAAGATGCCCTGCGGGGGCGTGCGGGGCGTGGCGTTCGAATGCATGTTCGCCGAATGGAGCCGGTTGTGGTTCGTACTCCGAGATGGAGTGCTCCCGCCTGTTTCCTTGAAGATCTGGCGCTCGACCTGGCGGTGGGTGAGCCTGGTATTGGATGTCGCACGGTGAACCTGCAGCCCCTCAAGGGCCGGAAGCCGAGTGAATCGTGGCAATTTACACTGCATGTCTTCGCCCAGCTCGGCCGACGAGAATGGCGCCACCGCCCCCCCCGTATGGTGGCTGATCGTGGCGGCTTTCGGTTTGCGTTGAATGAGCTCATAGAGGAGGCCCACCAGTCGGCAATCCATCCTGTGGCTCTGTTGGCCCACGGCGCAGAATACGCCCCTGTAGAGGTAATCGAAGACTTGGCCGCAGTGTGGGAGCAGTACTCCGAGCGGTATCCAGCCGGACGTCGTTGTACGATGCTTTTGGCTGGCACAGCTGGAGATACTTGGTGGCCTCTTGATGCCGCACCCCGAATCGATTTGGTGGATTATGGCGAAGCGGAAGCTGCCGCCGTGATTGTCGACCAGGTGGGTGACCTACCATTCGCTTCACTCCGAAAAGCGGCGCACTTTTCCGGTGGCGTTCCCGGTATCGTGAGTGCCGTGGGCGAGCGTGTCCGTACCAATGCAGTTCTGCCCACTGAGGATGACGCATTGTTTGAGAGCTTGGGGCCCCTCGCTGATGAGATTCGCGGCGCGGTCGACATCGTTCATATGGACTCTGCTCTTGCAGACCGGTTGTACGACTTGGTGCCGGGTGAACCGGTTCCGTTGGCGCCCGAGGTGGATGACGCGCTTACGCTGGCTGGACTTGTACGGCGGGTGCGCTCGCACGGAGAGGAGCAGGTACAGCTTCGCGCCCCTGCCATTGCTACACTGCTGAAATAGGTCTCAGCGAGTGGGGGCTTTTGCCCAGCGGACCTGATTGCGTCCGTTGTGTTTGGCGTCATACAGGGCTGCATCGGCGAGTGCCACGACATCATCGCCCCCCTGAACATCGGAGTCTTTGTCGATGGAGACGCCGCCGATGCTTACGGTGCATTCGATGCTCGAGTCGCCGACATCGAAGGCTACGATTTCGATGGCTGCACGCAGCCGCTCCGCAGCCACTCGTGCGCCCGTGGGTGTTGTGCATGGGAGAATGGCACCGAACTCTTCGCCACCGAGACGAGCGACCAAGTCGGCATCTCGCATGGCCCGCTGCATACGTGTCGCCAACTCTTTCAGGACGGCGTCACCGGCCGGGTGACCATAGGTGTCGTTCACTTTCTTGAAGTAGTCGATGTCAACAATCAGGAGAGAGAAGCCTTGGTCGTACCGCGCCTGCCGGTCCATTTCGGTCTCGAGAGTACGGTTGAAGACCCGGCGATTGTCTAGTCCCGTCAATGGGTCCTTGCTCGCCAAGTCGAGAAGCTTCTTGTTGTGCGCCTCTAATTTTCGGGTGGCTTCTTCTTGTCGGCGAAGGAGCGCCTCAAGTCGGGCCGCCTTTTGCTCTTGCTCTACGGACATTTGCAGTACGGCTGCTTGGGCTTCGGCAACCACCTCTTCCAAGCTCAGTTGTGCCCCGATCTCCATGCGGAGATCTTGACTCAGGTCGCACATCCGATCGCTGACCTTCTTGAGGATCTCGGAGAGTTCTGTTGTCACCCCCAAGCTCTCGAGCAGTTGTTCGGCGGCCGCAACGCAGGAGTCTTTTGGCCATGCCTGAACCACATCCGCGATGAGGTCTGCACCCATAGCAAGTCGGGTCAGTTGGCTTACGCGGTCGGTCCCGGTGTTTGCCACATCGTGGTGTTGCCGAAGCGCTTGCTGAAGATCGGCTGGCAGCATGTCTGCCATGGGAGAGTCTGCAAATTCTTCGGCGTGGCTTCTGCCGGTCAGCACCCGCTCAGCATCGATGCGGGCTTGTCCGGGCTTTTGTCGAAGGGCTTGAATGGATGTCGCGAGGTGCGGCAGTCGGAGGCCCAGCAAGACGGTTCCAAGATCCTGGCAGAGGCCAAGCGCAAAGGCTTCAAACGGATCTGGGTAGTCGATGACTTCAGCGAGAACCTGTGCGGCTGCGGCCCGTCGGAGACTGTCCTCCCAGAAAAGATTGGTGTCGAAGCCAGGCACGGAGATGGCCGCCATCGCTGCACGAATTGCGTAGGTGACCGCATGGGCTCGTACCGTTCGGTATCCGAGTGCAACGACGGCCTGGGGCACGTTTCGAACCTGATCTGCGAACCCATACCGGGGCGAGTTGGCAATCCGCAATAGCTCCACAGTGAGACCTGCGTCCTGTGCACACACGCGTCCCAGGTCCTGCAGAGACCCGTTGGGATCACTGGCCGCACGAATCACTTTCGCGAGTGCTGCTGGCGGCGCCGGAATCGACGTGCTCTTGCGGACTTGTCGCTCGGAGGGCGACGAACTCATGATGCAGTCTCCTGGATGGTGTGGTCAGTACCTGTCGCATGCGACTGTCGGTCTGGCAAGTGTCAGCATTCTACACGAAGCACTGCTGTACCATGTCTGGACGGGATACGAACCCTCTGGGCAACAGGAGGCAATCAGGATGGGCCAGATGGACCTGAGTTTCGGGAAGAAGGCCGCAGAAGTGTCGGATCCATCTCTGGTAAGAGAGCGGATCGATGGACTGGTCGATGACCTGAACCGACACAACCACCTGTACCATGTGCTGGATGCCGCGGAGATTGACGATCGTGACTACGATCTGCTGTTTCGTCAGCTGGAAGAACTGGAAGAAAAACACCCAGAATTTCGCCGGCCAGATAGCCCGACGCAGCGGGTGGGTGGTGCGCCTGTCGATGGGCTGGAGAAGTTCCCTCATCGTGTGCCCATGCTTTCATTGGCGAATGCCTTCGAGGCGCAGGACCTCATCGACTTTGAGAAGCGTATCCGCAAGCTTCTGGGTGAAACTGCGCCCGCTGTGTTTCGGTATGTGGTGGAGCCCAAGTTTGATGGGTTGGCAATGGAGTTGGTGTACGAGCAGGGCGTGCTGACCGGCGCGGGGACCCGCGGTGATGGAAAGGTCGGTGAGAATGTGCTCCACAATATGCGGACTGTGCAGACGATCCCGCTCAAGCTTGCCTCTTCAAGCTCTGACTACGTGAGCGTACGGGGTGAGGTGGTTTTTGATCTGGCCGGGTTTGCTCGAATGAATGCCCGACGGGAAGAGCGTGGGGATGCAGCCTTCAAGAACCCCCGCAATGCAGCAGCTGGGACGGTTCGACAACTCGACCCAAGCATTGCTCGTCAGCGACCCCTTCAGTTTTTTGCACACTCGACGGGAGAGGGGCTCGAGATGCCTGCGCACAGTGTCCTCATCGAGCATCTTCAGGGGCTGGGGTTTCAGACTTCATCGCTGACACAGGTGTGCAGTGGCATCGATGAAGTCATCGTGGCCATCGATGCGATTGGAGCCGCTCGAAACTCCTTGCCCTATGAAATCGATGGTGCGGTCATCAAAGTAGATGACACCGCCTTGGCCACAGAGTTGGGGTTTGTGACGCGCAGTCCCCGGTGGGCCATTGCCTATAAATATCCAGCCCCCGTGGTTCAAACCCGGTTGCTGGAGGTTGGTTTTCAGGTGGGCCGAACGGGGGTGGTGACGCCGGTGGCCATCATGGAGCCTGTGATGGTGGGCGGGGTCACTGTGACCCACGCCACGCTTCACAATGAACATCAGATGCTTCGCAAGCCTGAGTTTCTGGGTGGGCTTCGTTTGGGCGATAGGGTGGAGGTCAAGCGTGCGGGCGATGTCATCCCGCGTGTGGACGCCGTGGTTCAAGAGCCCGAACGCGACCAGCGTCCAATGGTCAGGTTTCCTGCGGGTTGTCCAGACTGTGGCACACCGCTGGAGCGAGAAGAGAATGCCAAAGAGCCAGAGAAGGTGATTATCCGGTGTCCCAACAATCTTGGATGTCAGGCCCAAGTCGAGGCAGGTCTCAAGCATTTCGCTGGGCGACTCGCCATGGATATTGATGGGCTTGGCGATAAAATCGTCGACCAGCTCGTGGAGGCCACACTCGTTCGCAAACCCAGTGATTTGTATGGGCTCACAGTCATTCAACTCGCGGGACTCGAGCGCATGGCTGAGCGGTCCGCCACCAATCTGGTGCGGGCCATCGATGAGAGCAAAAAGCAGACACTTGCACGGGTTCTGTTTGGGCTGGGCATTCGCCATGTGGGTGAGGCGGTGGCTCGAGACTTGGCCGCGCACTTTGGTGGCATCGATGCCTTGATGGATGCCACAGAGGAAGCGCTTCAATCTGTTGCGGGTGTGGGCCCTGAGATTGCCCGCAGTATGCAGGGGTGGTTTGCGACTCCAGACAACCGGGCAGAGATTGTGCGTCTTCGAGATCGTGGGGTTCAATTTCCATCCATCGAAACATCGGCGAGTGCAGTAGAACTTGCTGGCCAGACTTTTGTCATCACTGGCACATTGCCAACAATGGGCCGGAAAGAGGCTGGGCAGTTGATCCGAGACGCCGGGGGTAAGGTCACGGGGTCGGTATCGGCCAAGACGAATTTTTTGGTGGCTGGAGAAGCTGCAGGAAGCAAGTTGGCGAAAGCGCAGGCCCTCGGCGTTGCGATTATCGATGAGGCTGAACTGCTCCAAATGGTGAACCCATGAACCGGGTTCACATCGTGGTCACCGGTCGAGTGCAGGGGGTGTACTTTCGACAGAGCACCCAAGTAAAGGCCCTCGCGTTGGGCGTTTCGGGTTGGGTGCGCAATCGAAGTGATGGCAGTGTTGAGATGGTGGCTGAAGGGGCTGCGAGCGCCATCGATCGATTGGTCAAATGGTGCGAGACTGGGCCCGATATGGCGTGGGTAGATGCGGTGGAGCGTATCGACGAAGAGCCTGTTGGCCTACCGGAGGGCTTTGATGTTCGTCCGACCATGTAGTCTGATTGTCGTGGCTTCTGTTGGGTGTGCACCGACGGGACCGCCGCTCTCTCGCTTGGTACAGGCGTGGGCTGCAGAAACAGCAGAACATGCTTCGGATCCACTGACGGGAACCCTGGTTCTGGCTGCCCTGACGGCCGAGCTGTGCTCTTCCGAACTGTTGGACTCCCTCGGTGAGGTGGAGAACAACACTGAACTCTCCTTGTCACCTCAATTGCAGGATGCGCTTGGGGCACCGAAGCTGTATTCATTGGAATACAGCGACGCGGGGGTGGGCCAGATGATGCTATCCGGCGTCGATATAGCAGGCCGGACGGGGCAGTGGCTGCGCGTGACCCTCACTACACAGGAAGAGCAGATTTTGGCCGAGTATGCTGCATTGGTCGACGAACCATCAGGAGCGACGGAGCCCGCCAGACTCGACGGGTTCGGTCAGATCAGTCTCCATGTTGGAACGGGCTGCACAAATACACGCAGCATGGTGGGTGGCAGTGCCCTGTGGGTTGATGAGGAAAACCGACGACATGAGGTCAAGATACCCGCGGATCAAGAACTGGGGTCGGATCTGGTTTTTGGGTCAGACCGGCCATGGATTCCTGTGTCGGGTGCCATCAGTTGGGAGGCCCGTATAGAGAATCAGCGGCGGACAGTCACCACAGAAGATGCGGCTGAGATTCGGATGAGTGAGGACGGCGAAAGTCGTTGGCCGGTGGATGTTTATGGTCCGGATTGGTCGGGTACGGCACTCACGACGATCGCTCCTTAAACCACCAATTGACCTGCTTGATCATCCCGAGGAGGCTGTTGACTTCTTCGTGGCTCATGTCGGTCCTAGCGGACAGGCGGATCAAGGTATTGGTCACGATACGCCGAGATCGGCCATCGAGATATCCAGCGGTATCGAGCGCATCGAGTGTCCGTTCGACCAACTCCTCACGACGCTCAACCGGGGCTCGGGTGAACGCAATGTCTTCGTGACTTGGCTGGGTACCTTGGGCCGTACGCAGCGCTGCACATGTGGCCGTCACAGCCTGACCGAGATTGAGTGAACTCACGTGTGTGGTTGGAAAGGTGAGGATGGACTCGGCGAGGGCCAGGTCTTCATTACTCAACCCATTGTCTTCTGGACCAAAGAGGATGGCTGTCGGCACTGGATGCCGAGCAATATGTTGTCCTACTTCAGCTGGAGAGCGGACGATCCATTCTTGGTTTCGGGGTCGGGCAGTCGTGGCGATGACTTGTGCCGCTCCAGCCACGGCATCGGAAACCGTGCGGCAAAAATGGGCATTGTTGATCACATGATGCGCTTTGGGGGCCATCCAACGTGCCCGTTCTGGGTCGAACCCATCGGGACACACCATGGCCAGTTTGCCCACCCCGTGATTGGCGATGGCACGTGCGGCGACGCCGATATTTCCCGGTTGTTGGGGCCGGACAAGGACCACTGTTACATGAGCCAGTGACATGTCAGCGCCCAAAGAGGCGGCGACTCAATCGACTAAACCAGCCTTCTTCGCGGGATTCCCAGTCATCCAAAAAGTCTGGAGCCTGTCGCTGTCCCTCAATTTGATCCACCAAGGTTGAGGAGGGCATGTCGAACATGGGTGCAAAGGGTGCTGGCGGCAGCAGGTCATCGTCGAAGGGGGAGTCTGGGGTCGGCGTGTTGGGCTCCATTCGCCGTTTGAGTCGCTTCTTTGTTTTGGTCTTTTTACCCGTGGGATCGAAGCGGATCCGAGCCTGAACATGATCGTTGGTGTCGGGATCATGGGCGGATATTTTCAACTCACCTTCTGCCGTGAGATCGAAGGTGACATTGAGCCCCACGCTGCCTGCGGCGGCAATTCGGATTCCAGAAAAGACGAAGGTTCCGATGAGGTCATTGTCATCGACCTTTTGATGCTCGCCTTGGTAGATGCGCAGCATGATGGAGCGTTGTCCATCTTGGTGGGTGGTCAGTGCACGTGTTTGGCGGGCGGGAACACGAGACTGCTTATCGAACAGCACGTGCATGTCTTCTCCGGCACCCCGGATACCGATGGGGATGGAGAGAACATCGCGCAATGTCACGGGCGTCGATGCTGGACGGCGAACGGCTTGTGCCATGATCGCAGCCCCAAGGCCGACCGCCTGCTCGGCATCGAGCTCCTGGTTTGGCGCTTGGTTCATCATTGCGCCGACGGCACGGTGAACGAGCGGCATACGAGATTGGCCGCCCACCATCAGGAATTCATCGATGTCTCCTGGGGCACAACCCGCATCGTCAAAGATACGCCGACAGGTCGCGATGGTCCGCTCCACCAAATCTCGAGTCAGTTCTTCGAGCTTGTCTCGTGTGAGCAGCATGTCGAGGTCGATTCGCCCATTGTCCGAGACGTGAATGCCTGCGAGTTGGATGTGGGCCTGGTCGTATGTCGAGAGTGCGATTTTTGTGGCCTCTGCAGCATCGCGAATACGCTGTATCGCCACGCGATCGAAGCTGAGGTCCACTCCGTGGGTCTCATGAAACTCTTCCAGCACATGGCTCATCAAGCGGTCGTCAAAGTCCACACCGCCCAAGAACGTGTCACCACCGGTGGCCACGACTTCGAAGACCCGCCCCTGAATGTCGATGATGGAGATATCAAAGGTACCCCCGCCCAGATCGTAGACGGCCACCCGTTGATTGAGGCGTTTTCCCAAACCATAGGCGAGTGCTGCGGATGTGGGTTCGTTCAGGATTCGCAGCACTTCGAAGCCTGCCATTCGTCCCGCTTCCCGAACACTGCCCCGTTGCTTTTCATTGAAGTATGCGGGAACGGTGATGACCGCTTGTGACACCGTGGCATTGAGGTTGGCCTCTGCCACTTCCTTGATGCGGCAAAGGATGGCCGCTGAGATTTCTTCTAGGGTGTACAGCTGCTCCGCAACGTTGAGGAGGACTTCATCGTTGGCCCCTTCGACCATCTCATAGGTAAACACTTGGCGTGTTTCGTTGATGGACTTGCTGTGGAAATTACGCCCGATCAGTCGTTTGGCTGCGAGCACGGTGCCGTCGGGGTTGTCTTGCGCCTGGGCCCGAGCCTGCTCTCCAACGATTTGATTGCCCTGTTCATCCACGGCAAAGACCGATGGGATCTGTGTCGCGCCGCTGGCTGTAGTGATCACCCGGGGACCATCGGCCTCCATAATGGCAGCACAGCTGTTGGTCGTTCCGAGATCGATGCCGATCGCGATGGCCATTCGGGATGTCTCCAAAGGGGGGGGCGGGTGAATGTAACGCAACTTCGAAGCGTGGGTTTAGCGTCGGTTGGTTTACAATCGCACGGGAGCATTTCAATATGGCCAAAGACCGAGGAAAATCACTCGCAGCAACACTCCGAACGGGTATTGAATCCCGAGAGAGTGAGTACAACCGTGAGAAGAAAGAGGCGGAGAGTCGTGCACGGCGTCTCAGCCTTGAGCGCGAACGCTTGTTCAAAGATCTCTTTGAATTTGGTGAAGCAGTGGGCCACATGAACGTGACGAGCGCCGATGACCTTTTGGTTTTTCGTTTCGGTGAACGCGAACTGCGGTTTGAGGCCATCGGAGATGAAGATCGACTTCGGGTGAGTGGCGGCGACATTCCGGATCATACGGAGATCTGCATGCAACAAGAACTCAATCTATGGGTCGTGAAAACTCCGGTGGGGCTGAGTCGTGTCGAGCAAGACATCTTCTTCGATAAAGGACTTGGCCGTCTCGTGGCTTTGGCCCTTGGGCTGGAGTAGTCTGGTTTCTGACTGTGGTGAGGAGCTACCAGACCAGTGGAATGAAGCACCAACTGCGTTTCTTGTACGCATCCCATTCGGGGTACCGGGACAGGGACTTGTCCTTTCTGCGCATATTTGGAATCCAGTAAAAGAGAACCATCAGAGCCAGCGCACCGAGAGGGAACCAGTGCATGGGAATGGCGACGAAGCCCAAGTAGATCAACAACTCTCCGAAGTAGTTTGGATTGCGAATACGGGACCACAAGCCAGTGCTGATCAGCCCAGGCTTCAAGGCGAGTGACGTGTGTTTTTGCATGTCGGATGCAAAATGTAGAAAGATGCCCAGGGTGTAGGAGCAGATGCAGATGGCGAGCCACCAGTAGGGCATCTGAAGTCCTTCACTACAGATGAGAAACGGTGCCGTCCAATACAGGGTGAGCGAAATCCAGATCAGCAGTCCGTACCACAGGGGAGCGGGCTTCTCCCAGTTGCGATCGGGGAAGATGTTGCTCTTGGTCACCCACAAGATCCCGTATGTCCCATGGAGGGCCAAATACACCCACGCTGTGGGGTTGTCCCACTGATTGAAGTGGTGCATGAGCGCCAAGCAAGCGAAGGCGGTTGCGCCTTTGTGACTGTCGATAAAGTGTTTCTGTTTCACGGTTGTACCAGAAGAATTTTGCCATCTTCACGAGAGCGACTTCGTTCAAAGGCACGCTCATAATCAGACAATGGGGCTGTATGGGTGATCATTGGTCGCAAGTCCAATGTGCCCATTTCCAAAAGATCAATAATGTGAGGGAAGATGCCGTAGCCCGCGTGACCTCGTGCACCGACGATGCGCGCCGCATTCGAAACGAGGACATCGAGCATGACCGGTGCCCGCTCTCCGGTACGCCCCAAATAGACGATGGTGGCGCCTGGGGCGATGGCAGACTCACAGATGGGCATCGTGTGGTGAGCCGCTCCCGCCGCCTCTACGACCATATCGGCTCCCCACCCACCAGAAGCTTGTCGGATGGCTTCAGCGGCCTCGGTTGGCAGCATGCCATCGATGTTGTAGGCGTGGTCTGCACCCATGATATTCGCCAAGGCCAACCGGCCTTCGGTACGGTCGAATGCAGTAATCGATGCCGCTCCAGCTGCGCGGGCGAGAGCGATGGCACCGAGCCCGATGGGTCCGCAGCCAAATACGGCCACATGGCTTGTGGGTGTCACACCCGGGCCCACGACAAACATTCCATTTTGAGAGCAGCCGACGGGTTCGACCAAGCTTGCGAGCTCACACGCCTGGGATGCATCTCCCAACTGTTCGGCCAACCCATTGATGGACCAGCAGTGTTTCTCATGAACCACCACCCGCTCAGAGAATGCTCCCGGGTGTGAGAACCCCATCATTTGAAGCCGGTGGCATTGGTTGACGTGGCCACGGGTACAGGCTGCACAGTCTCCGCAATACAGCATGCCCTCCGCTGTGACCAGATCGCCAACTTGAACCCGGCGAACGTCAGGTCCGATCTCGAGAACTTTGCCCGCAAACTCGTGACCGAGCGCACATGGAAAGGCGGCGGGCCCAGAAAAAATCACATACCCCTCGGGGTCGGTCTCAACACAGTGGGTATCGGAGCCACAGATTCCACAGACCTTCACATCGATCACGACATCATGGCGTCCCGGCGATGGACTGGGAACCTGGGTCATGCTTAAACGGGGGTTCTTCCATGCCGAACAGGCCATGGGGGCGAACCGTACATCCGGGTTCAGAATGGTGGCGCCTGCGCGTGGGGCCCAATCGGCTTCCAAGATCAATGCATTCATTGGCGCGGCCTCCAGGGGGGTGTCGTCTTATCGCTTGAGCTGACGAATGTGTACTTCAAGAATGGCCCGGTCATTGGCCTGGTTGACGGTCAAGAGGTAGCCGTCGGTCTCAAATTGTTCTCCCACTTTGGGAATCCGTCCGGTGATGGTCAAAATGTAGCCTGCCACCGTTTCAAAATCGCCATCCGGGATGAGCAAGCCGACCGCTGCTTCCATGTGCTCTCGTTCCGCATGGCCAACCGCTATCCACTCCCGCTCTCCAACACGTCGGACGCGGGTTTTTTCGCGATCGGATTCGTCTTCGATGTCGCCGACGATTTCTTCCAAGAGGTCTTCGACGGTGATGACACCCACCGAGCCGCCGTATTCATCGACGACCACGGCCATGCGCAGTCGTGCACGCCGAAGATCAAGCAGGAGGTGGTCGACACGCTTGGTCTCAGGAATAAACATGGGCGTTCGGGCGATATCGGAGACTGGCCGCGACCAATCGGTTTCACCCATGAGGTCTTGGTGAAGGACCACCCCGGTAATGTCGTCTACCCGGTCACGATGGATGGGGAGCCGGGAGTGTCCGCTTTGAATCATCTGGTCAGCCGCTTCAGCCACGGAGACGGTTTCAGACACACTGACCACGTGCACCAAGGGCACCATGGCTTCTTCAACAATCGCTTCTGTGAATGCAAAGACACGACGAATCATGGCCTTGTCTTGGGCGCTGAGCTTGGCATCCTTGGATGCTTCCACCAACATCCCAATATCGGCGCGCGTCATGGGCCGTTGTTTGTAGTCGGCTCCTCCGACGGCCCGTGCAATGACATCGAAACACCACAGAACCGGGGTCAGGAC